>Ga0256841_1003601_pt1 | contig 11505 bp, 9 predicted proteins | sample 356308metaG_FD_185971 | JGI IMG/M metagenome (GOLD analysis project Ga0256841, IMG submission 185971) | Hydrothermal vent microbial communities from Mid Atlantic Ridge, Atlantic Ocean - 356-308 | ecosystem: Environmental > Aquatic > Marine > Hydrothermal vents | place: Atlantic Ocean: Mid...
ACGAGCGCCTCGACGACGGCCTCGGCCCGCTGCTGCGAGAGTCTGAGATTGTATTCGTAACTTCCCCGGTTGTCCGTGTGCCCCACCACATAGGCGGAAAGATCGGGATTCGCCTCGAGAAAGCGGGCGATCTCGGCCAGCGCGGGCTCGGATTCGGGACGGATCTGGGCGCTGTCGAAGTCGAACAGGATGCCCTGCAGCGCAACATGCCCCTTTTCCCCGATCTCGGCCGCCATTTCATCGGCGGTCACGACCTCGAGCTCGGTCGCGAGCGGCGCCTGCTGCACCACATAGAGGCGAAGCGTCGGGTAGAAGTCCGGCTTGCGCGCACCCTGCAGCTCGCGCGCGAAGTACAGCCGCAGATAGGCGTAGGCGGCCACCGTGGTGGCACGCCCGTCGAGCGTGCCCCGGAGCACGGCACAGTGAATGTCCCGCGGCGGATTGCCCGAGACCCAGGCATCGCCCGTCGCATCGACGTAGTTCGAATACCACAGCACGCCCTGCCGCCGGCAGCGGTAGAGGGTCTCGAAACCCGCGTCCTCGAGGCGCTTCTCGTAGCGCTTGAGCGCACCGGCAAGCCCGGTCTTCTCGGGCAGGAGATATTCGATCCGCCAGAGCTCGCCCTCCTCTTCCGCGACGCGGGCGATGCGGTGACGGCGCCCTTCGGCCGGGTAGACGAGAACGTCGTAGTCCTCGTGCGTGTAGTGGACGATCACCGCACCGGGAATGCGGCCGAGCGCGGGGTGGTCCGCGCTTCCGGCCACGTCCTCGAGCGCCGCCGCAGCCGCCGCCGAGAGCATCAGCATGACCTCGGAGAGAAACGCGAGCACACGCCGGATCCTGGATTTCATGTCCGAGCCCTCCCGGAAAATGCCCGATGGCACATCTTCGGCCACCCTCCACAGACCGCCCCCGGGGCGTAGGCCCGCGTGGAATGCGCAGGTCACATCAAGGTCCGAGACGCGTGACGATGAAGGCGCCGCTCCGCTCATGCCGGTAGGCGTGGAGATTGAACACGCGTCCCGCGCGGACGGCCTCGATGAGCCGGCCCAGGGGGGAGCCCGGTGGTGCCTGGACTTCGACCCGTCCGCGGCGGATCCGGACGCTGAGGAGATCTCTCAGTCCATAGTCGCGCAGGACGAGGATCGAGCGTCCCGGCGAAAGCCCTCCGTAATTGGCTTCTCCGGGCCGGAAACCGCGATCGAGCCAGGCACACTCTCCGGGACCCGGCGGCGCGACGTTGGCACCGCGCCGGGCGCCCCGGAATTCGATGTGAACGCGGTTGTCGCTGATCGCCAGCCACATGTCCCCGCCGCCGCGGCACATGAGGGGGTAGGAAGGCGGCGTTCCGGCCCGGGCGGCTGCGGTCACGGCACCGAGGACGATGGCGAGGGTGGCAAACAGGCGCGTTGTTCGTCGAAGCATGGTCGCCGTCTCCGCTGACGCGACGGCCCGGATGCCCGCGCTTCGATACGATCCGGAATGCCGCCACCACGACGGTCTCTCCCCAAAAACGAAAGCTGCCGGGCATGTCAATGACGGTTCGCTCGCCCGGCTGCGATGCACCGAACTTGTGGCCGGCCGCACCCGTGGCTAGAGATTATACACGGATCGAGCAGACAATTACGGGAGGCGATATCGATGCCAGCCGTCCTGCGCATGCTGCTCCCGCTCGCCGCGGCGAGCTTCCCTCTCCTGGGTAGCGCACAGCTGCGGGCGGAGGCCGACTGGATCCCGCAGCCGTACTACAGCCGCTACGAGCAGGCCAAGAAAGCCGCCGAAGCGCGTCGCGAGGCCGCGAAGAAGGCCGCGGAGCGACGGCGGGAGGCGAGCAAGAAGGCCATGGAGAGCCGCCGCGGGCAGCGTTCGAAGCGGGCTCGCGGCGAACAGGCCAAGAAAGCCGCCGAAGCGCGTCGCGAGGCCGCCAAGAAGGCGGCGGAACGCGCCCGGAAGGCGGCGGAAAGACGGCGCGAGGCACGCAAGCGAACACACCGGCGGTAAAGGACGAGGATACCGTCGCGGTACCCGGGCCGGCCTCGCCCGTGGGCGGCAGGCGCGCAGCGAACTCGGCGCGTCGCAACGAGGCAAGACGTGACGCGTTCTCGACATTGACCGGCCCGCCGTCACAACGGCAAGATGCGGCCTGCGAGAACAGGCGCATCCTGCGACCTCAGAGGGAGGGACGGACATGCCGGAAGGCCGCGAGAAAGCTTTCGATGCGCTGTGCCGGCGGCGCTTTCTGCAGGGAACGACGGCACTCGGCGCGGCGACGCTGATTCTGCCGCGCCGGCTGCGTGCCCAGCAGTCCGGTCCGCTCAAGATCGGCTCCATGGGGCCGCACACGGGCCCGGCGAGCCGCACCGGCGAAGAGTTCAAGAACGCGGTCGCGATGGCGATCGACGACGCGAAACGGGATGGTGATCTGCCGCTCACCATCGACGGCGTGAAGCGGGACATCGAGGTCGTGTTCATCGACAGCCAGTCGAGTCCCGAAAAGGCGGTGAAGGCGGTGACGGACGCGATCACCCGCGAAGGAGTGCAGTTCATCTGCAACGGCTGGCATTCCTCGGTGGCGATGGCGGTCATGGACGCCGAGGCGCCGTTCAAGATCGTGCATGTGGGGCATCTCGGGGAATCGCAGTACATCTCCGAGAAGATGCTCAAGGACCCGGAAAAGTACAAAGGCTGGTTCAAGGGCTGGCCGGCGCCGCCCAAGCTCGCCGGACTCTACGGTCCGCCGCTCAGGCACTTCATCGACACGGGCGCGCTCAAGCTCCCCAACATGAAGGCCGCGGTCCTGGTCGAGGATACGGACTACGGCCGCGGCTGGGGCGAGGCGCTGATGGCGAGCCTCAAGGATGCGGGCTTCGACGTTCTGCCCTATGACGTCACCGCGCTGGACGAGACCGAGTTCACGCCGCTCCTGCTCAAGTACAAGGCGCAGAAGGTGTCGGTCGTGGCCATGACCTCGACCGGCAACGTGAGCGTCTCCAATTTCGTCAAGCAGTTCCGCCAGCAGAAGCTCAAGGCCCTGCTCATCGCCCACGGGCTCGGCTGGTTCGGCGAGTGGTACGAGCTCACCGGCGAGGCCTCGGACTACGCGGTGGCGATCGATTCGCCGCACATCATCGCACCCTGGCAGCAGGAGTGGGTGGACCGCTACAAGGAACGCTACGGCATCGTTCCGGGCATCGCCGCCGCCGGTCTGACCTACGACTACTTCCGCATGAGTCTCGCGATCCTGAATCGCGCCGGCACGCTCGATTTCGAGACACTGGTGAAGGCGGCACGAGAGATCCGATACAAGGGGGTGTGGAATCTCTACGACTTCGCCGACGAGCCGAACCCCCGGGCGATGGCCCAGAACGAGATCATGGTGGGCGACTTCATGGAAGGCTTCTTCTTCCCCATGGTCCAGTTCATGAAGGGCAAGGCCTATATCGTCTGGCCCCTCAAGTACAAGCAGAAGGACTTCGAAGCGCCGCCGTGGCTTGCCTGAGGATCCGGAAGGCCGGCTCAGCCGGCCTTCCCTTTGCGTTTCCCGGGAGCCGACCGGCCGTGCAGACGCTGCTCGAGATCACGAGGCTGACCAAACGCTTCGGCGGCAATCTCGTGCTCGACGAGGTGAATCTGTCCGTCGCCGCGGGACGCATCCACGGCGTCATCGGCCCCAACGGGGCCGGCAAGACGACCCTCTTCAACATCATCAACGGCATCTACACCGCCACCTCGGGCCGCATCCTGTTCCGGGGACGCGAGATCACGAACCGCGGCGTGGTCGAGATCGCCCGCCTGGGCATCGGCCGCACCTTCCAGGTGGCGCGCGTGTTCAACGAGATGAGCCTGCTCGAGAACATGCTCGTCGCCGTGGTCCCGCGGGGCATTGCGCGTCGCGAGGCCGAGGCGCGGGCGATGGAGCTCCTCGCCCTCGCCGGACTCGACCGCCTCGCGGCTCAGCCCGCAGCCGAAATCTCGGGCGGACAGAAGAAGCTGCTCGAGTTCATGCGCACGCTCATGCTCGACCCCGAGCTCGTGCTGCTCGACGAGCCCTTCGGTGGTGTCAATCCCGCGCTCGTCGACCGTCTCTCCGAACTCGTGCTCGCGGCGAACCGCGAGCGGGGCAAGACCTTCCTCCTGATCAGCCACGAGATGCCGTCGGTGATGAAGCTGTGCGAGACCGTGACCGTGCTTGCCGCGGGACGCCCCATCGCCGAGGGGCCACCTGCGCAGGTGCGGCAGGACCCCGCGGTGATCGAAGCCTATCTCGGGCATTGAGGACCGGCGGATGGCGCTCGAGGTTCGCAATCTGGTCGTCGGATACACGCGAGAGGTTCCCATTCTCCGCGGCGTCGAGCTCACCGCCCGCGACGGGCTCGTGACCGTGGTCATCGGTCCCAACGGCGCCGGCAAGTCCACGCTTCTGCGCGCGATCTACGGCTACCTCAGGCCGAGCGAAGGCGACATCCTGCACGACGGCCGCTCGATCCGCGGCCTCTCGCCCCATCGCATGCTGGAGGAGGGCATCGGTCTGCTGCTCCAGGGACGGAGCATCTTTCCGGCCATGACGGTGGAGGAGAATCTCGAGCTCGGCGGCTGGATCATCCGCCGCGACCGCGCGCGGCTGCGCCGGGCCTTCGAGGAAGTGTACGCGCGCTTTCCGGTGCTGCGTGAGCGGCGCCACGACCCCGCGGGCGCGCTCTCCGGCGGCCAGCAGCGGATGCTCGAGCTCGCGCGCATCACCATGACCGGGCCGCGCACGCTGCTCCTCGACGAGCCTTCGGTCGGCCTCATGCCCAGGCTCGTCGACGAGGTCTATGACGAGATCAGCAAGCTCAAGGGAGAGAAGTTCACGATCCTGATGGTCGATCAGAACGTCAAGAAGGCCATCGAGATCGCGGATTTCGTCTACGTGCTCAATCTCGGCGAGAACAGCCATCAGGGACCGGTGGAAGAGTTCCGCCACCGGCTCGAGGACATCGTCAGGGAGTGGCTGTGATGGACTGGACGATGCTCGCGGATCCCCTGATCCTCTCCGAGCTCGTCTTCCAGGGGCTCGTGCGCGGCTCGATGTACGCACTCATGGGCATCGGCCTGTCGCTCATCTTCGGCATCCTCGGCATCGTCAATTTCGCCCACGGCGAGCAGTTCATGATCGGCACCTATGTCATGTACTTCGTCGCCGCGGTCCTCGGGCTGCCGTTCGCGGTCGGGATCCTGTTCGCCGCCGTGGCACTGTTTCTCGCCGGCATGGCGATCGAGCGGGGCCTCATCGAGCCGCTCCGGCGCCGCGCCGGGCGCGACTGGCTCGTCGATTCCTTCGTGCTCACCATCGGTCTCATGGTGATCCTGCAGAACCTCGCCCAGATCGTCTTCGGTACGCGGCGGCGCGGCATCACCGAACTCGTGCCCGGAAGCCTGGAGCTGGCCGGCATCACCGTCACCTACGAGCGTCTCGTGATCTTCCTCACCGCCGTGCTCATCGTCGCCCTCCTCTTTCTGTTCATCAAATACACCGCACTCGGCAAGGCGATCCGCGCCACCGCCCAGCATGCCGAAGCGGCGCAGACGCTCGGCATCGACATCGGGCGCATCTACACGATCGGCTTCGGCCTCGGCGCCGCCCTCGCGGGCGTCGCCGGCGCACTCCTGATCTCCATCTTCCCGGCCTTCCCGACGGTGGGCTATCAGCCGGTGCTCAAGAGCTTCGCCGTCGTCATCATCGGCGGCCTCGGCAACATTCCGGGCGCCATCGCCGCCGGCTATCTGCTCGGCGTCATCGAGGCCTATGCGATCTTCTTCCTTTCCGCCGGCTGGCAGGCGGTGCTGACACCGCTCCTCATCGTGCTCGTCCTCATCATCCGTCCGCAGGGGCTGTTCACCGCGCAGGGAGAGCGGCCGTGACCGCCGCGACCGCCCCTGCCGCCACGGGCGGGTGGACTCCGGCGCGCGTCCTCAAGGTCCTCCTGCTGCTCGCCCTGCTCGTCCTCGTGCCGCCGCTCTCGGACAATCCCTATGTGACGACGATCTTCATCTCCGCCCTGATGTTCGGGCTGTTCGGGGCGATCTACGATCTCATGATCGGCTTCTGCGGGCTCATCAACTTCGGCTACGCCGGCTTCATCGCCGCCGGCGCCTACGGCTCCGCCCTCGCCTCCTTCCACTTCGGCATCAGCCCCTGGTTCGGGCTCCTCATCGGCGGTGCGGTCGCGGCCGTCATGGGCTTTCTTACCGGCATCATCACCCTGCGCCTGCGCGGGCTCTATCTCGGACTCACCACCTGGTTCGTGGCCGAGGCCCTGCGTTTCACGATCTCGAACACGCCCGAATACACGCGCGGCGTGCTCGGTCTCGCGGTGGAACCCTTCCCCGATCTCTTCGGCATTTCCTTCGCCCGCGGCAATCTCCTTACCTACTACTACCTTCTCCTCGTCCTCGGCGCGGTGATCATGATCGTCATGCAGCTCCTCGTGAGCTCGCGCATCGGCCTCGCCTTCAAGGCGATCCGGGAGGACGAGCTCGCAGCCCAGAGCCTCGCCCTCGACACCACCCGCTACAAGCTCCTCAACTTCACGGTCGCGAGCTTCCTCACCGGCGTGGTGGGGGCCTATTACGCCCATTACCTCGGCATCCTCTCGCCGACGCCGGAGGAGTTCGGCGTGCCGCGGACGGTGGAGATCCTCACCATCGCCTATGTCGGCGGTCGCGGCAGCCTGTGGGGTGCGCTCTTCGCGGGCTTCCTGCTCATCGGCTTCCAGGAGTACTTCCGCGAGCTCGAGGCCTGGCGGCTCGTCATGTTCGGCGCCCTGCTCATCGTCATCATGCTCTTCGCGCCCAAGGGGCTCGCCGGCCTGCGGCGGCATCTCTGGTAGGCGCCGGGGGTGCCCGGGAGCTCGCGTTGACAGCCCTCCGGGCGGGGCCTATCTGAGGCCGGAACGCGCGAGCCGCAGCGAAAAAGGTATATCCCAGGCATGCTCGGTGCTTTGGCGCGGCGGATCTTCGGCACCGCCAACGATCGCATCATCAGGTCGCTTCGCCGCGAGGTCGAGCGGATCAACGCCCTCGAGCCGGAGCTCGAGAAGCTCTCCGACGAGGAGCTGCGCGCGCGCACCGGGCGATTCCGGGAACGGCTCGCCGCCGGCGAGAGCCTCGACGACATCCTTCACGAGGCCTTCGCCACCGTGCGCGAGGCGGCAAAACGCACCCTCGGACAGCGCCACTTCGACGTCCAGCTCATCGGCGGCATCGTCCTCCATCAGGGCAAGATCGCCGAGATGAAGACCGGCGAGGGCAAGACCCTCGTCGCCACGCTCCCCGTCTATCTCAACGCGCTCACCGGCCGCGGCGTCCATGTCGTGACCGTCAACGACTATCTCGCCCGCCGCGATGCGGAATGGATGGGGCCGATCTATCGCCTGCTCGGGCTGTCGGTGGGCTGCATCGTCTCGGGCATGGACGAGAGCGCCCGCCGCGCCGCCTACGCCTGCGACATCACCTACGGCACGAACAACGAGTTCGGCTTCGACTATCTGCGCGACAACATGCGCATGCGCCTCGAGGACATGGTGCAGCGCGGTCACTACTACGCGATCGTGGATGAGGTCGACAGCATCCTCATCGACGAGGCGCGAACGCCCCTCATCATCTCCGGTCCTGCCGAGGACAGTTCGGAGCTCTACCGGCGGGTGGACGAGCTCGTGCGCCGGCTCGAGCCCGAGGACTGGGAGAAGGACGAGAAACAGCGCACGGTCGTCCTCACGGAGCGGGGCGTGGAGCGCATGCAGGCGCTGCTCGAGGAGGCCGGCCTGCTGAAATCCGGCGATCTCTACGACATCGAGAACGTCACCCTGGTCCACCACATCCAGCAGGCGCTCCGGGCCCATCACCTCTTCCAGCGCGACGTCGACTATCTCGTGCGCAACAATCAGGTGATCATCGTCGACGAGTTCACGGGCCGCATGATGCCGGGTCGGCGCTACTCCGACGGCCTCCATCAGGCGCTGGAGGCCAAGGAGGGAGTCCCGGTCCAGCCCGAGAACCAGACGCTCGCCTCGATCACCTTCCAGAACTACTTCCGGCTCTACGAGAAGCTCGCGGGCATGACCGGCACGGCGGCGACGGAGGCCGCCGAGTTCGAGGAGATCTACGGCCTCCAGGTGGTCGTGATCCCCACCCACAAGCCCATGATCCGCAAGGACGAGGACGACGAGGTCTACCGCACGGCGCGGGAGAAATACGAGGCCATCGTGCGGGAGATCGAGGAGGCCCACCGCAGGGGGCAGCCCGTGCTCGTCGGCACGGTGTCGATCGAGAAGTCCGAGCATCTGTCGAAACTTCTCAAGCAGAAGCGGATCCCGCACCAGGTGCTCAACGCCCGCTATCACGAGAAGGAGGCGCAGATCATCGCCCAGGCGGGGCGTGTGGGGGCGGTGACGATCGCCACCAACATGGCCGGCCGCGGCACCGACATCCAGCTCGGCGGCAATGCCGAGATGCGCATCCGCCAGGAGCTCGGGGAGAATCCGGATGCGGCGGAGGCCGAGCGCATCCGGCGGGAGGTCGCGCAGGAGCACGAGCGGGTGGTGGAGCTCGGCGGCCTCTACGTGATCGGCACCGAGCGCCACGAGGCGCGGCGGATCGACAACCAGCTCCGCGGCCGCTCCGGCCGGCAGGGCGATCCCGGCCGTTCCAAGTTCTTCCTCTCCCTCGAAGACGATCTCATGCGCATCTTCGGATCCGACCGCATGGACGGGATGCTGCAGAAGCTCGGTCTCAAGGAGGGCGAGGCGATCATCCATCCATGGATCAACAAGGCGCTCGAGAAGGCGCAGCAGAAGGTCGAGGCGCGCAACTTCGAGATCCGCAAGAATCTGCTCAAGTTCGACGACGTGATGAACGACCAGCGCAAGGTCGTCTACGAGCAGCGTCTCGAACTCATGCGCTCCGAAGACGTGTCCGAGACCGTGCGCGACATGCGCTATCAGGTGATCGAGGATCTCGTCCGCCGCCACATTCCCGAGAAGGCCTATCCCGAGCAGTGGGAGAGCGAAAAGCTCCAGAAGGAGCTCGAGCGCGTCTTCGGCATCGCGCTGCCGGTGGTCGAGTGGGCCCGCGAGGAGGGCATCGCCGAGGAGGAGATCGAGGAGCGGGTGCGCGCCGCCACCGACAAGCTCATGGCGCGCAAGGTCGCGCAGTATGGCGAAGCGATCATGCGCGCGGCCGAAAAGAGCATCCTGCTGCAGGTCCTCGATCATCTCTGGAAGGAGCATCTGCTCCATCTCGATCACCTGCGGCAGGGCATCCATCTGCGCGGCTACGGCCAGCGCGACCCGCTCAACGAATACAAGCGCGAGGCTTTTGCCCTGTTCGAGGCGATGCTCGCGAACCTCCGCCTCACGGTCACCCAGGTGCTCGCCCATCTCGAGATCCGGGTCGCGGAGCCGGAGCCGGAACCCGAGCCCGAGCCGGCGAAGCCGCGGCCCCGGACGCGCGCCCGCGCGCGGGCGGTGGCGATGGCGGGGGCGAACGGTCCCGACAGCGAGGTCGATCCCTCCGATCCCTCGAGCTGGGGCAAGGTGGGGCGCAACCAGCCCTGCCCCTGCGGCTCCGGCAGGAAATACAAGCACTGCCACGGCAGGCTGCACTGAAGGCCGGAAGCGGCAGCCGGCCCGGCGCGCGGCACCCGCTCCCGCTCAGTACGCCCGCATGAGCGCGAGGTAGATCTCCGCAGCCCTCCGGATCTTCGCGGTGTCGCACCATTCGTCGGTGCGATGCGCCTGCTCCGTCTCGCCGGGGCCGAGCACGAGCACCGGAATGGCGCCGTAGCCATCGAGGAGCGCCGAGGCGTCGGTGCAGAAGGGTACCGTGGCGGGCGGGGCGTCGATCCCGAATGCCTCCTTCAGATGTGCGACGACGGCCCGGATCCAGGGATGCTCCGGCTCCGTCCACACGCCTTCGATGCGATGGCGCGGCGCCCATTCCGCGCATCCCGAAAGTTCGGCGAGCCTCTGCAGGATGGCCTCGGGGTCCTGTCCCGGCAGCAGCCGCAGATCGAGCCCGAGCGTCGCCCGGTCCGGCACCGAATTGTAGTTGAGGCCGCCGCGGATGCGCCCGACGTTGAGGCTCGGCGGATCGAGCAGCGGGTGGCGGACGCCGTCGAAGTCCCATTGCGCGAGCGTGAGCGCGGCGCGGCAGGCCTTGAGTATGGCGTTGTCGCCTTCCTGGGGGCGCGAGGCATGAGCGGTCACGCCGCGGAAGAGAAGGTCGACCCACAGCACGCCGCGGTAACCGAGGCAGGGGCGAAGGCCGGTGGGTTCGGCCACCACGAGGGCGCGCGCCCGCCCGAGCGCGCCGGCCTCGACGACCCTGCGCGCACCTTCGAGACCCACCTCCTCCCCCGAGGTGAGGACGAGCTCGATGGCGACTCCGTCCCCGGGCCGCTCGGCGAATGCGAGCGCCGCCGCCACGATCGCGGCCACGCCCGATTTCATGTCGCTCGCCCCGCGGCCGTAGATGCGACCGTCGCGGATCTCGCCGCCGAAGGGATCGACACTCCACTCCGCCTCCCCCAGCGGCACCACGTCGAGGTGGCCGGTGAAGGCGAGAGCATCCTGATCCTCCGGGCCGAGGCGGGCGACGAGATTGGGCCGCCCCTCCGCGAGCGGCACGCGACGGAGGCGGAATCCCGCCTCCTCGAGCAGCGCGGCGAGCGGCTCCATGCAGCGCGCCTCATTGCCCGGCGGATTGACCGTATCCTCGCGCAGAAGCCGCGCGGTGAGCTCGACGGGGTCGATCATGACGGGGGTTGCTCCAGAGCGGTCAGCAGTTCGTCGACGAAGGCGGGCACCACCTCGGTCGCCCGGCCGAAGCGGCGCTCGTCGAACAGCATGCTCTTGGCCGAGGGCTCGAGGTTGAGCTCCACGGTGCGCGCGCCGTGACGGCGGGCCTCCTCGACGAAGCCCGCGGCCGGATAGACCTCGGCCGAGGTGCCGATGGCGATGAACAGATCGCAGCGACGGAGCGCTTCGAGGATGCGATCGAGATGGAAGGGCATCTCCCCGAACCAGACGATGTGCGGCCGCAGGGTGCCGATGTTGCCGCAGGCGGGACAGGGGGTGTGCCGGAACAGATCCTCCCCCCACGCACGCACGTCGCCGCAGGCGGTGCAGCGGATCTTGAGGAGCTCCCCATGCATGTGCAGCAGGTTGCGACTGCCCGCCCGCTCGTGGAGATCGTCGACGTTCTGGGTGACGAGGAGAAACGCGCCCGGCCAGCGGTGCTCGAGCCGGGCGAGGGCGACATGCGCCGCATTGGGCCGCACCGATGGGGCGAGCAGACCCCGCCTGCGTTCATTGTAGAAGTCGAGAACCTTCTCGGGGTCGCGCGCGAAGGCCTCGGGCGTCGCCACCTCCTCGATCCGGAACGCGTACCACAGCCCGTTGCGATCGCGGAAGGTGCGCAGTCCCGATTCGGCGGAAATGCCCGCACCGGTAAGAACGACGATGCGCG
>Ga0256841_1003602_pt1 | contig 11504 bp, 9 predicted proteins | sample 356308metaG_FD_185971 | JGI IMG/M metagenome (GOLD analysis project Ga0256841, IMG submission 185971) | Hydrothermal vent microbial communities from Mid Atlantic Ridge, Atlantic Ocean - 356-308 | ecosystem: Environmental > Aquatic > Marine > Hydrothermal vents | place: Atlantic Ocean: Mid...
TACTGTCGGCAGTCAGGACTACTCCCGAAAACTGTATTAACTCTTCCGGTTTCTCCTGTCCGGAAAGCGATCCGGAGGTGAAAAACGGTAACAACAGTAAAAATAATTTTATGTATTTTTTAATCACCATTTAAGTCAATTCAATTTATCTAATCCGGAATAGCCTTCAAAAGTAAAGACATTTAACCGTTTTTAATGGCATTAAATAGTTAAAAAATCAAAAATAGCAAAAAAAATGCCGTTACCGTAAAACGATAACAGCATTTTTTCATTGTGTAAAATCAGTTTACCTTGTCAAAAATCCTTTTTCACGTGCCTCTTTGAGGGCAACGGAAATTCCTTTTTTGTCAATTGTTCTCATTCCTGCGGCAGAAACTTTCAAAGTAATATACCTGTCCTCTTCGGGAATGTAGAATTTCTTAGTGTGAAGGTTTGGATAAAATTTCCTTCTTGTCTTATGATGTGAGTGAGAAACGTGGTTTCCTGTAATCACTTTTTTCCCTGTTATTTCGCAAATACGTGACATTTCTATCTGTTTTTATATGTTTTCAAAAAAGGAGTGCAAAGAACGGAATTATTTTTCGATTATTCAAAATAAAAATTAATTTTTTTATTAATTAATCAAAACTAACAAGTTCGATATCAAAAATCAACACCGAATTTGCCGGAATACTGCCTGTAGCCTGACTTCCGTAACCAAGTGCCGACGGGATGTAGAAGGTTCCTTTCCCACCCTGCTTTAACTTTGGGATTCCGATTTGCCATCCGCGAATAAGTCCGCTCAGAGGAAAAGTGGCAGTGGAATTACCTGTGGTCTCGTCAAAAACAGTTCCGTCGGTCAGATAACCTTTGTATCTTACGGTAACTTCCGAACTTATATCCGGGTGGTCGTTTCCCGTGCCTTCATCGGTTATCACGTAATAAATGCCTGAAGCGTCTTTTATTGCATCAATGCTATTGTCCGAAAGGTATTGCCTGATAATGGCATCATCCTTATCTGCCTGACTCTCCTCCTTTTTGCAAGCTGAGAAGAGAACTATCGCAACAATAATAAATTTGAAATATTTCATACATCCTTATTAATAAGTTGGCGACAAAGATAGCAGTCTTTTATTTTTCTGACGGATTTTTTTTACTTTAGCCAACCAAATAGATAAAATAAAATGAAAAAATTCTTACTTATTATTTCATTGACCTTGTTTACTCTTCTGTTTGTCAGGTCACAAACAACAATTCAAACCACTGCCGAGAAATCGGATTACCAAGCAACATCAACCTATGATGATGTAATGTCATTCATTACAACTTTGCAAAAAACTTCCGGTTTGATGCGTATTGATACATTGGCCGTTTCGACTGAGGGGAGGATTGTTCCTTTGGTGATAATTGGCAATCCGTTGCCTGTAATACCCGGGGATATGGAAAAGGACGGAAGAATTGCAGTTTACATACAGGCAAACATCCATGCCGGAGAGGTGGAAGGAAAAGAAGCTACGCAGATGCTTATTCGCGATTTTGTCTCGGGTGAAAATAGTGAAATCCTGAAAAATATTGTGCTTTTGGTATGTCCCATACTGAATCCTGACGGTAATGAAAAGTTCAGCAATCGTAACAGAACGAATCAGAACGGACCGGAAAGTGTCGGTGTGAGATACAACGGCGAACATCTTGACCTCAACAGGGATGCAATGAAGTTGGAAACACCTGAAATAAGGGGCGTGGTGAAAAATGTTCTGAACAAATGGGACCCTGCCGTATCTGTTGATTGCCATACTACGAACGGCTCGTTTCACGAAGAACCCGTTACCTTTACCTGGATGATGAACCCCAATGGTGATACTTTATTGCGAAACTATATGCGGGATATAATGGCTCCTGCCGTTTCGGGATTGCTGACGAGAAAGTATAGCGTTGAAAATGTTTTTTACGGTGAGTTTATGGACAGGAAAAATATTGAAAAAGGCTGGATTTCATACGCGCCGGAACCAAGATACTTATGGAATTACATAGGTGTAAGAAACAGATTGTCAATACTTAATGAAAACTATGTTTATGCCGATTTTAAGACCCGTGTAAACGGATGCTATAATCTTCTGCGGTCAATTCTGGAGTATTCATCCGGCAATAAGGAAAAAATAAAAAAAGAGCTTTTAAATGCCGATGAAAGAACCGTCAACAAAGGGTTGGCTCCTGCCGTTACGGATTCATTTGCCGTTGAATATCAGTCTTATCCAACTCCTGAACAAATCACTATAAAAGCTTATGATTATGTTAAATATAAAGATGATTCGGGTAGGGAGAGATATAAGCAGAGCGAAAATTGGAGGAGTATTACCGTGCCTTATTACGCCGATTATTTTGCAACAAAAAGTACAAAATTTCCATATGCTTATATTTTGTCAATCCCCGATAAGAATGTTTTGCAAATATTAAAGATGCACGGAATTGAGGTTGAACAATTGACAAAAGATATTTCATTGGAAGTTGAAAAATTCGGGATAACGGATTTAAAACCGTCGGGAAGGCTGAACCAGGGGCATTACACAGAGGGTATAAGCGGCGGGTATGTCATGGAAAAAAAGGATTTTTCCAAAGGAACATATCTGATACGTACGGCACAACGCCTTGGAAATCTGGTGGCATATTTGCTGGAGCCGGAGGCTGACGACGGTTTACTTTTCTGGAACTTTTTCGACAGGTATCTCGTACCCCAGTGGGGAAGGAGATATTATCCTTATCCCGTTTACAGAATAATTACACCTGTAAATGTTGAAACATCGGTTGTGAAATAATTTGCAGGAAACTTTTTTTACTTTACTTTCGCAGGCTGAAAATGAAAATGGGAAAGCTCATATTAAAATTTTATAAGTGGCGCGTTAGACACATTACCGACAGGAATTTTATTCTTATCCTTAGCGTTATTATTGGCTTTTTGAGCGGTATGGCGGCCGTTACCATTAAAAATACGGTACATCTGATTCAGCATTCGTTAACGGGCTGGTTTTCGGCAGATGTTGAGAATTATATGTTCATTATTTATCCTGCTATCGGGATATTTTTAGTGGTTATATTTATAAGGTTCATACTAAAACAGTCAATAGGTGACGGTGTTCCGAATGTTCTTTATGCCATATCCAAAACCAATGGACTGATGAAACCCCACAATGTCTATTCGTCGGTTATTGCCAGTGCGCTGACGGTTGGATTCGGAGGTTCTGTGGGACTTGAAGGCCCGACTGTTGCTACCGGCGGTGCTATAGGATCGAATATTGGTCGCTTATTGCGGCTTAATTACAAGCAAATTGTATCGCTTCTCGGTTTTGCAAGTGCCGGAGCTATGTCGGCCATTTTTAAAGCTCCCATTACCGCAATTGTCTTTGCCCTGGAAGTGATAATGCTCGACCTCACATTATCCTCTCTTGTTCCTTTATTGACTGCTTCTGCCGTTGCTGCAATGACATCATACTTTTTCCTTGGCCAGAATGTGCTTTATCCGTTTGAGGTAAAAGATGTTTTTCACCTTCAGGATGTTGTCTATTACATTGTTTTGGGAGTTCTGGCCGGTCTGATATCGGTTTACTTCATCAGAACTATTGACTTTGCCGGAAGGTTTTTTGAAAGAATAAACAGCTGGTTGCTAAGGATTGCCATTGGCGCATCTGCCCTCGGAATTCTTGTGTTCCTGTTTCCCGCACTTTACGGCGAAGGATATACTTCGATAAACAACAGTCTTGACGGAAACCTTAACCATATATTCGACCACAGCCTTTTTTTCAGTCTGAAAGGTAACTTCACCGTTACTCTCATCTTGCTTTTCGCTATCACGGTGCTGAAAGTTATTGCAACTTCGGCAACTTTCGGAAGCGGTGGTATCGGAGGTATTTTTGCGCCGACATTGTTCACCGGCGCTCACTTTGGCCTGCTGTATGCTATGACTGTCAATTATTTCGGTGCCGGTGACCTGCCTGTCAGTAACTTTGCTCTTGTGGGTATGGCGGGACTGATATCGGGGGTCATCAGAGGCCCGCTTACGGCAATATTTTTAATTGCTGAAATTACCGGCGGTTATGAGCTTATAATGCCGTTGATGATTGTTGCAACAATATCGTTTGCTACTTCAAGAATGTTTGAGCCGGATTCGGTTTACACAATTCAGCTCTCCAGAAAGATTGACATCATAACACATCATAAAGATAAAGCCGTACTCTCACTGATGAAAATAGATTCGCTCATAGAAACCAATTTTAAAACAATTCATCCCGATGCTACACTCGGAGAACTTGTGAAAGTCATAGAAGATTCCACCCGTAATATATTCCCTGTTGTTGATGAAGAAAACAACTTTGTCGGACTGGTTTTTCTTGACAGAGTGAGGCATATAATGTTCAAGCCCGAAATGTATGATAAGGTTTTGGTTCGAAATCTGATGTTCGTACCGACAACCACAGTTAATTATGACGACAGGATGGAGGATGTTGCCCACAAATTCCAGCATTCCGGCAAATATAACCTTGTTGTACTTAAGGACGGTAAATATATGGGATTTGTTTCCCGTGCCAATGTCTTTTCAAAATACAGGGAGATGCTGAAAGAGTTCTCGGAGAATTAAAATACAATACTTTTTGTGTTTGCACGGCATTAGCATCCCCGCCGGAAGCTTTCGACAGATTCCAAAAATACAAAAAAATTTGGAATTAAGGAAAAAATGGGAAATTATTCTTGAGGCATCGCCTTCGGTAAATCTTTGGCGTCCTGATGGGTGCAAGTCCTTTACACGCCGGGATTAATGCCCGGAAGTGTCCATACGGACAAGTTTCGGAACAACTGACCCGATTGAAAATGGGATACGCCCGTTTTGTGAGTTTTTCTTTGTGTTTTCTTTGAGCCTTGGTGTCTTTGTGGCTAATTTTCCGCTCTTTTGCCACTAAGGCTCAAAGACACTAAGAATCAAGGCATCAGGAAACAAATTTTAAAAGGCAAAATGTTAAGAGAACAATGTCAAAGGAGGGGAAAACGGTACTAAAAATTCCGAACCCGCAAAACAGGCAAAAATTGATTCCACAGTATAATAATGTTTACCGGTTCTTGACAGGTTTGAACGACTAACCCGATATTGAATTTTTAAAACAATCAAATCTGTTTAGAACCGGTTAATGCAAGAAAGAAATTATAATATTATTATCAAATCCTGATTTCTTTCGGCATAAAAGCCTCCTACAGTCAATAATCCACGTTTAGTTCAATCCCGACAAGAGAAGTTGTTGGGATACAACTTGTCCGGCTTTAGACGGATATTGTATCTACGCTTTCACTTCGTCTCGCTCCGATTCCTATCGGAGATGACTATCGGAGACGCAATACGATGCTTAATTGTTGTGGTGTCGTTAATTATTTCTATTTATTAAATTCACTATTACTTTTATCATTGTTTCTTTTTCTTCCGGTTTACTTACTGCGACCATTAAAGTTAACGCTACCAGTGCATTATCTGCTATTCTTTTCTTACCGTCACTTGTGAAAAGTAATCCGTTCTTTTCTAAGAAATACAAAAACAGGAACGCAGCAATTCTTTTATTTCCATCTGAAAATGAATGATTTTTAACTATGAAATAGAGTAAGTTTGCTGCCTTTTCTTCTATACTTGGATACAAATCAATACCTCCAAAAGTTTGATAAATTGTTGCTACTGAACTTTTAAATGAACTATCTTTTTCATGTCCGAACAAATCACTATTACCATATACTTTTTTTGTATTCTCAATTTGTTTTATTGCTTCTTCGTATGTTAATTTGTATATTTCCTTTCCTGAGGTGTTTTCAATTTTAAGTGTTTGATAATCATATTTATCTAAAATTTCGAGAGCATAAGAATAATCGGAAATAATCTTTAAAAGTCCCTTGCTTTCATCATTTGTCAATTCCTTGTATTCAAGAGCATTTCCTAATATTTTAATTGTTTCCTTTAATTCGTCAAGTTGTTCAGCTTGTTTTTCTAATTTTTGTTGATTTATTGCGTAACCTTTTATCAAATAATCTTTAATAACCTGATTTGCCCAAATTCTGAATTGCGTTCCTCTTTTTGACTTGATTCTGTAACCAACAGAAATGATAACATCTAAGTTGAAATATTCAATATCTCTTACTATTTCTCTCTGCCCTTCATTTTGAACTGTTGCATATTTTGCAACAGTTGATTTTCTATTTAGCTCTCCTTCTTTAAATACGTTTCTGATATGTCTTGATATTACAGATTTATCTCTATCAAACAACTTTGAAATTTGATTTAAGCTTAACCAAACTGTTTCTTTTTCAAGCTTAACTTCAATTGTAGTTTTTCCTTCCTCTGTTTTGTATATTTTTATTTCAGACTTTTCCATTTACCAAAAATACACTCTTTTTCTTTAAGGTAGAAATCTTTTTTTGTAATGCACCACAACTTAAAACATACCAACCTTCCACAATGAAATTTCAAAACAACAAAAATACAAATATTTTCAATAATGTCAGATCTGTAACCGTTTGTAAACGATTACAACCGAATACAAACGGGTAATACACGAATATAAACGTTTAATAACCGACTATGGGAATCCGCCGGATGTAATTTTGCATCATCAACATTTTCAGAAACGTTCTTTAATTATTTTAACACTACACGCACAAAGTGCAGAGGTGATACAAATGACAAATATTTTATTCATTAACTTTTAAAAATAAACAATTATGAACTCACTTAGAAACAGAGTACAACTCATCGGAAACCTGGGCAAAGACCCCGAGGTAAAAACATTCGACAACGGAAAGAAAGTTGCAAGATTTTCAATGGCAACGTCCGAGACTTACAAAAACGCCACAGGCGAAAAGGTCACTGAAACGCAATGGCATAACATAGTTGCATGGAACGGTACTGCCGGTATTGTTGAGAAATATTTGAAAAAAGGAAACGAAGTGGCAATAGAAGGAAAACTGACCTACCGCAACTGGGAAGATAAGGATGGTAAGAAGCATTACATAACAGAGATTATTGCAAATGAGATTTTGCTTCTGAAAACGGAAAAGGCGTAGTTGATGCTCGGCAAAACCTTTAACTAATCGTCGGACCACTATTCATTTCATACTTATGAGCAGTGGCCTGACGATTTTCTTATGTTAAAATGCGATTAACATTTAGGCTTAGTGCAGCAAATCTTATCAAAACTAAAAATATACCGGATTTCCTTTGAGTCTTTCAATAGAACACAGTATAAATCCGGCTTATCTGTTTTTTACCTTGTCTTTATTATCTGTTTTGAAAGTCTGGTACCGTTTGTTCCTTTAACGGAAACAATATAAACCCCGGCTTTCAGATCTGAAGTGTTCAGTTCCGGTTTGTTATTTGAATTGCTAACATTCAGACTTTTAACAATTGTTCCAGCACTATTATACAAAGTAATCTCGGAAATTTTATTTTCGGAATTAATTGTAATCTTGTTGCTAAAGGGAACCGGATAAACGGAGAATGAATCGGCGGTAATTTCGTCAACTCCTGTCCCGAGATCTTCCGTGACCATATAATTCGACAAATAGATAACATCGCCCGATGTTGAGCCGTTTCCGTTTGCTGCATTGAAAGCTGCATAAAAAGACACATCGCCTGTCCCTGCTTCCGGTGCTGTCCAGTCGAAACTCCAGCTTTTTGAATTTCCGGAAGGTGTTGTTCCGCCGCTTTTATGAGTTACCGCGTGATTCCCATTTGTTAGTTTTGTTTCAGTAGAGTTAGTAATACTAAAAGTACCGGTTTTGTTATTTTCGCTATCCTCTGCCGTAGCTTCAAAACCGAATTTATTTACACCGGTATGAGTTCCCGTGACCGTTATTGTATATATTTCACCCGGAACATATCCTGTTTCGGGTATGTCGGATTCTATCCAACCGTCAACAGTATTTGGTGTACCGGAATGACAGGATGTACAGTTGGCACCATTATCACCCGGAGAGCCTGTTTTTGCTCCCGGCGATCCTCCCGAATACTCAAGTTCCGAAGTGAAAAGAATCAGCATTCCAAATGCTGTTGCAAAAAATAGTAATGTTTTTTTCATCTTATAATTTTAATTAGTTGTTAATACTAAAACATATACATTTGGGAATGTGAATTGTTCAATCGGTGAGAACAAAAATTCAATATTATTCATATTGATGAAGTTTCGCACTTTAATGTTTAAAAATGAATTACATATCTGTACTATAAAGATTCCGTTTGGTGAGATTTTATTTGTGTTTTCTTTGAGTCTTCGTTCCTTTGTGGCTGTTTTTAAAGCAATTTTGCCAAAAACTCAAAGACATTAAGAACCACAAAGGCATCAGAGTATAAATACAATGGACACATAGCCGATAAAATATGAAATTAATATCATTAATACGAAACTTCAGTTAACTTATAACAGTTTGAATATTGCCGATACCAACCTTCTGTCGAGTATGCTCGAAGTAAAGTTTCGGCACTGCCGATACCGACCTTTGGTCGAGTATGCTCGAAGCAAAGCTTCGGCACTGCCGATACCGACCTTTGGTCGAGTATGCTCGAAGCAAAGCTTCGGCACTGCCGATACCGACCTTTGGTCGAATATGCTCGAAGCAAAACTTCGGCACTGCCGACTGCTCCTACATGCTACCTTTTGGAATAATCAATCTGTTTCAGCAATTTGCCGTTTTTATCCCAAAATTTCCATACTCCGACGCGGTTTCCGTTTTTAAGTTTTCCCTCGTAATATTTTTGACCGTTTTCGTGCCAGGTTGTCTTAAGCCCGTTCTCGATGCCGTTCTCATAAATTCCCTGACTCCATTTATTACCGTTAGGATACCAGTATGTCCATAATCCGGTACGTTCGCCGTTTTTGTATTTTCCTTCCTCTCTTTTTGTGCCGTCTTCATAATACAAAACCTCTTTCAGAAGCTCTTTTTTAGAATTGTTGGAATAAAACTTTACGGTTTTTTCCTGTCCGTTGGGCCAGGTATCTTCAACTACCTTTAACGGTTCGGAAGTGCAAGACAAAAACCATAAGATTACCGGGATAAAAAAGTATTTAATATTTTTCATTTCCGTTTTTAAGATTAAATAAATCATCTTTCAAAAGCCAATCTCATTCCTTTAACGGATTCGTTAAATTTTCCGTTACGGAAAACAAGATTTCCGTTCACAAAAGTATGAGTAATTTTTGAATTGAAGGTATGCCCTTCAAAAGGCGACCAACCGCATTTGTATAATATGTTTGATTTATTGACCTCGGTTTTGGATTCGAGATCAACTATTACCAAATCGGCCCAATAACCTTCCCTGATAAATCCTCTTTTTTCAATTTTAAAACATTTTGCAGGAGCATGACACATCTTATCAACAATACGCTCAAGCGGCAATTTGCCTTTACGGTAAAAATCCAGCATTGCTGATAATGAATGTTGTACAAGTGGTCCTCCTGATGCTGCATTGAAATAGGTGCCGGATTTCTCCTCAACGGTATGCGGCGCATGGTCAGTGGCAATAACATCCAGCCTGTCGTCAAGCAGAGCTTCCCAAAGTGCATCTTTATCCGCCCTAGTCTTAATAGCCGGATTCCATTTTATCTTTGTACCCATTTCGGGGTAGTCCGAACTGTCAAACCAAAGGTGGTGAACGCAAACTTCTGCGGTAATACGTTTTTCTTTCAACGGTTTGGAATTATCAAACAGTTTCATCTCCTTTGCAGATGAAAGGTGGAGAACGTGTAATCGGGTATTGTGAAGTTTTGCAAGACCAACCGCCAATTCGGAGCTTTTATAACATGCCTTGTCACTTCTAATTAACGGGTGAGCTTCAACGGGAACATTTTCGCCGTATCTCTTTCTGAACAGTTCGGTATTGGCTTTTATCGTTGCTTCATCTTCACAGTGAACTGCAATTAACATTTTAGATTTTGAAAATATTGCATTTAGTGTATCAATATTGTCAACGAGCATATTTCCTGTTGATGAGCCCATAAAAATTTTTACTCCGCAAACTTTTTTCGGGTCGGTTTTCAAAATCTCATCAATATTATCGTTTGAAGCCCCCATATAGAAGGAGTAATTGGCAAGAGATTTTTCAGCGGCAAGTTTGTACTTCTTTTCAAGCAATTCCTGTGTAAGAGTGTTCGGGATTGTGTTTGGCATATCCATAAAGGAGGTGACGCCTCCGGCGACGGCAGCCTTGCTTTCGGTGTAAATATCGGCTTTATGTGTAAGTCCCGGCTCTCTGAAATGTACCTGGTCATCAATGATTCCCGGTAGAAGGTACTTTCCTTTGGTATTAAGGATAATCGTATTGTCCTCGGGAAGGAAATCATCACCGGACTTCAATACCCTTTCGATAATTCCGTTTTTTATAAAGATATTACCTTTGAAAATCCTATTTTCATTAATAATATTAGCGTTTATAATGTAATAACTGTTTTCCATCATTATAAAGATCAAAAATATTTTGACAAGTATTTTGACAAAGATAAGAAATAAACATATAAGTAGGTATAAATTGATAAATCCGGTACTTTAGGACTACTTGGGAGCTTGTTTTGAAAGGTTTTGTAGTTTTTGTGATTTAGTGGTTAAAAAATAAAACACTAAAACTCAAATGACACTAAATCCCACAAAAGAGAATTCATTTTGTTGCAGGATTGCAAATCCTGAAAATATCGGGTTCGGGATTGGGAAATCCCGAACAGCCCTTTTATTGAGACAGTCTCGCACTTCGGGCTCTTTCGGATTCCCACCTGACCGGACGCCCGCCTTTCAATACGGGCATGGGCAGGTCAGCGCCGGGGTAATTTTTTAATTTTGTGATTCTTAGAGCCTTTGTGCCTTTGTGGCAAAAAACCTCACACTTGTGGCTTTTTCGGATATAAGCAGTCGCCTCTTGGGTAGGATTATCCTAAAAAAATTATCTTCAGGATATATAATCACGTGTGGAGATAAAATACAGGATAGCAAAGTTTTCCGGTGATGAATATTCATTGCCGGTGACAACACCGACAAGAGACAGGGTTATAGAAAAAAATGCTCAATACTCAATATGCATTTAACACTGTTCAAGTAAGTGAAAATCGAACATTTGTCTATTTATGATCATAGCGCTGCTAATCGGCTATTCTGGTATTTTGCCCCTCTAAATCTCCCCTGAAGGTGAGACTACCGACAGATTTGTCGAAAGATGAAGACTTTGAAGTAAAGCTAACATTTTTGTGGTTTTTGTGTTTTAGTGGTTGAAAAAATTATAACACGAAAACACAAATTACACTAAATCCCACAAAGCATTAGTTTTTTTAACCGGATTGCAAATCCTGAAAGTATCGGGTTCGGGATTGGGAAATCCCGAACAGCCCTTTTATTGAGACAGTCTCGCACTTCGGGCTCTTTCGGATTCCCGCCTGACCGGACGCCCGCCTAACAATACGGGCAGGGGCAGGTCAGCGCCGCATTGTGTGCCGGCCTAATCCGAAAGTGAATATCCTTGGGAT
>Ga0256841_1003603_pt1 | contig 11501 bp, 6 predicted proteins | sample 356308metaG_FD_185971 | JGI IMG/M metagenome (GOLD analysis project Ga0256841, IMG submission 185971) | Hydrothermal vent microbial communities from Mid Atlantic Ridge, Atlantic Ocean - 356-308 | ecosystem: Environmental > Aquatic > Marine > Hydrothermal vents | place: Atlantic Ocean: Mid...
CGCCCAATGCGGCGCGCTGACTGGCGTTCACTCGGTCGGGCTGCTCGACGTAGTGTCGACTACGCCTGCGCGGCCCTCGGTCGCGAACGCCAGTCATCACACCACCTTGAGCGGCCTCGCTACGCGACCCTGTGAGAAATCCGGGCTAGCGGCGGAAATTCGGGGTAGCCCACGAGCGGTGGAAACCACGTGGTAGCGGATTCCGGTGGTTTCGGGTGCCGCGCCCTATCCGCCGATGGCATCGGCGATCCGGGCCAGTGCGTTTTCGAGGTTTTCCATGCTGGTGGCGTAGGAGACACGGAAGTGGCCGGGCAGTCCGAAGGCGGAGCCAGGCACGACGGCGACCCGGGCCTTTTTGAGCAGGTAGTCGGCCAGGTCGAGGTCGTTATCGATGCCATCGAGCCGGGCGATGACCTGTTCGGCGTTGGGGAAGCTGTAGAAGGTGCCGTCGGAGGGCAGGCAGGCGATGCCGTCCATGCTGTCGAGCGTTGTCTGGACGTATTCGTGCCGTTGCCGGAAGGCGTCGAGCATCTGGCCGATGCAGCGTTGGTCGCCGTTGAGCGCTTCGGTGGCGGCGGCCTGGGCGATGGAGCAGGGGTTGGAGGTGCTTTGCGACTGGACCTTCTTCATGGCGCCGATGAGTTCGGCAGGGCCGCCGCAGAAGCCGATGCGCCAGCCGGTCATGGCGTAGGCCTTGGAGACGCCGTTGAGGACGACGGTGCGTTCCATCAGTCCTGGGCAGGCCATGGCGATGTTGCTGAAGCGATGGCCGGGAAAGAGGATGTGTTCGTACATGTCATCGGTGGCGATCAGCACCTGGGGATGCCGTTCGAGCACCTCGCCCAGCGCCTTGAGTTCATCCTCGCTGTAGCAGACGCCGGTGGGGTTGGACGGGCTGTTGATGAACAGCATCCGGGTCTTGGCCGTGATGGCCTGGTCGAGCTGTTCCGGGGTGATTTTGAAGCCCTGGTCCTGACCAGCGGGGAGGATCACGGGTTCGGCCTCGGCCAGTAGCACCATGTCGGGGTAGGAGACCCAGTATGGCGCGGGGATGATGACTTCATCGCCAGGGTTGAGCCATGCCTGGCAGAGGTTGTAGATGCACTGCTTGCCGCCGGTGGAGGCCAGCACCTGGTCGTCAGCGTAATCGAGTCCGTTATCGCGCTGGAACTTGTGGCGGATGGCCTGTTTCAGTTCGGCGGTGCCATCGACCGCTGTATACTTGGTCTTGCCGGCTTCGATGGCGGCGATGGCGGCGGCCTTGATGTGCGCCGGGGTGTCGAAGTCCGGTTCGCCCACGCTCAGGCTGATGATGTCGACGCCTTCGCGCCGCAGGCGATTGGCGGTGGCGGAGATGGCGAGTGTCGCCGAGGGCTTGACGCGCTGCACGCGCCGGGATAACTGGCTCACTGGCAGGTTCCTGATATGAATCGAAAATATTCGTCCGTACTGTAATGTAATTGCTGCCATGAAGAAACCTTTTGAACTGGTCACCGAGTACCAGCCGGCGGGTGATCAGCCGGGAGCGATCACGGCGCTGGTGGACGGCATCGAAAGCGGCCTGGCCAGCCAGATCCTGCTGGGCGTGACCGGCTCGGGCAAGACCTTCACCATCGCCAATGTGGTTGCCGAGCTGAACCGACCGGCGATCGTACTCGCGCCCAACAAGACGCTGGCGGCGCAGCTCTATGGCGAGATGAAGGAATTCTTCCCCGGCAATGCGGTGGAATATTTCGTCTCGTACTACGACTATTATCAGCCGGAAGCCTATGTGCCGGCTTCAGACACCTATATCGAAAAGGACGCATCGATCAACGAGCACATCGAGCAGATGCGGCTGTCGGCCACCAAGGCGTTGTTCGAACGGCGTGATGTCATCATCGTTGCCTCGGTATCCTCCATCTACGGCCTTGGCGATCCACAGTCCTACCTGAAGATGATCATGCATCTCGATCGTGGCGACCGCATCGACCAGCGCCAGATGTTGCGCCGGCTGGCCGATTTGCAATACACCCGCAACGAGATGGATTTCCGGCGCGGCACCTACCGGGTGCGCGGCGATGTCATCGACGTGTTCCCTGCCGAATCGGAGCAGGAAGCCTTGCGCATCGAGCTGTTCGACGATGAAATCGAGCAGCTGAGCCTGTTCGACCCGCTCACTGGCGAAGTGTTTCGCCGGGTGCCGCGTTACACCATCTACCCCAAGACGCACTACGTCACGCCGCGCGAGATCATGCTCAACGCCGTCGAACAGATTCGTGAAGATCTCGACATCCGGCTGCGCGAACTGCGTGATCAGAACAAACTGCTGGAAGCCCAGCGGCTCGAACAACGCACCCGTTTCGATATCGAAATGATCCTGGAACTGGGCTATTGCAACGGCATCGAAAACTACTCGCGCTATCTGTCCGGCCGCGAACCGGGCGAGCCGCCACCCTGTCTGTTCGACTACCTGCCTTCCGATGCATTGCTGATCATCGATGAATCGCATGTCACCGTGCCGCAGCTCGGCGCCATGTACAAAGGCGACCGTTCACGCAAGGAAAACCTTGTCGAATACGGCTTCCGCCTGCCGTCGGCGCTCGACAACCGGCCACTCAAATTCGAGGAATTCAACCAGCTCGCGCCACAGACGATCTATGTCTCCGCCACGCCCGGCCCTTATGAGACCGAGCGCGCCGGCGCCGTAGTCGAACAGGTGGTGCGGCCGACCGGGCTGGTCGATCCCGAAGTGGAAATCCGTCCAGTGGCCACCCAGGTGGATGATCTGTTGTCGGAGATCAACGAACGTGCCGCCCGCGACGAACGCGTACTGGTGACCACACTCACCAAACGCATGGCGGAAGACCTCACCGAATATCTCCAGGATCATGGCGCCCGGGTGCGTTACCTGCATTCCGACATCGACACCGTGGAGCGGGTCGAAATCATCCGCGACCTGCGGCTGGGCGAGTTCGACGTACTGGTCGGCATCAACCTGCTGCGCGAAGGGCTGGACATGCCGGAAGTCTCGCTGGTGGCGATTCTCGATGCCGACAAGGAAGGCTTTCTGCGCTCCGAACGCTCACTTATCCAGACCATCGGCCGGGCTGCGCGAAACCTGCACGGCAAGGCCATCCTCTATGCCGACAGCATCACCGGCTCCATGCAACGCGCCCTCGACGAGACCGAACGCCGGCGCAACAAACAGATCGCCTTCAACCGCAAACACGGCATCACACCCAAGGGCATCAAGAAAAAGATCGCCGACATCATGGAAGGCGCCTACGCCGGCAGCAGCGCCGCCGCCCCGGCACGGTATGCCAAGGTAGCCGAGGAACAGGCACGCTATGGTGACCTCGATCCCGAAACCGCCAGGAAAAAGATCAAGCAACTGGAAGAACAGATGTACCGTCATGCCCGCGATCTGGAATTCGAAGAAGCTGCACGCGTGCGCGACGAAATCACCGCCCTCAAACAAATCTGGCGAGCCGCCTGACATCCACGAAGCCAGCGGGGTCAGGCTTGCGTTATTGCGTTATGGTGTTCTTCCAACCTCCGCATCCCGGCAGTCACCAGCCGTTCACGGAACGCCGTGAATACGTCCCTGTAGGCTCGACGGCCGCTGTCCCTGCGGCCGACGCCCGTGAACGGCCGCTGCCCGCCGGGCTGCTCCGCGGTTGCTGCCGGGGTCAGGCTTGCGTTATTGCGTTTTGCGCAGCAAAAACGCAATAACGCAAGCCTGACCCCGCTGGGGGGAGTTTTGGGGTAGACTTGCCGGCGTGACTCGTTTTCGGTTTATTCATGCGGCGGATATTCATCTCGACAGTGCGCTTCGGGGGCTGGCGCGGTATCCGGGTGCGCCGGTGGCGGAGATTCGCAGCGCGACGCGTCGGGCGTTCGATAATTTGGTGACGCTGGCGATCGAGGAGGAGGTCGCTTTCGTGTTGCTGGCCGGTGATCTGTATGACGGTGACTGGAAGGATTACAACACCGGCTTGTATTTCATTTCCCGAATGAACCGCTTGCGGCAGGCGGGCATCCGCGTCTTCATCGTCGCCGGCAATCACGACGCCGCGAGTCAGATCACCCGCCATCTGCGCTTGCCGGACAATGTTCGGATGTTCTCGAGCAAATCTGCCGAAACCGCGGTGCTGGAGGACTGTCATGTCGCCATTCACGGCCAGAGTTTCGCCACCCGGGCGGTGACCGACGATTTGTCGAAAAACTACCCGGCGCCGCTTGCCGGGCATGTCAATATCGGTTTGCTGCATACCGCCCTGGAAGGTCGGCCTGGCCACGAGCCCTATGCGCCTTGCCATGCCGATGACTTGCGCGCCAAGGGGTATCAATACTGGGCGCTGGGGCATGTGCATCGCCGCGAGGTGGTAGCCGAGGCGCCGTGGATTGTGTTTCCCGGCAACATTCAGGGGCGCCACATTCGTGAGACCGGTCCCCGGGGCTGCATGCTGGTCAGCGTTGCCGAGGGTGACGTGGAGACGGTCGAGCCACGTGATCTGGATGTGCTGCGCTGGGCAAGGATCGAGGTCGATATCAGCGGCACGGATTCCACCGATGAGGTTGACGAACGTCTGCAAGTGGCCATGCAGGAGGCGTTGGACGCCGCTGATGGCCGCCCGGTGGCTGCGCGGCTGCGGTTGTCGGGCCGTTGTCCAGTGGCGCGGGCATTGCGCGCCCGCCGCGATCACTGGATAGAGGAATATCGCGCACTGGCGAATGGGCTGGGGGCAGCCGGGTTGTGGCTGGAAAAAGTCGAATTCGACGTCGAATCCCCGCGCACCGGCACATTGTCGGATGCCAGCGCCGATGCGCTCGCCGGTCTGATGCAAGCCCTCGATGCGATCGAGCGTGATGATGCCGCCTTGTCCACATTGCTGGCCGAACTCGAATCGCTGCGCAAGAAACTGCCGCCCGAGTGGCTGCACGAGTCGGATGAAGACAGTCCACTGCACCCCGACAATCTTCGTTCAGCCATCGACGATGTTCGCGAGTTGCTGCTGGATCGCTTGCTGTCAGCCGGAGATGCGTCATGAAGATTCGGCAGCTTTCATTGCAGGCGTTCGCGCATTTCACCGATCGCCAACTGGATTTCGGCGACGGTGATTTTCACATCGTCTACGGCCCCAACGAAGCGGGCAAAAGCAGCGCGCTGCGAGCACTGCAAGGCTGGCTGTTTGGGATCGAAGCACGCTCGGCGGACAACTTTCTGCATGGATATGGCCAGCTGCGGATTGGTGGCGAGCTGGAGAACAGCGCCGGAGAGCGGCTCAGCTTCATTCGCCGCAAGGGCAACAAGAACACCCTGCTGACCCCGGAGGGCGAGGTGCTGGATGATACGGTGCTGGCGCCTTTTCTGGCGGGCGTGACGCGCGAGATTTTCACTTCCATGTTCGGCATCGACCATCGCGCCCTGATCGAGGGCGGCGAAGAAATCCTCCAACAGCGGGGTGAACTGGGACAAATGCTGTTCTCCGCCGCGCTCGGCAGTCAGACGCTGCAACCGGTGATGCGCCAACTGACCGAAGAAGCCCGCCAGCTGTTCGCGCCACGTGGCAAGAATCAAACCATCAACCGGCTGCTTGGGCGATACCGGGAATTGCAGCAACAGATTCGTGCCATGTCCCAATCCTCCAGCGAATGGGATCAGAGTCACCGTGCATTGCAACAGGCGCGCCAGTCGGTCGCGGCGATCGATGCCGAACTGGCGCAACTCCGGCGGGAACACAACCGGCTGGCGCGGATTCAGCGTAGCCTGCCGAAACTGGCACGCCGCCAGGCCGCCTTGAGCAGATTGGCGGAGATGCCGGATGCGCCCGATCTGCCAGTGGATTTCGGCGAGCGGCACCATCAGGCGCTGGCCTTGTTGGCGCAGGCCCAAACCGAGCTTAAGCGTCATCGATCCCGGCTGCGGGAACTGGAAACCCAGCGGCAGGCACAGGCTTTCGATTCGGCCTTGATCGAACAATCAGCAGCCATCGATGCCTTGTTCGCACGGCTGGCGCAGTATCGTCAGGCGCGCACCGAGCTGCCGGGCCAAGAGGCGGAATACCGTCAGCGGCGGGCGGATGTGGAACAGCGACTGAGGACATTGCGACCCAAGCTCGTCCTGGACGATATCGACAGCCTGCGGCCGTTGCTGTTGTACCGTCGGACACTGACCGATCTGGCCGAGCGCCGGGCGGTGCTGGATACCCGACTCGAGACCCGCCATGAACAGTTGGCGACGATCGAGCGGAAGCTGGGCAAGGTCAGCCAGGCGTTGGCGGCGACTGAGGCAAGCGGTGAAGCCACCGCGCTGCGTCAGGCAGTGACAGCGGCCCGCAAGCTGGGCGAGATCGATGAATCGATCGAATCGATGCAGCTCGAGCTTGGCCGCTTGCAGCATGATTGCGACGAAGCAGCGCGTCGGCTGGCATTGCCCGGCGATGACTGGCGTGAAATCAATACCTGGCCTGTACCCGGCCGTGAAACCGTCAAGCAATTCGAGCAACGTGATTCTGATCACCAACAGCAGCGGCGGCAAACACTCGAGGAACAGCGCAAGTTACGTGAGATCGAGCGTGATGCACAGATGCGCCTCGAGGCGATGCGTCGTGTGGGTGCGGTGCCTACCGAAGCCGATCTGGAAACGGCGCGTGCTCGCCGCGATGAAGCCTGGCAGGCCTTGCGCCAACGCTGGACAAGGGCGCAGGATGCTTCCTCTCCAGCCGAGGTGGATGTGGCGATGATCGAGCAGTTCGAGCAGGCGCTTGCAACCGCCGATACGCTCTCCGACCGGTTGCGCCGCGAGGCGGGTCAGGTTCATGCATGGGCGGAGCAGCAGGCACGCGCCAGGGATGCAGCACAGCAGTTGGCTGAATTGGAGCAAGCACTGGCCCGGCTGGATCGCGAGCGTGCCGACCTCGACGAGCAATGGGCTGCGCTGTGGCGAGAGCTGGGGATCGAGCCCGGGTCACCGGCTGCGATGCGCGATTGGCTCGACAGCTTTGAAGGACTGCGCCAGCAGGTCAAAACCTGGATTCGGCTGGATGCCGATTGCCGTAGCCTTCGGGCGCGTCGGGACAGGCAAATCGAGGCGCTGCGCCAGGCCTGGCCGGAGACCAGGGACCGATTGCCGGCAACTGACCGGCTCGAACCGTTGTTGGCCCACTGCGAGCAGCATGCCGACAGGCTCGAAACGGAGGCGCGGGCGCGTGCAACGCTGGCCAGTCAGGTCGACACCCTGGAAACCGAGCGGGAAACGCATGCCCAGGCGCTGCAAATGGCGGAACAGGCGTTGCAGCAGTGGCGTGACGATTGGCAGGCCTTGCGCTCGACCCTCGGGCTATCCTCCGAAACCACGCCCACCGAGGCCGTGGCATGGCTCGATTCGCTGAAGGAATTGTTACAGCTGGCCGACGAGCTGCGAGCCTTGCAAGCCCGATGGCAAACACAACAGCGGTTGTGCGAGGACTTCGAGCGCGAGACGCATGAACTCGCGACCCGGCTCGGCCGCGTCCAGGCCGATGAATCCGCCGACCAGACGGTGGCCAGACTCGCCGATGCCCTGGCTGAAGCCCGTGAGATTCAGATCCGGCAACAGCAAATGGAGACGCAGATCACCGAACTGCGCGAAGAGATCGACGTGGCCGAACAACAGATGAGCGCCGCGCAGACCCAATTGCAGGCGCTGTGCGAGGAGGCCAGTTGCGAACATATCGATGAACTGGAAGGCCGTTGGCATGCGGCACAGGCCAGACGCAAGCAACTCGACTTGCTCGAAGCACTGGAGCAGGACTTGCTGGAAACGGGGGAAGGGGTCTCGCTGGAACTGCTGCTGCGCGAAGCGGCAGAGATCGATCCTGACCGCCTGCCGGCAACCCTCGCCGAACTGGCCGCGCGGATCGATGATGAACTGGAGCCACGCAAGGTTGCAATGGTGGAAGAACGTACACGACTCGAAGCAGCACTGGCGCGCATTGATGGTGGTGATCAGGCGGCCGAACTGGCCGATCAGGCCCGTGGTGTGCTGGCGGAAATTCGCGCCGAGAGTGAGAAATACATTCGCTTCACGCTCGCGGGTCGTATTCTCCGCGACGAGATCGAACGCTATCGGCGCGACAACCAGGGTCCGTTGCTGAACCGGGCCAGCGAACATTTCACGGTATTGACGCTCGGTTCCTTCAGCGGCCTGAAGGCCGACCTGAACGAGCGGGACGAGCCGATACTGGTGGGTGTCCGTCCGGACGGCACTCAGGTGGGCGTGCAAGGCATGAGCGCCGGATCCCGCGACCAGCTCTATCTGGCGTTGCGCCTGGCGTCGCTGGAAAGATACCTGTCACGGGCCGAACCCATGCCATTCATCGTCGATGACGTGCTGGTCGATTTCGACGATCGGCGGGCTGAAGCGGCATTGTCGTTACTGGCAGGGTTGGCGCAGCAAACGCAGGTGATCTTGTTCACTCATCATGCCCGTATCGTCGAACAGGCGGCGGGCCAGGCCAATGTGATCGAATTGTGAGCAACGAACAGAACAAGGTGTTGACCCTGGTGGCGGCGGACGATCACCAGCTTTTTCTCGAGGGGCTGGGCAGTTTGTTCGCCCGGGTGCCCAACTGCCGGTTGGTGGCTGTTTGCGGCGATGGCGAGACATTGCTGCAACTGGTGGCGGCGCATCGACCGGATGGGGTGTTGCTGGATATTTCGATGCCGGGGCCTTCGAGTGAATCGATCGTGACACGTATTGGTCGTGAGTTTCCCGAAACGCGCATCATCGCCTTGACCATGCACCGAGACGCAGGGTTGGCGGCCGGGTTGTTCGAGCGCGGGCTGGCAGGTTATGTCTCCAAGGACGCGGCGTTCGATGAGCTTGGTGAAGCCATCGAGGCGTTGCGGGCGGGGCAGCGATATCGGTCTCCCGGACTGGACGAGCTGGAACGTGTGGAGGTGAGAGCGAAAGGCGATGATGGCCTGTTGAGCGCGCGGGAGCTGTCGGTATTGCGGCATGCTGCGGATGGTTTCACCAATCAGCAGATTGCAGATGCGTTGTCCATTTCCGAGCGCACGGTTCGGTTCCACCTGAACAACTGCCGCCGCAAACTGGATGCCCAGGGTCGCGCCCATGCCATCGCCAGGGCGATACAACTGAACCTGCTGTGAGGTTGCCGGATATCAGTTTTCCGTCATGACCGGCTGGGCATCGAGGGTGCGCAAGGTCACGGTGATGCAGGAACCTTGCCCGGGGCAGCTGTCGATATCGACCTGGCCGTTGAGGAGGGCGACACGTTCGTTGAGGCTGATGAGGCCGAGGCCATGATCCTTCGGTGATTGTTGCTGCAGGGCGCCGGGATCGAAACCGGTGCCATTGTCGCGGATGGTGAGCCTGAGGTGCTGGTGGCGGTGTTCGAGATCGATGGTGATATGAGTCGCCTGGCCGTGACGGATGGCGTTGTTGAGACTTTCCTGGAAGATTCTGAACAGCTGTAGTTCGGTGATCTTGTCGAGCGAGACGTTATCGAGGCGGGTGTTGATCTGCACACCAGGGTGGAGTGTTTGCAGGGTTTGGGTTTCTTCGGCCAGTGCGGTGGTCAGTCCACGGCGATCGAGCTGGATGGGATGGAGGCCGGCGAGCATCCGGTGGAGGGTTTCGATGGCGCTATCGAGTTCGTGACGAATGTTGCTGAGGTGGTTGCCATGAGGTGCGCCGAGCGCAAGCTGGGCCTGAAGTTTGATGGAGGCAAGTTTTTGGCCGATGCCGTCGTGCAGTTCTCGTGAGAGGCTGGCGTGAACCTGGTCGGTGATGCTGACCACGCGGCGCGACAGGGCTTTGTAGTCGATTTGTATCTGGCGTACACGGGCCAGGTAGGCATAGAGCAGCACATAGCGGTAGAAGAGACTGCCGATCTGGACGTTGCGATGGCCCAGGAATGCGTCGGGCAGCCATTGTGTCCGGATGGAGGCGATATAGACCAGCAGGGCGATCAGCTGTGGCAGGGCGGCGGTGCGTTTGTCACGGACGCCACGTAGTGCGCAGAGCAGGGCATAGAGCATCGAGGCCATGGCGATGAGATCGTATAGGTACCAGGCGAGCGTCTTGACCGGGTCGGCAGGCCCGGGTAGCAGGATGAGCAGGCTGGCGAGTAACCACAGCAGGCCGGCCGATTGCAGCCAGTGGTCGGCCAGGTGGCCGTATTGTTCATGGAAGTAGAGTGCAATGCTGGGCGGGATGCCGAGCAAGGCGAGCATCAGCATCAGGTTGGCGTGAATGTCCCATTCGCTCAGGTAGAACAGGTCGTGACCGGCTGAGCCGAGCAGCATCAGCACACTGCTGAGTAGCAGCCATTTGAATTCGGGGAAGGTGGTGCGCGATCGGCCCAACAGCAGGATGATCAGTAATACATCGACGATCCCCAGCGTGATGAAGATGGTGTCGAGAACGGTGTTGTCGATCAGGGTTTTTTGTTGGCGTTGCGTCAGTGCACTGGCGTTACCGATGTATATATGTCCATCGATGACGCCTGCGCCACCGGGAAACATGGCCCCCCAGGCTTTACCGAAGCCAATCGCGATCTTGATGGTCAGCACATTGTTCCTGGCCCGCAGCAGGCCTGCAGGAATGGGGTAGACGCGCGTCATGCCTTGCGGATTGGTGGCGCGGAAATGCCAGGGTGGGTCGAAACTCCCTTCGGCACCGATGCGGACACCATTGAGCCACGTTTCATCGGCGAGGCGGAGGTGTTCGATCAGCAGCGCCAGGGGGGCTGGATTGTGCAACCAGGTTGGCGGAATATCGAAGCGCAGTCGGTACCAGCCGGTCGTCGGGTTACCGTGTTGTTGTCCCAATACGCCAGGGAATGGTATTGGCAGCCAGTCTGTGAGCGTTGGTTCGCGGCGATCATCCGGTCTTTCCCCATAGTGGAACTCCCACTGCCCCTGCAGCCGAAAGTGGTCGCTGTTGGCATGGCTATGTGCGCTTGTGCCGGACAGCAGCAGGAGGAGCAAAAGGGTGAGGCGTTCCATGCGTTCGGAGATGGTGGCTGGAAGGTCATAGCCTAACCCGGATTTCTCATAGGGTCACGACAGCACCAGCAGCAGGCTTTGTGGAGTGCCTCAGTCCGTCATCCTTGCAGGATGCGGAGATCCCAGCCACAGGGATGTGAACCCCGGTCGTGGTTGCCCTCCGTGGCACTGGATTCCGGCGTCCATGCCGGAATGATGCCGCTGGGCACAGGAGATTCCGCCCGACAGGTGCTTGAGGATAAACCGGGGTATTGGTGGGTGGAAATTGGGCCAGCGTGAATTCACCGTGGCGTGGCAGGTATGAATGGGGATCAGGGTAGGCAGAGAAAAAAAGGCTGCCCAGTTGGGCAGCCGAAGGCGAGGAGAATCATTCAATGATCAGGTTTGACGGTCAGTCCTCATTGTCGTTGGAGTCTGAATGTTCATGGTCGTTGGAACCGGTGTCCCAGCTATCGCCGTTGTCGTTGGAACCGGAATTGTCCCAACTGTTGCCGTTGTCGTTG
>Ga0256841_1003604_pt1 | contig 11500 bp, 10 predicted proteins | sample 356308metaG_FD_185971 | JGI IMG/M metagenome (GOLD analysis project Ga0256841, IMG submission 185971) | Hydrothermal vent microbial communities from Mid Atlantic Ridge, Atlantic Ocean - 356-308 | ecosystem: Environmental > Aquatic > Marine > Hydrothermal vents | place: Atlantic Ocean: Mid...
AGAAAAACAGGGATTTTTTAAGAGAATATTTAAAAGTAAAAAAGAGAGAAAAAAAGAAAAAATAGAGGAGCTTGGAGACAATATAAAATCAGTTAAATTTATTGATGAAATGTCACCAATTAGGACTCAAAAAATTACCAAAGAAGGAGAACGACTTATTTCAGGGCAATTGGATAGAGACAAGGTAAAAAATGAAAATGAGAAAAATTTATCTTTTAAATCGCATCGAACCATTAAAACAAGGACACCGAGAAAAGAGACAAAACGAATAGTCAGCAAATCGAAATGGAAACAGCCATCGCCTTCAATTTTTGAAAAAAGTGAGAAAGGTAGCGGAGAAAAAAATATTGAAAACAATATTGATATTATCCAAAGAACTGCTTTAGAATTTGGAATTGAATTGGAGCCTAGTGGATTTAATATTGGTCCGACGGTAACACAATATACTTTTTCTCCTCCAAGGGGAGTAATGTTAAGTAAGATTGTTGCCTTACAGAGTAATATTGCTATGACTTTGGCAGCTTCGGCAATTAGAATTGAGGCGCCTATACCGGGAACTTCATTGATTGGAATTGAGGTGCCAAATAGCAAGGCAACAATGATTCGATTGAGAACATTATTTGAAGAGGAAGAATTTAGAGAGGCTACCTCAAAATTAACCATAGCATTAGGTAATGATGTTAATGGTAATTCGATTATAACTGGGTTAGAAAAAATGCCACATTTATTAGTAGCTGGATCAACAAACACTGGTAAAAGTGTTTGTATTAATGCTATTTTATCTTCTTTAATTTTTAAAAATTCTCCAGACGATTTACAACTTATCTTGGTTGATCCAAAAAGAGTTGAACTTTCTGCCTATAACGGTATTCCTCATTTATTAACAAAGGTTATTGTTGATATGAATAAGGTGGTTAACACTTTAAAATGGGCTACTAATGAAATGGATTCCCGGTATAAATTATTAGAAGAAGTTGGTTCGAAGAATATTGAGTCTTATAATTTAAAAGCGTCTAATAAAGAAACTAGACAAGTAGTAGATATGGAATCCGGAGAAATAAGACAAGAAGAACTTTCAAAAATGCCGTATATTGTAATTGTTATTGACGAGTTGGCAGATTTAATGGCTACTCATGGTAAGGAGGTGGAGGCATTGATAGTACGACTATCGCAAATGGCTCGGGCAGTTGGTATTCATTTAATTTTATCTACTCAGAGACCAGATACTAACGTTATTACCGGAACTATTAAGAATAATATTCCAGCTAGAATTGCTTTCAAGGTGGCTGGAAATGTTGATTCGCGAACTATTTTGGATCGTCCTGGGGCAGAAAAATTATTGGGTAATGGGGATATGCTTTATATGGGTCCAGGCTATCCACAGCCAACTAGAATCCAAGGACCGTTTGTGTCTGAGGAAGAAACCTCTAAATTAATTGAATATATCAAAAAGCAAGCTAAAAAAGTTAAATTTAAAAAGGATGAAGCTTTAAAAGAATCATTGGAAGGAAAATTGGATGAAACAGTTGTTTCGGGAGATGTTCGAGAAGGGGAGAACTCAAGTGATGATGTTTTATATAGTCAAGCGAAAGAGATGGTAATCGCTGCAGGGCAGGCATCAATATCTTCCTTGCAAAGAAGATTGAGTATTGGTTATAATCGTTCAGCAAAGATAATTGATGCCCTAGAAGAAAACGGAGTTATTGGTCCAGCTAATGGTTCAAAACCGAGAGAAGTTTTGATTTCTGACGATACAACGATTGTAGATGAGGTGCCCAATTCAGACGAAGAAAATAATCCCTCTATAGAAACTACTCTAGCTGAATAAGAAGCTAGAGATAGAAGGGAGTTTTGATTTATATAGTTAAAATATTAAAATTATGCTTTTAGGTGGTTTACAGAAGATGACGTTGATAGATTATCCGGGGAAGGTGGCGGCGACTGTTTTTACGGTGGGCTGTAATTTTCGGTGTCCGTTTTGTCATAACCCAGAATTGGTTCTTAGTTCACAGTTCACAGTTTACAGTAGTGAACAAAACGAGAGGCAGGTGGAGGAGTTTTTTGAATTTTTGAAAAGTCGTCAGGGGAAACTTGATGGTGTTTGTATTACTGGTGGGGAGCCAACACTTCAGGCTGATTTAGCGGATTTTATTAAGAGAATTAAGGATCTGGGTTTTACGGTAAAATTAGACTCTAATGGAACTAGACCAGATGTGTTGAAAGAGTTGTTTGATAAGAAATTGGTGGATTATGTAGCCATGGATATTAAAAGTAGTTTGAATAATTATGAAAAAGTTTGTGGCGATATTAAACTGGATCTAGAGCGAATAAAATTAAGTGTAGAGTTAATTAGAAACTCTGGAGTAGATTATGAATTTAGAACAACTGTAGTTCCTGGTTTGCATACTGTAGATGAATTTAAAGAGGTGGCTAAGTGGTTGGCTGGAAGTCGAAAATATATTTTGCAAAAGTATGAAGATAATGGTAAAATTTTAGATGAAACATTGACTAGGAGAATTAAGGGGGAAGAAATTGATTTGGAAAAAATTAAAAACATAATGGAGACAACAATTGAAGATGTTTCTATAAGAAGGTAAATGTTAATTAATTTTTTTAAGAGGTAGTATCTATTTTAAAGTAATAGAATTATATCTTAAGAATAAATTGCTTTTATGGTATTTAGACCGCGTAGAATGGCAGGAGGTTTTTCACGAGGAGTCAAATTTAGTGGTGGGGTTAGGAAATCTAGCGTTGGTAGTGTTGGTAATGGGACAAATTTTGGTGGACAAACTTCCGTTGGTAATAATTCAGTTAGCAGTAATTCTTCTTCGTGTGGGCAGGTGGCGAGTGTGCCAGTATTTAGTCAAAGTGAAAAAACAGGAGGAGGAGCGTCAACTGGTTTGCCCCAAAGGAAAAAATGGGGGTTTTATGATGCCTTGGTCGGACAGCGGCGGCAACAATTAGCAAAAAAACAGATAACGACAGAGAGGGAATCGTTTATAGATAATGTAAAAAATCTTAAATATACAATAGTTGATGATGGTGCAAACGATATTAAATATAAGAGAAAAGGATATAGAAGAGGCGAGATGCAGATTAGTAGTGGTTTAGTTGATAATGCTGGTGATAGAAATAGAAAGATGATAGCCAAAAAAATTAAAGCATTATCTCAAAGAGGTGAATTTAAACGACAATTTGGTAGAATACAAAATAAAGATGAAGCTGTGCTTGCTAGAAATATTAGCGAGCGGAAAATTAGTAAAATTGGACGTAGAGCGAGAAGAAATAGTAAGATATTTTCAAAAGGCACATTGAGTGATTTTTTAAGTGAATAAGAACCGTTAATTATTAAAAATATGGGATTTTTTAGTATTTTGTTTGGCACAAACAAAAATAGAACTTTAGAGAATAGAGAGGATAATTCTCAAAGTAAACAATCAGGAGGTTTCGATTTAGTAGGGGGTCTTACTGGCACTGGTAAATATGCTAAGACAAATGAGGAAAAGGAAGAAATAAGATTATCTCGAACATTAAAAGTTCGATTGGGAGATTTGGTAATTAAAAAATATAAGGATAATAGACTACCTAAATATAATGATAATAAACATCGATTAGAAGTTGGGGTCGATTTTAATTTAAGAACTTTGCCAAATTTAATTTACAGTAATGCAAGAAGAAATAGTATTTTTCGAAATAAGATTGGTGGGAGATTTAGTATTCAGGATAGAGATGCTTTAAAAATGGTAATGAAGCATAATAGTTATGCTGTTAGAAAAATGAAACAGAAATTAAACCAGCGGAATGAGAATAGGTGTAAAGTTAGTTTGGGGATGTTGTTTTAGGTTACTTGTTAAAAAAAATAGAACATAAATTGCTGTAAAGTATATTTATTTAAATTCAAAATAATTATGCGGATATATGTTAGGGTAGTGCCGAAAAGTAGTCAGAATAAAGTGGAAAAAATTTCTGAAGCAGAATATAAGGTCTGGGTAAATGCTGTGCCGGAAAAAGGGAAAGCTAATCAGGCAGTAATTAAATTGTTGGCTAAATATTTTAAGATTGCTAAAAGTAGAATAGAAATAGTTGGCGGTAAAACAACCAAGACAAAAATCATAGATGTTATGGAATGAAAAATTATTTAGGAACAAGTTTAGACCGATGGTATATAATGTAGAAAAATAAAAACTTCAACGATACATATCGTCGAAGTTTTTATTGGCTAATAATTAATTAAGGAGTTTGGTAGGCTTTTCTTAACTATTTAACCATATACAACCTCTCAATTATCTGAAAGTGTTTTTATTACAACCATTTTTTTTGTCGGAAGACGAGAATAGAAATGGAAGCAACGAGAGCAAGCATAAACATAGCTATAAGAAACATGCCGGGTGTGCGGGCTATGGGAAAGCTATCGAAAGGGATTATGCTAAAAATTCCCAAGGTCACGGACATGGCAAAAGTAATTAGCGAGACGGCTGCTAAAAATCTCATAGTATTATTTAATTTGTAAGAAACCATCGAATTATTTGTTATTTCTAGGGATTCAATTATTTCTTGGGCACTCTCTATACTATTCCATACTTTGATGTTTGTTTGAATTAGGTGTCTAATAGATGATCTGATTTCTGAAGTGGATAATTGTTCAAATTTCTCACTAAGCATGGTGTTTAAAATATTTTTTTGTGGCTTAAGAATTCTTTGGAATATTAGGATATCTAATTTGATCTTGGATATTTCTTGAACATGATTATAGCCGTCTTCTTCAAATATAGTTTCTTTTACCCAATCAATATTTTCATTAATGTGTTTAATTTTATCAAAAGATAAACTAGTTAACTCTTCTAAAAAATTTATAAGAAATAAACCAACGCTTTCCTGCATTAGCTCGTTACGGAAGCGATTGCTTTTGTTGGCGTGATGGAAAATACTTTTTACGGGAAGATTGGGTTTAAATATAATAGTAGTTACTTCCTTTGGAGAGATGACAATATGTAAATCTCCAGTTTCGGTGGTTTGTTTAATTCGATTAAAGAGAGGGACATTAAGATTGATATATAAATTATCCTTCCATCTCTCAATGCGTGGTTGTTGAATAGTATCTACCATTTCCAACATAATCTCAGGAGGCATATCTAGATGTTTCTCCATAAATTGCCAATCTTTTTTTGTTGGCTTTTGAATGTGGTTCCAGACTAAATTGTTATTTTCTATTATTTTTAACATTATTTTTTTGATTTTTATATTATTGTAAGTTATACTAATTATAGCAGAATATTTAATTTATGGAAAAAAATGAAAAAAATTATTATAGTGTTTATTAGATTTTATCAGAAATTTTTATCACTTGATACAGGGGTGATTGGTAAATTATATACACATCAGCCTACTTGTAGGTTCCACCCAAGATGTTCAGAATATACAATTCAGGCTATCGAAAAATATGGAATTATAAAAGGGGCAGGTAAAGGTATAAAAAGGATTAGTAAATGTCATCCTTGGAACGAAGGAGGAGTTGATGAAGTTTAATTTTAAAGTAATGAAATTGGAACAATTATTAAAACTTAGAAAAATTCCTTTTACAACTGAGCAAAAGGAGCGTATCAGTAAAGCATATAATTTTGCCCATGAAGCGCATCAAGGTCAAAAAAGGGCTTCGGGGGAAGATTACTTTGTACACTGTGCTGAAACAGCAGGGATTTTAGTAAAAATGGGACTAGGATCAATAACTGTGTCGGCTGCCTTGTTGCATGATACCTATGAAGATACGGATGTATCATTGGAAGAAATAGAAAAGGAATTTGGAAAAGATATCGCATTTATAGTTAAAGGTGTTAGTAAGTTAAGTAAAGTTCAGTTAAAGGGAAGCGAAGAAACATATTATTTAAATAATTTGCAAAAAATGTTTTTGGCGATGGCTGCTGATATTAGGGTGGTATTGATAAAGTTAGCAGATCGGTTGCACAATATGAAAACTCTTTCTTCATTGCCAAGAGAAAAACAGCAACGAATTGCTAGGGAAACCATGGAAGTTTTTGTTCCAATTGCTAATAGATTAGGTATTGGGGAGTTAAAAGGGCAACTTGAAGATTTGTGTTTTAAATATCTTGATCCTAGAAACTATAAATATGTTTTAGATATTGAAAGGGAGGTTTACCCAATTCGAAAAAAATATGTAAATGAAGTTATCAAAAAACTTAAAAAAAAATTAAAGGAGGAAGGTATTGACTTTATTGATGTTCATGGACGGGCTAAGCATTATTTTAGTTTGTATCAGAAACTACAAAAATATGATAATGATATTGATAGGGTGTACGATTTAGTCGGAATTAGAATTATTGTACCAAAAGTGGCGGATTGTTATGAAGCCTTAGGGGTAGTTCATAAAAATTATAAACCACTGATTGGAAGAATTAAAGATTATATTTCGTTGCCAAAACCAAATGGCTATAAGTCAATACATACTACAATTTTTGGTCCGAAGAGCAAAATTATGGAAATTCAAATTAGAACTGAAAAAATGCATGATGAAGCGGAATATGGAATTGCAGCACATTGGATCTATGACCAAACTAAGGGAGGGGATTGGAAGAGGTATATTTTTGGAAATAGACATAAACCTAAAGTACCAAATGAAGAGATAGAGTGGGTTAAGCAGTTAAAAGAATGGCATAGTAAGACTGGTGGTGGGTCGGATGAGTTTTGGTCTTCTTTAAAAATTGATTTTTTTAAAGACTATATTTTTGTGTTTACTCCAGCAGGTGATGTAATTGAGTTGCCTGAAGGAGCAACTCCAATTGATTTTGCCTATAAAGTGCATAGTGAGATAGGAAATAGAACTAGTGGAGTTAAGATTAATGGAAAAATGTCTGCACTAGACACAACATTGGCTAATGGTGATTTAGTGGAGGTTATTACTACAAAAAATTCTAAATTACCAAATAGAGACTGGCTAAATTTTGTAAAAACAGCTGGAGCAAAAGAAAAAATAAAAAATGTTTTAAGAAAGGGGGGTGTTAAGTTAGTTTAAAAATTTAAGAGGATATAATTTCATTTAAAACTTCTACTTTTTCAGATGATTGTTCATCATTTTTAGCTGTGTCAAGTAGTTTGGTGTAATACATATTTACATCTCTAATCCATTTATGAGCTGCTGGCCAACCACCAGTAGTATTACAGTTTGAACCACATTTCCATAAAACCATTTCTTTTGGGGTGTCAACCCCAGATTTAACTAGTCGTTCTATTCTTCCGCCGACGGTTTCGACAGCATCTTTAGGGCTATCAAAGCAGGTGTGTCCACCAGTTCCCATTCTCTTTCTTTTGCCGCGATACCCCCAATAATTATAACAATCTTTTCCATTTAAGACGGGAACACGTCGGCCATAATTGCTTTCTTTTTTGGCGATTCCGATTAAAAAAGCGGCAACAATTTTGTCTTTTTTGGCAATATAAGGAGCCATTTTTTCCATTGGTGTTCCAGCAACCATTTTTTTAATTGATTTTTCTAATTGATCTGATCTAATTTTTTCGAATTCTTTTAAAGTGTTAAAAACCAGGGTATCTATATTGTCAGACTCTTTTATTGAATTAGAGAAATCTGAAGAGTTGTTTTTTTTATCCATAATCCCAAGGACGGCAATATTTTCAGTGGAATTTTGTTTATTTAAGCTTAGTTGTTGTTGTTTTGTTGAGAGAGCATTAGCTATTTTTTTGTTGGCGGAAAAATTGGCATAAAAGATTATTGCACCACATAAAATTATTATTGTGATAAAGTTTAGAGCAAATAAATTTGTTCTTATAAATGAATATTTATTAAGTGTATTATAATTATTAGTTAAAGTTTTGAGCTTTGTTTTAGTAAATTGACTGATTAGCTGTTTGAATACAGAGTATTTAGAATCTTTGTTTTGTATATGATGTTTTTTAGTGTCCACTTTCTTTAACTTAGTTATTTTTTTGATTTCGTCAAGCTTAGGCAAGAAAGTTGAAGAAAATTGATTTTCAAAGTCGTTCTTTTTTGTTGGTGTATGAGATAATGTTTTTTCTTGACTATTAATAGCTGTAGGAGTGTTTATGAAGAGAGTTTCTTTTTTTAAATTAGCCTTTTGAAAAGATGATTTAGACAATGTATTTTCAAAACCTAAAATAGGATTTGATAGTTTTATTTGTTGGGACTCTTTAATAATTTTTTCGAAATAAGTTTCTGGCTTAATTGTATCTAAGAGGGAAACTTTTTTAGTTGTCATTGTTGCCCAGCAACCTTTTTTGATGTCAATTGGTTTTGTTTTGCTTATAAAATTTCTTTTAATACCGTCAACAAAAAAATCTCTTTTTTGTTTGGATACAAAAAGCGTTTCTCCATTTAGAGAATTTTTTATTTGGTGATATTTTTTTTGAGCGTCTGCCCTATTTGTAAAAATGAACCTAAAATCAGGTTTATTATTATTATCAACTAAGCAATAGTACTTGGTTTTTATTTTCATTCTTTATAAAAATGATAAAAAATAAAATATATTCATTCCTACTTGTATTATACTACAAACTGGATAATTGTCTAATAATAAATTTTATCAAAATAAATAGAAACATCTTTAACCCATTTGTTGGCAGCAGCCATTCCGCCAGTATTATTACAGCTAGATCCACATTTCCAAACTAACATTTTACGAGGGGTGTTTTTATTTTGTTTAATTGCTAAAGTGTGAAGTCTTTTTCCGACAGTTGCTACGGCGTCTTCGGGACTGTTAAAACAAGTATGTCCGCCAGTGCCCATTTTTTTTCTTTTGCCGCGATATCCCCAATAATTATAACAATCTTGACCATTTAGAACTGGAGCGTGTTTACCAAACCCACTTTCTTTTAGAGCTATTCCTACTAAGAAAGCAGCGACTAATTTATCTTGTTTACTAATCGGTTCAATCATATTCTCCATAGGAGTGCCAATTAAAATATTGGCAATATTATTTTTTAAGCTATTATTTTTCTGAGAAGCATTCATTTTAGTGGTTAAGGAATCTATACTTAATTCTTTTTTTAGTTTAGATAAATTAAATTTACTTATTGATGTACTTTGCACTGTGGTAGAGGAGATACTAGAGATTGGTTGCAATTTTTTTGTAATTTCATCATTAGATGTAATTACAGGTGATGGAGCGTTAGTTGATTTATTTGTCTGAGAGCTTGATTTAGCCAGGGTAATTCTTGAATAAAAAAAGCCACCAAGTATTATAACGGTTGCCCCTATGAATAAATATATTTTTAGATTTTGTGATTTTATGAGTCGCTTGCTTTTTATTAGCGAGTAAAGTTTCATAAATTATTTTTAGTGTTTATGCAAATTAGTTAGAATATAATTATCTATAGAATAATTAAAATTAGCTAATTGCCCCTCCAAATTTTTATCTAAGATTTAAATAAAAAAGTGATTCAATAATATTGAGTCACGAAAGGTAGTATAGTTCAGTTGTAAAATGAAGTCAAGGAGTAGCTGTGGATAACTTTTTTGGTTAATTAAAGATAGTATTAATATGATTGACAAGCGTATTGAGAAATTATATACTATAGAAAGGTTAAGAATAGTCTTGTGAAGGATTTTATAAAGATTATTCTTGATTTCTATCAAATTTTTCAACAGTTTAAAAAGGAGGATAGAGAAGATATTAATAAGAATAATATATTGTGATAATTATAGTTAAGATAATATTTTACAAGATTAAATTTAAAACAATTAATTAAATTTCGAACAACACACTTAGAATAAAAATGCTTGATAGAAGATTTTAAAAATAAATTTAATTTTATTTGACGAATTTAATTTTGTAAGTAATTTTTCAAAGAATATTAAGAGTGTAAATAACTGTGATTAGACAATTAATTAAAAATGAATATTTCAACAGAAATAATTATAGCAACGGGAGCATTGCTAACTGGGTTAGTTGTTGGCTATGTAATTAGAAAGTTGGTAGCCAAAAATCAGGTTGGTACGGCAGAAGAAAAAGCTGCCAGATTATTGGATGAGGCTAAAATGAAAGCAAAAGAGCAGTTATTAGATGTTAAAGATAAGGGAGTTCGAATTTTAGAAGAGGTTAAAAAAGAAGAAACCAAGAGGAGGAGTTCTATCCAGCAACGAGAAGACAGATTAGAACAAAAAGAACAAAAAATTGATCAAAAAATTTCCAAAATAGAAAAAGATAAAAAAAGATTAGAGCACAAAGCGGGAGAAATAAAAAATATTAGAGAAGAGATTTTGAAAGTAAAAGAACAACAAATAGAAAGACTAGAGAAAATTGCTGAAATGAAAAGGGAAGATGCTCAAAAAGTTTTAATAGCTGTTGCCGAAAAGGCACATAAAGATGAAGTTACAAAAGGATTGGCCTCTTTGGAAAGAGATAGAAAAGAGATCCTAGAGGAAAAAGCAAAGGATATTATGGTGATGGCGATGCAAAAATATGCTGGTTCTCATAGCGCAGATACAACAACTACAACTATTTCAATTGCTTCTGACGAATTAAAGGGAAGGATAATTGGTCGGGAGGGGCGAAATATAAAAGCTATTGAAAGATTGACTGGGGCGGAAATTATTGTTGACGATACACCAGAAGCTATTGTTATTTCTGCTTTTAATCCAATTCGTCGAGAGACGGCTCGTTTGACTTTAGAAAAACTTTTGGAGGACGGACGAATACACCCAACAAGAATTGAGGAAGCCGTTAAGGAAGCTAAAGAACTTGTTTCCAAAAGAGCAATGGAGGCTGGGGAAGCAGCGGTTTACGATGTGGGTATTGCGGGGTTTGATCCTAAACTCACACAGTTATTAGGACGATTAAGATATCGAACTAGTTTTGGACAGAATGTATTGTTGCATTCTTTAGAAGTGGCGCATCTTTCGGGATATTTAGCAGCGGAGCTTGGTTTGGATACTAACCTTGCTAAGAAAGCTGGGTTATTACACGATATTGGTAAGGCTGTTGATGCAGAGGTGCAAGGTACTCATATAGAATTGGGTATAAGTATTTTGAAGAAGTTTAAGCAGTCACAGGATATTATTGATGCTATGAAATCTCATCATGAAGATTATCCTTTTGAAAATAGTTACTCTTTAATTGTTGCTGCTGCTGACGCTTTAAGTGCTTCTCGCCCTGGTGCTAGAAAAGACACGTTGGAAAATTATTTAAAACGATTGGAGGAGATAGAAGATACGGCAAATAGTTTTAGCGAGGTTAATAAATGCTATGCTATTCAAGCCGGTAGGGAAATTCGAGTTTTTGTTAATCCAGAAAAGGTTGATGATTTGGGAGCAATTAAACTTGCTAAAAGTATTGCGGAAAAAATTGAAGCGGATTTGAATTATCCTGGAGAAATTAAAGTTAATTTACTTCGGGAAACGAAGGCGGTGGAATATGCGAGATAAAAAGTCAAAAGTAGAAAGTAGAAAGTAGAAAGTAGAAAGAGAGTGTTTATTGTTTGAAGGAGGATTTCTAATTTTAAATTTGAAATTTGA
>Ga0256841_1003605_pt1 | contig 11497 bp, 10 predicted proteins | sample 356308metaG_FD_185971 | JGI IMG/M metagenome (GOLD analysis project Ga0256841, IMG submission 185971) | Hydrothermal vent microbial communities from Mid Atlantic Ridge, Atlantic Ocean - 356-308 | ecosystem: Environmental > Aquatic > Marine > Hydrothermal vents | place: Atlantic Ocean: Mid...
GCGTCTCCAGTACCCCGCGCAGCGCCTTCCATTCCGCCTCGCCCGCCTCGCGCAGGTCCACGATCGCCCCGCCGGGGCCGAAGAGGCCGCCCCCGGCGGCCTGCTGTACGGCCATGGGCTCGGGCGGCAGCAGCCGCCACTCGAGCCCGCGCAGCTCGGCCTCGGCCCGCGCCGCCCGCCGGGCCAGGAAGGGGTCGCCGGTGAAGGAAACGATCACTACTCCAGTCTAGCGCGCGGTGCGTGGACCGGAGCAAAGGCGTGGAAGGGCAGCGCATCTGTAAGATGGTAAATTATGTAATTATGGAAAGAAGGAAGACCACGCTCTACCTCGACGAGGACCTGATCAAGGCGGTCAAAATCGCCTCGGCGCGCGAGGGGCGCAGAGAGTACCAGATCGTCGAGTCGGCGCTCAGGGCCTACTTTGGTCGCGACCTGCTCGAGCAACTCTGGATGCGGAACCGACTCTCCGAGGAAGCGGCGCTGGCCGTTGCTTACGACGAGCTGAAGGCCGAACGGAACAAGTGATTCGCGTTGTCATCGATCCGGGCGTGCTCATCGCAGCAGTCCTTACGTCCGATGGGCCGCCGGCGGTGTTGCTGCGAAGGTGGATTGCCGGAGCGTTTGAGATCGTGGTCTCGCCCAAGCTGCTGGACGAGCTGTTGAGGGTATTGGCGCGACCAAAGTTCCGCAGTTACCTGACGCTCACCGAGGCCGAGCAGTACGTAGCTTTGCTGGGGCGTTGGGCCGAGCGCGCAGACGACACCACCGGCGAGCGCTACACTCCCGATCCCGATGACGATTACCTCATCGCTCTCGCGTTGTCGGCGCGTGCCGATTTCATCGTTTCGGGCGATCAGCGCCTTACGGGTTGGCAGGACCCCAAGCTGCCGGTGCTGACTCCGCGGCAGGCGGTCGCCCTGCTCGACGAACTCGAGGACAAAAAACCTTGACTTGCACCACGCGAGGCGCGTCTGCTCAGTGCAGATTGGCGAATCTTCCAGGGGTCGATGCTTCCGGCAGAAGAACGTTGCTCAGTCCCCCGCCACCTCGGCCTTCCAGGCCTCGGGCACGTAGGCGCAGCGGGTCTCGGACTCGAAGGGGTCGCCCGTCTCGGCCCAGGCACGGGCGCGGCTGCCCCAGCAGACGTTGCCGAACTCGCAGACGCGGCACTTGCCCTTGAGGTAGCTGCGGTCGCGCAGTTTGCGGAAGAGCTCGGAGTTCTGGTAGATGTCGAGCAGGCTGCGCTCCTTGATGTTGCCCGCGCTCATCGCCAAAAAGCCCGAAGGAAAGACCTCGCCCTGCGAGCTGATGAAGACGAAGCCGTAGGCGTCGTGCATGTGGACGCCGCGCTTGTTCTGCACCAGGGCGTGGTCGGCGTCCGCGCTCTTCCTCCGTTCCTGGATGACCACCCGGCGGAAGTGGGGCGCTTCGGTGGTGCGGATGTGCAGCTTGTGGGTTTTGGAGACCTGGTAGAGCCAGCGCAGCACCTCTTCGTACTCCTCGGCGCTGAGCTGCTGCAGCATCGCCCCGCGCCCCACCGGCACCAGGAAGAAGACCTCCCAGGCGGAGATGCCCAGGTCGCGGCTCAGGTCGGCGAGCTTCGGCAGTTCGGGCCGGGTCTGCTTGGTGACCGTGGTGTTGATCTGGGTCGAGAGGCCGATCGAGCGGGCGTAGCGGAGGGCGTCCACCGCCAGCTCGAAGGTGCCGGGCACGCCGCGAAACTCGTCGTGGGTCGCGTCGCTGGCCCCGTCGAGGCTCACGGCCATGGCGTGCACGTCGAGCTCTTTGAAGCGATCGATCACCTCATGGGTCAGGAGCGGGGTGACCGCCGGGGTGATCCCGATCTTGATCCCCAGCTCGCGGGCCTTTTCCAGGATCTCCCAGAGGTCGTGGCGTTTGAGCGGGTCGCCTCCGGTGGGCAGGAGGATGGGCTTGGGCCGGTAGGTGGCCATTTCTTCGAGGAAGCGGAAGGCCTCCTCGGTGGTGATCTCGCCTGGAAGCGGGTCGGGCTCGGCGCTGGCGCGGCAGTGCTTGCAGGCCAGATCGCAGGCGTGGGTCATCTCCCAGGCGACCAGGAAGGGGTAGCGGTCAAAGTCCGGGCGCATGCTCCCAAATTAAAGCGTTGCACTCGGGATTGCTCGGGGTATACGTCCCTTGAAAATGCTAAAGGAACTAAATCAACACATTGCCCACGGCGCCCCAGAACACCGCCCAGGCGAAACTGGCGAAGGTGCCGAGCAGGTAGTACTCGGTCTGCTCGCGGCTCTGGAAGCGGGCGATGGCCTTGCCGGCGAAGACGAAGCCCACGCCGTTGTAGGCGCCGGCCAGGATCATGGTCAGGATCATCAGCCGCTCCAGGTAGCCGATCCAGCGTCCGGCCTGGCTAAGCCCCGGTTCGACGTCCTGAACCCCGGGCACCCGGTCGAGCACGAACCGCACCGCGTGGTTTCCGCCCTCGATGACGAGCAGGTAGAGCAACGCGTACTCCAGCAGGACCACCTAACCCACCTCCTCCAGCAGCCGCCCCAAGCCCTCCAGCGCTTCGCGCACGTTCAGCACGCCGCGGGCGTGCAGTTGCTTGTGGACCGCCTGGTAGCTGACGCCCAGCTCCCCGGCCAGCTTCTTGATGCTTCCCAGCTCGTCGTAGCGCAGCGCCCGACGCCACACCTCGGCGCTCCAGCGTTTCCACGCGAACTCGATCAGGCCGAAGGCGCCGTTCGCGGCGGTGTCCAGGGCGGCGCGGCCGCTCTGCAGCACGATCTGGCGTTTCTCCTCGCGCGCCCGCGCCAGCGCCTCGGCGGCGGCCACAAAGGCGGGGCCGGTGAGCAGCGACGGGTCCGCTACGCCCGCGAGCGCCTGATCGATGGCGCCGAGGCCCAGGCCGAAGCGGCTCTTCAGCCGGCCTTCGCTGCGGACGATGATTTCGCCCTGTACCCGAAAGACGAGCGCCAGCGCTTCCGGGCCTCCGGCCGCGACCCCCTGGAAGGCGTCGCCCTGGATCACGTCGAGGGGTACGCGCAGCGCCTCCGAGAACCGGGCGTTGACCTCGTTCACGACGTCAGCGAGGGTACGGGCGGCCTTGCCTGCGCCGTAGGCGCGCGAAGCCACGAGGTCGCCGCTGAGCACCACCGGGGGCATGCCCCCAGTCTAGCCGGATGCCGCCGCGAAATCAAACGAAAAGGGTTTAAAATGATGAATACAACCAAATAAGGTTGTGATAAAGGGGGCTCTTCAGGAACCCGTGCGCGTGCTTCCCTCCCTGCGCGGATCGGCGGCGGCCTCGCCGGCGCTGCTCACCGCGTGCACCCCCCCAAAGTAGAAGTCGCGCCGCGGCCAGGGGTTGAGGTGGAAGCGGTTTGCGAGCGCCTGCACGGTTGCGGTACCCAGGCCCGGTTCGAGGTGCATGACGCCGGCTTCGTAGTGGATACGGGGAGCCCCTACCGCCTGGTCGAGCGTCGCAAACCCGCCCTGCAGGTGGGCGGCCACCTGAAAAACGGCGCTGCGGATGCGTTTGGAGCCGCCCGAGCCCAGGGCGTAGGCGCGGCCTTTCGTCCGGAAGACGACCGGGGCCATCATCGAGACCAGCCGCTTTCCGGGGGCGGGGCGGGGGCCGTCCGGCGGCAGGACGTCGTCTTCGCCCAGCATGTTGTTGAGCAAAATGCCTGTACCTGGGGCCACCAGCCCCGAGCCCTCGCCGTTGGTCACGGTCATGGCGAGGAGCCGGCCCTCGGCGTCGCGGATGGAGAGGTGGGTGGTGCCGCGCTTCAGGCCGCCGCCCTCGGCCACCCGCCGCATGGCCCGGGCCAGCTCCAGGTAGTGCCGGGCCGGATCTTCTTTGTCGTGGGGCTCGCTAAGGTAAGCGTCCAGCAGGTCGGCCACGGCCTGCCCCCCGCGCGAGGGGCCGGGCAGGAAGCACAGCTCGGCGGCGGGCCATTGCGCCCGCGCGGCCGGGGCGGTCAAGGTGCGCTGGGCGGCCAGGTCCTCAGCGGTCAGCAGGCCGCCGCGCCCGGCCAGGTACCGGGCTAGGTTCTCGGCGGCCGCTCCGGCGTAGAGGGCGCCGGCCCCTTCGGCCGGCAGGCGCATTAGAAAGCCGGCGTAGTCGGGGTTTTGGAGCGGCTCGCCCCGGCGCAGCAGCCTGCCCGTGGGAGCGTAGAGAGCTCGCGACTCGGGGGTCAGGGTCAGGATGGGCTCGAGCAAGGTAAAAAGGTAGGCTTGCAGCGGTGAAAGGGGCACGCCGGCCCGCGCGGCCCGCGCGGCCGGGGCGACCAGGCGCTCGAGCGGCAGGCGGCCGTGCCGGGCGTGCACGTCGAGCAGGCCCCGCAGCAAGCCCGGAACCGCCACCGCGGCCGCGCCGGCGTGGTAGACGCCCAGGGCGCCGCCGTAGTCGACCTGCACCTCCAGCATTTTGCCGCCGCCGGCTTGGGCCCCGAGGCCGGGCATGCTGGTGAAAAAGTCGTAACCACGGCATGCGCCGTCCGGTTCGCGGGCGATCATCAACCCGCCCCCGCCCAGGCTGGCCAGCACCGGCTCGGCGACGGGCTGCACGAAGGCGGCGGCCACGGCGGCGTCGAAGGCGTTGCCGCCGTCCGCCAGCATCTCGGCGGCGGTGCGCGCGGTCAGGGGGTGCCCGGCGGCCACAGCGTACATGGGTAAAGGATAACGAAAAGCGCTAAGAAAGGATGCGGAAAATGTCTGTGATGAAGAGAAAGTTCACGCCCGTATTCAGCACGAGGGCGGCTGGTTCGCAGCCCCGTGCCCCGGACTGGACGCGGCCAGGTGGGCCGAACTGGAGAAGGAGCACTGGAGAACTTGAAAGAGGCGTTGAGTTTGAATTTCAAGCCGCCAACGCTATCAGCACGTGAATCGTAGTATAGTAACTAGCGCAATGGAGCAGGATAATCCGTTGGATGATTTGATCAAACAGAGCTTTACACAGTTTGGTGTAACTTATTTTAAGAGCGAAGTGTTGCATCGTAGTTTGTGTATTTCTTGGGCCTTGCTGTCTTTTGAATCGGCAGATGCTATTACTAGGCCTCGATTTGAGGAAAAGTTAGCTATGGCATACTCCTTTACATTTGGAAAAGTGATTAGCAAGGTACAAGGGCTATTTTTAGAAGAAATACAAGAGAAATTGAATGTAGCATTAACAATGCGCAACTTTTTAGCACATCATTTTTGGTACGAGCGCAACTATTTAATGTTTAATGAAGAGGGCTTGCAGAGGATTATTCATGAGCTAAGAGAAATGGAGATCTACTTTGATAGCTTGGATGCTAAAATTACGCGGGTTATCGAAAATTATCTACGATCACTAGGTATCACTGAGAGTATAATTAGTTCAGTCACTCAAAGGATGTTTAATGGCGAACCAGATAGGCCATTAATGAGAAAACGACCGTTGAAAAAAAGGGAATTGATCATTAAGGCGTGGGATGTTGAAGTAGGCGATGGTGAAGTAACGCAAGTCTTCGAAACGCAAGATGGCACACTTCTACAATTTTCAGATGTTGGTTTAGGTTGGAGTGTATATGAAGAGGTTGGCGATGATTGGAGTGTAAACGACAAAATTCAAAAGCACTTACCCGCTCGTGTAGTTATTCGTCCAGGCGTAGATAAGGCATGGCATTACGAAATGCTTTTATCAAAGCAAGCAAAATTATGGGTAAGGCCTGGAGCAAAACACAATAGCTACAAATGGGGCATTCGCACTCTGTAAGCAGCGAATCAAACTGAAAAATACCGTGCCTCGGGGTGGTGCACCACGAAGGCGCTGGTGGACTGCTCGGGGACGAGCTGGAAGTCTTCGGTCAGGCTCAGGCCGATCTCGCGCCAGCCGAGCAGGCGTTCCAGCTTGACCTGGTCTTCCAGGTCGGGGCAGGCGGGGTAGCCGGGGGCGTAACGGGCCCCCTGGTAGCCCTGGGCGAAGAGTTTTCGCAGGTCGGTGGCGTCGGCACTGGCGATGCCCCACTGCTGGCGCAGGCGTTTGTGCCAGAACTCGGCCAGGGCCTCGGCCATCTCCACCGAAAGGCCGTGGAAGAGCAGGTAGTCCTCGTACTCGCCGGCGTCGAAGAGCTGCTGGCTGAAGGCGCTGGCGCGGGGGCCCATGGTCACGGCCATCAGCGCCATCACGTCGCGGGCGCCGGCGGCGTAGGCGGCCGGGGGCAGCCACTCTTCTTCCTCGCCCAGCGGCTCGGCGCCGCGCGGGCGGAAGTAGTCGGCGAGGCTCAGGCCGCCTCCGGCCTGGCGGGGGAAGGCGAAGCGCTCGAGCTCGGCCCCCGTTTCCGGGTCGAAGAGTGCCACCTCGTCCCCCTCGCGCGCCGCGGGCCAGAAGCCGTAGACGACCCGGGGCTCGAGCAGGTTCTCGGCGGCGGCGCGCTCGAGCCAGCGGCGCAAGCGCGGGCGCGCCTCGCGTTCGATGAGGTCGCGGTGTTCCTCGGGGCTCAGCCGGCCGCGCTTGTAGCCCCACTGGCCGCGGAAGAGGGCGTTTTCGTTGAGGTAGCGGGCGACGGTGAAGAGGTCGAGCTCGTCGGGTTTAACGATGCGGCGGCCGAAGAAGGGCGGCCGGGGAACGCGCGGCGGCGGGCCGACCGGTTGGGCGCGGGCGGGGGCGGCTTGCGGTTTGGGCTTGGCCGCGGCGGCGGGCCCTGCGGGCTCGGACCGGCCGCGCGCGCCGACGATCTCTTCCATCAGCTTCAGGCCGGCGAAGGCGTCGGGGGCGTAGTGGACGGTGCCGGGGTAGACGGCCCGCAGCTCGCGCTCGACGTAGCTGCGGTTGAGCGCCGCGCCGCCGAGAATCACCGGGATGCGGTGGCCCAGGGCGGCCATGTGCTCCAGGTTCTCCTTCATGACCGCGGTGCTCTTGACCAAGAGGCCGCTCATCCCCACGGCGTCGGGCCGGTAGCGCTCGACCGCTTCCAGAATCGAGTCGATCGGCTGCTTGATGCCCAGGTTGACGACCCGGTAGCCGTTGTTGGAGAGGATGATGTCCACCAGGTTCTTGCCGATGTCGTGGACGTCGCCCTTGACCGTCGCCAGCACCAGGGTGCCCTTGTGGGCGCCTTCCTGCCGCTCCATGTAGGGCTCGAGCCAGGCGACCGCGGCCTTCATCACCTCGGCCGACTTGAGGACGAAGGGGAGCTGCATCTGGCCGGAGCCGAAGAGGTCGCCCACCTCCTGCATGCCGCCGAGCAGGATCCGGTTGATGATCTCTTCGGCGCGGTGCTGCTTTAGCGCCTCGGCCAGGTCTTCCTCGAGCCCCTTCTTGCGCCCCTCGACGATGCGGCGGTGCAGGCGCGCTTCGACCGGCAGCTGAACCTCTTCCTCCCGCGCCTCGTCCAGGGTGTGGCCTTCGAAGTAGTCGATGAAGGCAAAGAGCGGGTCGTAGCCTTCTTCGCGGCGGTCGTAGATCAAATCGCGGGCCAGCCGCACCGCCTCCTCGGGGATCTGGTTGACCGGCACGATCCTGCCGGGGTGGACGATGGCGGCGGTCAGGCCCGCCTGCTGGGCCTCGTGCAGGAAGACCGCGTTCAGCACCTTGCGGGCGGCGGGCTTGAGGCCGAAGGAGACGTTGGAGACCCCCAGCACGAAGCCGACGCCGGGCAGCGCGTCCTTCAGGTAGCGCATCGCCTCCAGCGTCGCCAGCGCCAGCCGCCGGGTGTCCTCGTCGCCCTGGGTGATGGGGAAGGTGAGCAGGTCGAAGAGGACGTCTTCGGGCAGAAAGCCGTGCTTCTCCACCAGCCGCCGGTAGATGCGCCGGGCCACCTCGAGCTTGCGCTCGACCGTCTTGGCCATGCCCTCCTCGTCGATCGCGAGGGCGACCACCGCCGCGCCGTGGGCGCGGGCCAGCTCGGCGATGCGGTCGAAGCGGGCTTCGCCGTCTTCGAAGTTGACCGAGTTGATCACCGGGCGGCCGGGCACGTGCGCGAGCGCCGCTGCGATCACCTCGGGCTGGGTGCTGTCGATCATGAGGGCCGCGTCCACCTCGCGGGCCAGCCTCTCGACGACCCGCACCATGTCGCTCTTTTCGTCGCGGCCGGTCCAGGCCACGCTGACGTCGAGCACCTGCGCCCCGCCGGCCACCTGGTCCCGGGCCAGCTCGACGATGCCGTCGAGGTCGCCGGCGAAGAGGAGCTCGCGGAACTTCTTGGAGCCGGTGGCGTTGGTGCGCTCGCCGATCATCAGCACCCCGGCCTGGGGCTCGAGCTCGACCGCCTGGTAGAGGCTGGCCACCGCCGGGGGCTCGAGCCGAGGCGGGCGCGGCCCGCGCTGCGGCGCGTTCGCCAGCGCCCGGCTGAGGGCGCGGATGTGCTCGGGCCCGGTGCCGCAGCAGCCTCCTACCACGTTAAGGCCGTACTCGCTCACGAACTTGGTCTGCCAGCGGGCCAGCTCCTCGGGGGTCAGGTCGTAGACCACCCGCCCGCCTTCGCTTCTGGGCAGGCCGGCGTTGGGCATGCAGACGGTCGGCCGGCTGGCGCGCTGGGCGAAGACGCGGATGTGCGGGTCCATCAGGTCGGGGCCGGTGGCGCAGTTCATCCCCACCACGTCCACCGGCAGCGATTCCAGCGCCACCAGCGCCGCCTCGGCGTCGCTGCCCACCAACATCTGGCCGGTGGTCTCGATCGTCACCTGGGTTTGCAGCGGCACCTCACGGCCTTCGTCGCGCATCGCTTGACGCGCCGCCTGGACCGCGCAGCGTACCTGCAGGATGTCCTGGGCGGTTTCGATGACGATCACGTCCACCCCGCCGGCGATCAGGCCGCGGGCGGCGGTGCGGTAGCTTTCGTAGAGCTCGTCCCAGCCGATCTGGCCCAGGCTGATCAGCTTGGTGCCCGGACCCAGGGAGCCGGCGACGAAGCGCGGCTTTTCGGGGCTGCTGTAAGCGTCGGCCGCCGCACGGGCCAGCCGCGCGCCGGCCTCGGCCAGCTCGCGGGCGCGCGCGGCCAGGCCGTACTCGCCGATGACGTGGGGCATGACCCCGAAGGTGTTGGTCTCGATCACGTCGGCCCCGGCTTCGAGGTAGCTTTCGTGAATCGCCCGGATCACGTCGGGGCGGGTGACGTTCAGAATCTCGGGGCAGCCCTCGTACTCGGCGCCGCCGTAGTCCGCGGCCTTAAGGTCGCGCTTTTGCAGCTCGGTGCCCATGGCTCCGTCGAAGACGAGCACCCGCTCGGCCAGAGCCGCCAGGTAGGCGTGCTTTTGCGCTCGCTGCTTCAGGTCGTAGCGCAACCGCGGCAGCGGCAGCTCGCCCCAGCCCGTGCCTTTCGGTGCGTGTTCGTGGTCGTGCGCCATGGAAAAGACCCCTCCGGCCTTAGGCGCAAAGTATAGCAAAACGGCGCGAAGGGGCGTGAGAAACGGGGTTCAGGCGGCGAAAAGGGCGGGGTCCGCGGGGTTGGCGTTCGCCAGCAGGCGTTCGCGCAGGGTTCCCGGATCCAGCTCATCGAGGGTGGAGTAGACGTCCGGAGGCAACACCGCCTCTTTGAAGTTGTAGGCGCCGCCTTTCCGGAGCCGTTCGATCAGCTCGGTCAGGGCGCGCCGTCCTTCTTCGCCGTAGGCGGGGCCGAAGGCGTCCTCGCTGAGCAGCGCGTGCTTGCCGCCCACCAGGAAGACGCGGTAGCGCGCGCGTTCGCGGCGTCCCTGGTAATCGGTGACCAGGATGACCTTGAGCGAAGGAAGGTGCAGCTTCTTCAAGCGGGGGAGGAGTTTCTCGAGCGTTTCTTTGGGCAGGCCTCTGAATCCAATGCGCTCCATGACATCCATTCTGCGCCGAACCGGCCGCCCGCGCCAGGGGCGCGGGCCCTAGGGCCAGCGAACACGCGCCTGAAGCGCGACGCGCCAGTCCATACGTACCTCGTCCGCCGCGAGGACCAGGGCCAGTGCGGGAAGGTCGAGGCGCAGTAAGCTGTTGCCCAGCGCAACCTCGTAGGTGTGGTGCAGGTGGACCGGGCCCGCGCCCAGGAGCAGCCCCCGGCGCTCCCCCTCGTGCTGCACCCAGGCGCGCGCGCTCAAGCCGCCTCCGAAAAGGACGCGATGGGAGGGGTTCCAGAGCGGGGCCCGGAGTTCGTACCGGCCGGTCAGTTGGAAGCCAAAACCGGCGCGGCTCATGTTGGGCTGGAATAGGAGCACGTAGCGCTGGCGCAGCTCGCCCGAACGGCGCTCGGTTCCGTAGCTGAGGGCCAGGTCGAAGCCGTCATGCCGGGGGCCGAAGGTGTCGCGGATTTCGATCAGGCCCCAGCCGCCGCCCAACGGCAGACGGTAGCCAAGCAGGGCGCGGTGGTGGCCGGGCTCGGGCCCCAGGAACCACCAGAGCCAGGCGCGGTGGTCTTGCGGACCGGCCCAGCCCAACCCCAGGCCCCACTCGACGCCGGTGCTCGCCCACCCTCCGGCGGCTTCCACCGTATCCAGCAGAGGGGACTGGCCGGCCCACAACGCCATGCCGAAGGGCGGGGGCGCGTAGGCGGCGTAGAAGGCGTAATGCTCAGGCCAACCGAGCCGCGCCCCGATCGAGAAGCGCCGGGTGCGGTAGACCGGCCCGGCGGTCACGAGCCCGCCTCCTGCGGCGCTGCTGCCCCTGATCTGCACCTGATCGAGCCAGAGCTCGGGCCCGCGCAGCCCCGCCAGCTCCGCCGGGTTGACCGTCGGACCCGCCCAAGCATCGGGGAAGAGCAGCTCACCGGGCCGCCAGAACCCGCTCGCCCAGACCGAACCGGTCAGCACGACCCCTACGAGCAGCCAGCTCCTGAACATCACCATGGACTGCACCCAATAAAGTATAGCACGGGCACGGGTCCAGGCGCCTCGCTACCGTTGGAGGGGCGGTTTCAACGGTCGCGGGCGTAGGCCAGGCCCAGCGAGGCGGACGTTGCCGCAAGCGTAAGCACGACCACCGCGGCCAGCCAGAGCGGTCCTTCGGAGCCGGCCAGGTAGTTCGCCTGCCCGCCCAGCGCCCGGTAGACGGGGCGCGCGTCGAGCGCGGCCAGCGCGAAGGCGAAGAGGGTGCCGAGCAGCATGTAGAGCAGACCGCCCAGGCTCATGGGGATTTCGCCGGCGTTGGTGGCCGCGCGGTTGGGCCAGACCGCCCCCAGGCCCACGCCCAAGGCGGCGAGGCCCACCACCGCCGCCAGCGCCGAGATCAGCGAAACCGTGCGGAGGCCGGGGTCCAGGCCGATGACCAGTGGAGCGTAGAGGCCCAGCGCCAGCCCGAGGGGGAGCAGGAGCAGCAGGGCGAGGGCGTAGCGCGAAAGCAGGAGGCCCAGCCGCCCGACCGGCGCGGTACGCACCAGCCAGTAACCCGGGCCTTCGAACGAGTAGAGCGGATAGGCGAGGCGGACGCCCACGCCCGCGATCACCAGGCCCTGAAAGGCGAGGTGCAGGAAGCCCACCACCCGCACGAAGACCGCACCCTCCAGGGGCAGGGCGGCCAGGCTGGTGGTGTAGAGCAGCACGAGCACGGCGACGAGCACGAGCTGGGCGATCTGATTGGGATCCCTCAGGAAGAGGC
>Ga0256841_1003606_pt1 | contig 11496 bp, 8 predicted proteins | sample 356308metaG_FD_185971 | JGI IMG/M metagenome (GOLD analysis project Ga0256841, IMG submission 185971) | Hydrothermal vent microbial communities from Mid Atlantic Ridge, Atlantic Ocean - 356-308 | ecosystem: Environmental > Aquatic > Marine > Hydrothermal vents | place: Atlantic Ocean: Mid...
CACCAGCCCGCCTCCCTGCTCAGGAAGGGCGGCCCGGCGGTGGATCCGGCCATTCTCACGCCGCTTTTGTGGAACATGGCCGGTTTTGCCCTTTTGGCCGCCACCTTGCTGTTCATGTCCATGCGCGCCGAGGTGCTGGCCCGCAGGGTGCGGCAAATGGAAATGGCGCAGGTCGGGAGGGCCGGATAATGGATTTCGCCGCCAGGCATATCGGTTTCGTCATCGCCGCCTATGCGGCGGCCTTCCTGCTCGTTGGCGGATTGATCATCGCCGAATGGCTGCGCGCGCGCGCCATCAGACGCCGCCTGGAAGAGCTGGAGCGGCTGGGCGCGCCGCGCCGCAGGCAGGCCGCCAACCCCGGCAAGCCCGACAGCAAGAAGGAGCAGCCCGCATGAGCGCGGACAAGACCTCCAGCAGCCCCGATGAACAGACCACGGACACCGAAAGCAGGGGCGGCGTGAGGCTCGCCGTCCTTCTGCCCCTGCTGATCTTTCTCGGCATAGCCGGATTTTTCGTCTGGGGCCTCGTGAAGGGCGATCCGCGCCATCTGCCCTCGGTGCTCATCGGCAAGATGGCCCCGCAATTCGATCTGCCGCCGCTTGCCGGCATCACCGGCCCCGATGGCCGGCAGGTTCCCGGCCTCTCCAGTGCCGATCTGAAAACCCCCGGCGTGAAGATGCTCAGCTTCTTCGCCTCCTGGTGCACCGGCTGCCGCGCCGAGCATCCCTTCCTCATGGAGCTGGCGCGCAAGAAGGTGATCCCCATCCTTGGCATCGCCTACAAGGACCCCCATGAAAAATCCCTCGCCTGGCTGCGCGAGCTGGGCAACCCCTATGGGCGCATCGGCGTGGATCGCAAGGGCCGCACGGGCATAGATTTCGGCGTCTATGGCATCCCGGAGAGCTTCTTCATCAACTCCGAGGGCCGCATCATCTACAAGTATATCGGCCCCCTCGACGCGCGCGCCTGGCGCACCATCGTCACGCCGAGGCTGCAAGAGGCGATCAAGAAATACGGCAAGTGATTTTGCCGCCCCGGCGCATGGGCGCGGCATCTGCCGCCCGGTCCTGCCCTTTTCCTCTTTTGGCCCATTGCATGAAGCGCCCCGCATTCGCATAATGGCGCCAATCACCTGTCACGAAAAAGAAGAGGGGAGGCTCAAGAACATGAGCAAAGTTTATCCTGTGCCCGCCGAATGGGCGAAGAAGGCCTGGGTCGATGCGCAAAAATACCAGGAAATGTATGCCGCATCGGTAAAGGAGAACGCCGCCTTCTGGGCCGAGCACGGTCTGCGCATCGACTGGTTCGAGCCTTACACCAAGGTCAAGGATGTCTCCTACGCCTATGACGATGTGCATATCCGCTGGTATTACGATGGCGTCACCAACGTCTGTTACAACTGCATCGATCGCCACCTGCCCGACCGCGCCGCTCAGACCGCCATCATCTGGGAGGGCGACGATCCGGATGTCAGCGAGCACATCACCTACGCCCAGCTGCTGGAGAAGGTATCGAAATTCGCCAATATCCTGAAGGCCAATGGCGTCAAGAAGGGCGACCGGGTCACCATCTACATGCCGATGATCCCCGAAGCCGCCTACGCCATGCTCGCCTGCGCGCGCATCGGCGCTGTCCATTCGGTGGTCTTTGGCGGCTTTTCGCCCGATGCCCTGGCCGGGCGCATCGTCGATTGCGACTCCACCTTCCTCATCACCGCCGACGAGGGCCTGCGCGGCGCCAGGCCCATCCCGCTGAAGAAGAACGCCGATGCCGCCATCGAGATTGCCGCCAAGGATGGCGTTCAGGTCAAGACCCAGCTGGTGATCCGCCGCACCGGCGGCGAGGTGAACTGGGTGGAGGGCCGCGACGTGTGGTATCACGAGGCCCTGGAGGCTGTCTCCGCAGAGTGCCCCTGCGAGCCCATGAACGCCGAGGATCCCCTCTTCATCCTCTATACTTCTGGCTCCACCGGCAAGCCCAAGGGGGTTCTGCACACCACCGGCGGCTATCTGGTCTATGCCAGCATGACCCATCAGTATGTCTTCGACTATCACGAGGGCGACGTCTACTGGTGCACCGCGGACGTCGGCTGGATCACCGGCCACAGCTACATCGTCTATGGCCCGCTGGCCAATGGCGCCGTCACGCTCATGTTCGAGGGCGTGCCCACCTATCCGGACGCCTCGCGCTTCTGGCAGGTGGTGGACAAGCACAAGGTCAACATCTTCTACACCGCGCCGACCGCCATCCGCGCCCTCATGGGAGCGGGCGAGGAGTTCGTCAAGAAGACGGACCGCTCCTCGCTGCGCCTGCTGGGCACCGTCGGCGAGCCCATCAATCCGGAGGCCTGGGAGTGGTATTACAACGTCGTCGGCGAGGGCCGCTGCCCCATCGTCGACACCTGGTGGCAGACCGAGACCGGCGGCATCATGATCACCCCGCTGCCCGGCGCCCATGCCCTGAAGCCCGGCTCGGCCACCAAGCCCTTCTTCGGCATCCAGCCGGCCCTGCTGGACGCCGATGGCAACATCCTGGAAGGGGCGGCGGAAGGCAATCTGGTCATGTGCGATTCCTGGCCCGGCCAGATGCGCACCGTCTATGGCGATCACAAGCGCTTCGTGGAGACCTATTTCTCCACCTACAAGGGCTACTACTTCACCGGCGATGGCTGCCGCCGCGACGAGGACGGCTATTACTGGATCACCGGCCGCGTCGATGACGTGCTCAACGTCTCCGGCCACCGCATGGGCACGGCGGAAATCGAATCGGCCCTGGTGGCCCATCCCAAGGTCTCCGAGGCCGCCGTGGTGGGCTATCCGCATGCCATCAAGGGCCAGGGCATCTATTGCTACGTCTCGCTGATGGCCGGAGAGGAGCCCTCGGACGATCTGAAGGCGGAGCTGGTGAAATGGGTGCGCAAGGAGATCGGCCCCATCGCCACGCCCGATCTCATCCAGTTCGCCACCGGCCTGCCGAAGACGCGCTCGGGCAAGATCATGCGCCGCATCCTGCGCAAGATCGCCGAGAACGACTATTCCAACCTCGGCGACACCTCCACCCTGGCCGAACCGGCGGTGGTGGAAGAGCTCGTCGAAGGCCGCCAGAACCGCGGCTGAGCGGCAAATCAATTCGGCAAGGAAACACGACGCCGGCCCCCGAGGCCGGCGTTTTTCTTGCCTGAAGGGTAAAAACGGCAGGATGAAACCAGCCTTGAATGGTTTTGCCCTTCCCGATGATGACCAAATGGCAAGAAACCTCACGGTGGTTTGTCTGGCAAGTCATCGGTTTTTCGCTCAAAGTGAGTTTCGCTGACAAGGCCTCCATCCGGTGCGATTTTTCCCCGGTCCATTAAGGAAAAATTGACCAAATGGAGCAATATCCTGAGCCATGCGAGACAAAACCGGAGAACCGCGATGAAACGGCCAGACCGCAGACTTTTCCTTCTTTCTGGCGCCGCCCTGGCGCTGGGCAGCCTGCCCGCTCTTGCCGGCACGAAGAAGCACTTCAATTTCACCTCCGCCCTCGGCGGGGCATATGCGCGCCGCGCCAGCTACCGGGGCAAGCGCATCGTGCCCTATTCCGGCGGCAGACCGGGCGAAATCGTCATCAAGACCAGGGAACGGGCGCTCTATTACATCCTGCCCGGCGGCAAGGCCATCCGCTATGGCGTCGGCGTCGGCCGCGCCGGGTTCGCCTGGTCGGGCAACGCCTATATAGGCCGCAAGGCCAAGTGGCCCGAATGGCGGCCGCCGGCGGAGATGATCGCCCGCGAACTGAAGCAGTATGGCCGCCGCCTGCCCGATGTCATGGAGGGCGGCCCGCGCAATCCGCTCGGGGCGCGCGCCCTGTATCTCTACCAGGGCAAACGCGACACATTGTATCGCATCCACGGCACCAACGCGCCGCAGACCATCGGCCAGGCCGTCTCCTCCGGCTGCATCCGCATGCTCAACGAGGAGGTCATCGACCTGTACAACCGCGTCACGCCGGGCACCCGCGTCAAGGTTCTCTGACCCGGCCACGTGGCCAGACATTCGCCAAAGGGCGCGCAAGACGAAAAGGGCTTGCGCGCCCTTCACATTAATTCCACCGCAAGACTCGCCTCAGGCCGCCAGATGCCATATTATGGCCGTCAGTCACCAGAACCAGACCAGGCGACAGACGGATCAACAGGGGGTATCTTCATGGCCAGGGATGAAAAGCCAGGCAAGAGCGGCGCGGCGCGCCCGCCGGTGATCGACCTCAAGGCGGACGAAATCAAGGACAAGGAGACTTCCGGCAAGACGGCCGCCAAGGCGGGGAAATCCGCCGCGAAAGACAAGGACGCCAAGACGGCCAGGGCGGCCGGCAAGGCGGCGGCCAGCCAATCGCGCAAGGCGGACAAGCCGGAACAGACCGCCAGGACTTCCGCGCCCGAGGACAAGCCCCTGCCGAAAGAGGAATCCGCCAGACCGGCGCGCTCCGGCAAGGCCGGGCTCATCGGCGGGGCGCTCATCGGCCTTGTGGCGATCAGCGGCGCCGGCGGCGCCTGGCTTTATGCCACCCGGGGCCCGGCCGAAAAGCTCGGTGCCGTGCAGCAGCGCATCGCAAGGCTGGAAAAACGGCTCGCGGCGGCCCCTGAGCCGGATGCCGCCATCGCCCCCTTGCGCAAGGACGTGGCGGCGCTGAAGGCGCAGCTTGCATCCCTGCGCGGGGAAATGACCGCCCTGAAGAAGCAGGCCGGGGCTCTCAAGGAGCAGAATGCCGGGCTTGGCAAGACCCTGGCGGAGATGAAGAAGGCTCCGCCGGCGGTGGATGCGAGGCTGAAGAAACAGCTTGCCGCCACGACCGGCATCGTCAACGCCAATGCCCGCGCATTGGCCGAAACCCGCCAGCAGCTTTCCGGATTGGAAGCGAAATTCACCACCTTGCGCGCCGCCCTGGACAAGGCCGCCTCCGGAGAGACATCCACGCCCGCTACCCTGGCCGCCGATGTCAAGCTCAAGCTGAAGGAAAACGCCCAGGCCCTGCAATCCATGGCGGCGCGCATCGGCAGGCTGGAGCAGGCGCAACGGCGGATGCGCAGCGAGATGGCCAAGGCCGGGCCCGATGCCGCCGCCATGAAGGACATGGCGGAAAAACTCGCCATCCAGCAGAAGGCCATCGCCGCCCTGCGCACCGCCTTGCGGGACATGCAAGCCAGAACCGCCGGAGCGCAAAAGTCCGCCGCCGCCGCCATGGCCGCGGTGGCGGCGCTGAAAAAGGCCCCGCCCAGGCCGGTGCTGGCCGCGCCGCCGCCGGCGCGCATCTATGCCGCCTTGCGCGACAAGGCCGATGCCGGCAAGCCCTTTGCCGAAGAGCTGCAAAAACTCAAGGTCTGGGTGCCTCTCGTCTCCGAACATGACACTCTCCAGACCGTCGCAAAGACCGGCGCGCCGCCGCTGGCAAAACTGAAAAAGGAGCTTGCCGCGCTGGCGGCCAAATATGCCAGGGCACAAAAACAGGCCGCCGAAAGGGAAGCGAAAAAGGGTCTCGTGGGGGCGCTGAAATCGCAGCTTTCGCAGGTGGTCAAGGTGCGCCGCAAGGATCAGGCCGACTGGGCCGGGGCGCTGGCGCAAGCGAACAAGGCGCTCGCTGAAGGCTCCCTGACGGCGGCCATCGGCCTGCTGGAAAACCAGCCAGGCACGCCGCCCGAAGACATCGCCGCCTGGCTGAAGGGAGCCAGGGCGCGCATGCTGACGGACAAGCCGGTGTCCGATATCGGCGAGGCGGTGATGGCCCTGATCGCCGAATGGGGCAGAAAGAACGCACAATGACCATGCACAAAGGGATCGCATTTTTTGACGGGGGGCTGGACAACTCATGCTGAAACTCATTTTCTGGTTCATCGTGCTGGCCGCCGCGGCCGCCGGGCTGACCTGGCTGGCCGGGCATCCGGGCAACATGTCGCTGGACTGGCTGGGCTATCACGTGGAGAGCATGCCGGTGGCCCTGGCCTTGGGGATCATCGCCCTTGCGGTGCTGGTTCTGTGGCTCGTCTTGCGCCTCGTCCGGCTGATCATTTCCGGCCCCGGCCTGGCGGTGGACTTCTTCCGCCTGCGGCGGCGCAAGAAGGGCCTCGATGAACTCTCCGGCGGACTGGTGGCGTTGCTGGCCGGAGATACCGCCGCCGCCCGCAAGGCCGCGGGCAAGGCCGCCCGCCTGGTGCCGGACGAGCCGGTCACCCGCCTGCTGGAGGCCCGCGCCGCCCAGCAGATGGGCGACGACAAGGCCGCCAAGCTGCTCTATCTGAACATGCTCAAGGACGAAAAGACCGAGCCGGCCGCCCTGCACGGGCTCTATGAGCAGGCCCGCCGGGAGGGCGACATGGCGGCCGCGCGCGGCTGGGCGGAGCGCGCCTGGCACAAGTATCCGGCCCTGCCCTGGGCGGCCAGGGCCATGCTGGCCTTCATGGCGGCGGAGAAGAACTGGCCGGTGGTGCTCGATCTCATCGAGACCCAGCGCAAGAAGGGCCTGCTGGACAAGGCCACCGCGCAGCATCTGAAGGCGGTGGCGCTGACCGCCCAGGCCATGGACACCGAAGAGCGCGACCCTCAGCGGGCCATGGAGATGGCCGCCCAGGCGCACCGCTTCGACCCGTCCCTGATTCCGGCCGCCGTCATGGCCGGCAGCATGCTGGCCGCGCGCGGGCATTTGCGCAAGGCGGCAAAAATCCTCGAAAAGACCTGGAAACTCGCGCCCCATCCCGACATCGCGGAAGTTTATGCCCACCTGCGCTCCGGCGATTCCCCCACCGACCGGCTGAAACGGCTGACGAAACTGCTGAAAATCTCCTCCGGCGGCGAGGAGGGCGCGGTGGCGCTGGCGCGCGCCGCCATCGAGGCGCGTGACTGGCAAAGAGCCCGCGAGGCCCTGCGCGCGCGTCTCAATGACGATCCCTCCTCGCGCATCTATCAGCTGATGGCCGAAATCGAGCAGGAGGAATCCGGCGACATGGGCCGCGCCCGCGAATGGCTGGCGCGCGCCGTGCGCGCCCGGCGCAACCCGGCCTGGACGGCAGATGGCCATGTTTCTCCCACCTGGCTGCCCGTTTCTCCGGTCAGTGGCGAGCTGGGGGCCTTCGAATGGAAGACGCCGGTCCAGGGCAGCGAGCAGGTGGCCATGCTGGAGCCATTGCCGCCGGAGCTTCTCGAGGCGCATCCCTTGCCAGAGAGCCGGGCCGGGGATGTCAGTGCGGAAGAACAACGGGAAATTGCCGCCGAGGTGGTTGCCGAAGAGCCGGACGAACCTGCCGGGGCCGCGAAGGAAAAGGATGATTCCGGAACAGCGGCCAAAGCGGCGGAGGAGACATCCGCCGATGCCGGAGCGGGTCCGGAACCGCAAGACGACAGCAGTCCGGAGATGGCCGCGGTTTCCGAAGATGGCGGGCAAGAGGCCGGAACGCCCCGGGAGGTGGCCGGGCCGGAAGAACCTGAAACGCCGGGAGAACCGGAGACGCCGGCCGCCAGCGTCAGAAAGCCCGCTCCGAAGCCAGGGGCCGCGCCCATTGCGCCGCGCCCGGCAAGGCGCGCCAATGCGCGGGAAAAGGATATGACGGCCAGGGAGAAGGCCGTTCAACCGCCCATTCCCGACGATCCCGGTCCAAGACCCCGGCAGGCGCGGAAGAAGAAAGGCTGGTTCCGCTGAGCGGATCAGGAGGCAGGGCCCATGTCCTGCCCGGGATGTATCTCCATGTCCGCGATGGGCGTCAGGTAGAGGCCGCAATCCTTGTGGCCGAAGGCGTCCAGCATGGTGCGCGGCAGGTTCACGTCGCGCTCGCCGGTTTCTGGGTCGACGCCGGTGGCGATGCAGCGGCCGATGCGCTCTTCGGCACGCAGGGCGGGGCGGGCATCGATGCAAATGTCCTTGCCCAGCCATGAGAACTCCCGCCAGGCGGGCAGGCCGGTGATGTAGATATTGGCGCGGAAACGGCGCGGGTCGAGCGCCTTTCCGGCCACCCGCGCGATGTCTTTCACGGTCTCGATGTTGATCAGCGACAGGTAGGGCTTGGGCACGTCGAAGAAATGATGATCGCCGGCGCCGGCGATGCGCGGATTGCCCGGTATGTCATCCTTCAGCCAGGCGGCGAGGAACTGCTGGATGATGGCGCGGCCTGCCGGGGAGGTGAGCTGGCCGGTGGCCATCTGCTTGCCATTGCGGAGCAGGGTCAGGGTGGCGCTGCCGGGATCGTAGCGGCTCTCCAGCCCGGCCAGGCGGGCGGTGTTGACCAGTTGCAGAAACTTGCCCTTGGGGATGTGGCGCGGATTGACCGGATCGAAAAAGCGCCCGGAGCGCTCGATGGCCCAGGCCCGGTCATGGGCCAGGGGCTGGCCCTTGCGCAGCTGCGCCGTTTGCAGGGGCATGCCGGACAATCCCTTCACGGGCCAGATCCAGAGCGATTCGATATGCGCGGCGGGCATGATTGATATCCTCCCGGGGTGATCCTGGATTGCCGGATATTCTTTTCAACCAACTGAACAATCATAGGTTTCCTGTTGGTCATGGACAAGCGCCAATGGCGATTTTTCGCCATGGGCGCTTCCTTGCCATTCTTCTTGCAAGTCCTTGCTTGTCAAGGATGCAATCGCCGTAGGCGACGCCCCTTCGGGGCGTCCTTGACAAGCAAGGACTTGCAAGGAACCGGTTGTCCCATCCTTTTTCGCGCAAAGCCTTGTGAGCTTCTTCCGGCGCACTATATCCAATTCAGAACATGGCCGGAATGGCCGCAATGATCACATGTCCCATCCTTTTTGCATGGCCTTGACGGCAAGGATCATGCGGGGGGCTGGAGAGGAGCACAAAATGAATCTGGAAAAATATACCGACAGGGCCAAGGGCTTCGTGCAGTCGGCGCAGAATCTGGCGCTGCGCGAGGGCCATCAGCAGTTCACGCCGCTGCACCTGCTCAAGGTGCTGCTGGACGACAACCAGGGCATGGCCGCAGGCCTCATCAAGAGCGCGGGCGGCGATGCGGCGCTGGCCAAGGCCGATGTGCAGGCGGCACTGGACAAGTTGCCCAAGGTGGAAGGCTCTGGCGCCGGTCAGCTCTATCTGGCGCCGGAGACGGCGCGGGTGTTCAACACCGCCGAGGAGCTGGCCCGGAAGGCGGGGGATTCCTTCGTCACCGTGGAGCGGCTGTTGCATGCCCTGCTGATCGAAAAGTCCGAGGCCTCGGAGATTCTCAAGAAGGCCGGGGTGACGCCGGCGGCGCTGAACCAGGCGATCGACGAGCTGCGCGGCGGCAAGACGGCCGATTCGGCCTCCGCCGAGGAGAGCTATGACGCCTTGAAGAAATACGCCATCGACCTGACCGAGCGGGCCCGCGAAGGCAAGCTGGATCCGGTGATCGGGCGCGATGAGGAAATCCGCCGCACCATCCAGATCCTGTCGCGGCGCACCAAGAACAATCCGGTGCTCATCGGCGAGCCGGGGGTGGGCAAGACGGCCATCATCGAGGGGCTGGCGCAGCGCATCGTCAATGGCGATGTGCCCGAATCGCTGCGCGACAAGAAGGTCATGGCGCTCGACATGGGGGCGCTGATCGCCGGGGCGAAGTATCGCGGCGAGTTCGAGGAGCGGCTGAAGGCGATCATCAACGAGGTCACGTCCGCCCATGGCCAGATCATCCTGTTCATCGACGAGATGCACAACCTGATCGGCGCGGGCAAGTCGGAAGGGGCGATGGATGCCTCCAACCTGCTCAAGCCCGCCCTGGCGCGCGGCGAACTGCATGTCATCGGCGCCACGACGCTGGATGAATACAAGAAGTACATCGAGAAGGACGCAGCCCTGGAGCGGCGCTTCCAGCCGGTCTTCATCAAGGAGCCGACGGTGGAGGACACCATCTCCATCCTGCGCGGCCTGAAGGAGAAATACGAGACCCATCACGGGGTGCGGATCACCGATTCGGCGGCTGTTGCGGCGGCCAATCTGTCGAACCGCTATATCACCGACCGCTTCTTGCCGGACAAGGCCATCGACCTGATGGACGAGGCGGCCTCGCGGCTGCGCATGCAGGCCGAATCGAAGCCCGAGGAGCTCGACGAGCTGGACCGGCGCATCATCCAGCTGAAGATCGAGCGCGAGGCGCTGAAGAAGGAAACCGACGAGGCCTCCAAGGACCGTCTGGAAAAGCTGGAAAAGGAGCTGGCCGAGCTGGAGCAGAAATCGGCCGAGCTGACCCAAAAGTGGCAGGCGGAAAAGGGCAAGCTGGAAGAGGAGCGCAAGCTCAAGGAAGACCTGGACCGGGCCCGCACAGAGCTGGAGCAGGCGCAGCGGGCGGGCGATCTGGCCAAGGCCGGGGAGCTGGCCTATTCGGTCATTCCGCAGCTTGAGCAGAAGATCGCCCAGGCGCAGGAGGCCGAGAAGCAGAAAGGCCAGATGCTGCGCGAGGAGGTCACGGACAAGGACGTGGCGCAGGTGGTGTCGCGCTGGACGGGCATCCCGGTGGACAAGATGCTGCAGGGCGAGAACGAAAAGCTGCTGCACATGGAAGAGGAGCTGGCGGCGCGGGTGGTCGGCCAGGAGGAGGCGGTCAAGGCCGTTTCCACCGCGGTGCGCCGGGCGCGCGCGGGCCTGAAGGATCCCAACCGGCCGATCGGTTCGTTCCTGTTCCTCGGTCCCACCGGCGTGGGCAAGACGGAGCTGGCCAAGGCGCTGGCCGAATACCTGTTCGACGACGAGAACGCCATCTTGCGCATCGACATGTCCGAATTCATGGAGAAGCACGCGGTGGCCAGGCTCATCGGCGCGCCCCCGGGCTATGTCGGTTACGAGGAGGGCGGCGTGCTCACCGAGGCGGTGCGCCGGCGGCCCTACCAGGTGATCCTGTTCGACGAGATCGAGAAGGCCCATCCGGATGTCTTCAACATCCTGTTGCAGGTGCTCGATGACGGGCGGTTGACGGACAGCCACGGGCATACGGTGGATTTCCGCAACACCATCATCATCATGACCTCCAACGTCGGGGCGGAATACCTGGTCGAGCTGGGCGAGGACGAGGATGTGGACAAGGTGCGCGACAAGGTCATGGAGGCCGTGCAGCGCACCTTCCGGCCGGAGTTCCTCAACCGCCTGGATGCCATCATCCTGTTCCACAGGCTGATGAAGAAGCACATGAAGGCGATCGCCCGCATCCAGCTCAAGCGGCTGCAGAAGCTGCTGGCGGACCGCAAGATCACCCTGGATGTGGACGATGCGGCCCTGACCTGGCTGGCGGAGAAGGGCTACGATCCGGCCTTCGGCGCGCGGCCCCTGAAGCGGGTGTTGCAGCGCTGGGTGCAGGATCCTCTGGCCTCCATGCTGCTGGCGGGCAAGATCAAGGATGGCGAGACCGTCCATGTCACCGCCAACGATCAGGGCATCGTGATCAATGGCGAGCAGGTGCAGCCGGACAAGGCCTCTGGCATCTGATGGCCCAAAGCTGACGAAATGTCATGACGCAAAGCCCCGCGGACCGAGGTTCGCGGGGCTTTCGTT
>Ga0256841_1003607_pt1 | contig 11490 bp, 8 predicted proteins | sample 356308metaG_FD_185971 | JGI IMG/M metagenome (GOLD analysis project Ga0256841, IMG submission 185971) | Hydrothermal vent microbial communities from Mid Atlantic Ridge, Atlantic Ocean - 356-308 | ecosystem: Environmental > Aquatic > Marine > Hydrothermal vents | place: Atlantic Ocean: Mid...
ATGGTAGAAATACGTTTTGCCAGTTTTGCGATCAGTTTTTCTTACTTTTCGGATATACATGGTAGAGAAGGTAGCACATTGAGGAAGGTGTGTCAAGAGAAAAAGTAATATTCTACCACTACATCGCCATTTTCAAACCTCACCTCCATATATTTCAATAGGTTATACGTAATAAATAAACCAAAATACCTTGGTTATGTTAATATTAAGGGATTTTTTGACAAACTTGGGCTAACCTTTTCAACAACGCAGGGATCCTCACTTTCACATTGACAATTTCCCCTATGAAAAAAGGCTCTCCGGTATAGAAAGAAAACCAGCGTCGTAATCGAGCCTAAAAACAATCCGAATTTCAGAAATCCTCTACCATTTCTCCAGAAACCGCCGAGTAAAAATGCTGTCTTTAACTCCCGTATTATACCTAACCTGAATAACCTCCAGCAACGTCTTATGAAACCTAGTAAGATCTTCCATTTCTACCAGCATCTCCGTCCAGATGCCCTGAACCTTGCTAAGTTTCTTTACGGTGTATTTCTTTACCAGATCACCTTTTTTATCGTAAAACTCCGTGTATATAGGGACAAATATATCCTTTACAACCCAGTTTTTTATGCTTCCATACTGGGATCTGATCCCCTGCTTGGGTTTACTCTCAAGAACATAGCAGGCAAATCCATCACGACTTTCGCTACCCATTAACGTGTGAAAGTAATCATCAACTCGTTTACGCTCCATATCTTCATAAGTAAAATCGCTATTAACAAACCGACGGAATTTCTGCGTCGATACAATTCTTCTGCTTCTCCTTAAAGCTGGCAAATACAAAAACTGATGAGTCTCTCCAATATCCTTTTCAACGGATAGAAATCCGGTACCGGCAATATCTTCCGGAGAAACAAACCGTATCAATTGCTTTATCAATCGTCCATAGTCTTTTTCGTATGAGTAAAATTCTCGAACCCGTTTTCTGCCATTCTTGTTTATCAAAACCATTTTCATCTTTGCCACAAAGTCCTCACCGTTATCCCTATCAAAGATCTTCTGGGCAACTTCACGCCCACTTATTGGATTGCTTTTTTCAAGGATTTTACCACAGTAGCCCGTTAAACTTTCCATATAGAATTGAAAAACAAGTACCAGGGATAAAAAGAGAAAGTTGGCAAGAAATTTTCGCGGCATCACAATAACTCCATTGTCCCAAATGTTAACATGAATCTGTGATCGTTCACCTGGGCCACAGATGCAAGGATGATTCCGGCGGACTATAGTACACTAGGTCCGGCGGGCGAAGACACCGAAGATGCGGTGCAGGTGAACGACCCGCAGGGAGGAAAAAGATCGCTTGACAAGGTGAAAGATAATCCACCCTGGCTATGTGGCCAATAATGAGCAACTTAAACATGTTATATAAATTAACCATAAAGTTTCGTCACGGATTCAGGGTTAACTTACGGCCACGTGAGCAGGCCATTTTCTCGCTGGCACGAGAAGATTATTAACAAACTGGGGTAAAAGTCTTTTATGCCCGTTTTCTCTCCGGTCTCCTTTCTTGAGCTCTTCAAGCCATCCGATTTCTGGCCAGTATCTTTCTTCCAATCCATCAAGCATAGTCATTAACATGCGTGGATTTTTATCGGCAAGTTCTCTTTCAATTTCCATGACTATACCAAAGCATGGCGCCCTTAAGCCATGGTAATTAATCGGTTTGCCCACCTGGTGAAATACGAAACCAAATTTCCTAAGTATCGTGTAGATCTTGTTTTCAGTAATCATGTACCAGTGCGTAATACCGAGTCTCTTGCTCGTTTGATAGATAATTTTGTAAAGACCGGTCATAATCAGCGGCTTTTTGATCCTACAAGAGTTACTTCTTACACCACCATTTCCAGCAAGCATATCTACTGGAGAACCCAAGAACGATCCGTCAGCTTCCACCCCCCTAGCCTTCGCCTTCTAGAACCATCCGAAACTGCAAACCTCGATATCTCGGCAATATTTCGAGAATTCGGCTTTTTTCCTACAAATGAAGGATTGGCTACTTGTTCAACGGGAAATCCTTGCTCGGAGTGCAAAATCAGCCTAATTGTTCCCACAATATCATCACTGCCATTAAACACTGCAAAATGAACCGAGTACGGGTCGTATTCATCCGTCTCAAGGCCACCTGGATGATCCTCTGGCTTTTCAAACCCAAATTCTTCTACGTACGTCCTGTACCTGAGCCTGTAGACCTTTTCCTTGTCTTCCTCAGAACTTGCAATCACAAACTTGAATTGCCCCAAGCTAAACATTGCCTTCTCCAGATAAAAAGTCGCCCCAACTCTTCAAGATCCCAAATATAAATACCTTGCCCCACGATAAAGCAACTATAGTTTACCCAGCAATAACTATGCCCGATTACGATAATGCTTCAGGCCAGAAGTATCGTAAACAGAAGACGGTAAAGAGTTTACCTGGAACAGCATGAAAAATGCTTCTCTCTCAATCAGCCCCAACAACAGGGGGCTTCAGTGCCACCCAATAAAAATATATGGAAAAAGTACAATAAGTGTAAAAAAAAGCCGCACTTTCGCGGAAAGCCGCAACAGCTCAAAGAAATCGAAAATGAAAAAAACATGCAAAAGGGAGTCAGTCCCCTGGTTAGCTACTCAAATAACCCAGGAACCACTTCCACAACATTCCCACTTGATCCGGCATTCGGATAAACGGTGACAGTTTCCGCGTCTACGCTTCGGGGCGGCCGCAATAACAGATTTTGAATTGTTCTAGTTCTCCTTCTATAACTGAGTGCTATTTCTAGAGATTTTAACTTGTCAAAGTTACCTTGTGCGTTACGATAAATTTTATCTTCGTATACCCTGCCAGTAACGAAGTGCCTTTTTTGAGTAGTATGGAAAAGCGAGATACATCTTTAAAAGGTTTACTGCGCCATACTCTGGATGATATTTTTTTTCCAGACCTCGCAGAATCATCTTCAAGAACACGGGATTTTCTCTTATCAGGTCCAGTTCAATCTCATTTATTATTCCAAGGTAAGGTATACGTAGTCCGTGGTATTCTACCGGTTCTCCAATCTGATGGAACAGGAAACCAAATTTTTTTAGCATGTAATAAATTTTTTTCTCAGTTATCATGTACCAGTGGCTGAGGCCTAGCCGCTTGCTTGCATGGTACATTATTTGAAAAAGCCCCAGCACGATGACGGGTCGTTTTCTTCTTTCATGTTTACGAGGCACGGGACCAGAATCAGGTAAGATGCCGCCTTCAGACTTTTTGAGATACGATTCAACGCCGAACATACCGTCTTCTCTACGTCGGCGATATTTTTTACTCACCGCCAGCCTCGAGATCTCGGCTATCTTCTCAGGTGGCGGTTTCTCACCTATGAAGCTAACCTTCGTGGCATGCTCAATGGGGAAACCCTTCTCAGAGCATAAAACCAGCCTAATCGTTCCTATTACTTCTCCATCGTCGTCTATTGCAGCAAAATGCTTCGAATATTTTTCATATTCGTCAGTTTCAAGCCCTCCTGGATGGTCTTCAGGTTTTTCAAATCCAAACTCCTTTACATAGACTTCATATCGTAATTGATAAATTTTCTTTTTTATCTCTTCGTTTTTTGCTTCAACAAAGCTGAATCTTCCGTATCTCAACATCGGCTACGCTCTCCAACACCATAACATTGTTGAACACTATACCCGTCCATATTGTAGGGTTTTTCCCAAGGCAAGTAACTCTCAAATAAACATCATCTTTTGATCTACGTTTAGTCTAGGTTGGGAAGGTCTCTACACGAGCTTAATGGCGCTTACTTTAGTAGCATGATCCCAAAGAGGTATTAGCTGCAACCTGTATTTTGATTAAAAACAAATTTGACCTCAAATTTGCTACCGGTATATCCTCTAGATATAGTTTCATATACCCTCATCTTACGTTATTTTGTCAAGGAATTTTTGTCCCACCATGGCAAAAAATAAAAAACATAACATCTGCACGGTTACAACAAAGACTAGCTCAGCTATTGAAAGAAATCAGAAAAGTCTACTCAGGTTTTTGAAAAATATTCCTATTTTTTCATGTCTCCCTTTTCCAGTTCTCTACAAGGTAGTTCCAAGATTTAAGCGAACGAGCTTCAAAAAGGGTGAAATTGTAATCCGGGAAGGAGACTTAGCGGATTGCATTTATATCATTGAGTCCGGGATGATAGGGCTTTATTCGGACAGGATGTCCCATAATCGGCCTTTCACCACTTTAATGCGTGGTCATTTTTTAGGAGAGATGGGACTATTAAGCGGGGAACCGAGAAACTGCACAGCTAGGGTGCTAGTTGACAGTATCCTATATTATCTGGATCGAGAAGAATTTGAAGACCTATTGAATAGCTATCCTGAAATCGGTCTGTACTTGAGCAGACTATATGCGAGGCGGCTCTCGGGTACTGTGAACAATCCCTCCGCAGTATCAGGACCGAGTACTTCAAAGACTACTGGAACATTTCGCAAGGCAGAGAGAGCAAAAATAGGACTTGCCCTTGGAGCTGGAAGCGCCCGGGAGTTTGCTCATCTCGGTGTTATAGAAATCTTGGAAGCAGCCGGGATTGAGTTAGACATGATTGCGGGGAGCAGTATAGGTGCTCTAGTAGGATGCATATACTCGCACACCGGTTCCATTGAAAGAACCAAGGAACTTATTTTCAATGCCTTACCTACCAGGTTAAAGGCTCAGCGCCGACTCTTCGACTACACCTTACCGGTAACCGGCATAATAAAAGGGGAAAACATTCTAAGACTACTTAGAAAAGCGCTCGGTAATGCCTCCTTCGAAGACCTTTTGATTCCCACTTATGTGGTAGCCGTGGACCTTCTAGAGGGAGAAGAAGTTGTTATCGAAAAAGGTGATGTGTGTGAAGCTATCAGGGCAAGCATTTCAATTCCAGGGATAATAAGGCCCTACAGACTAAATGGAAGATGGTTTGTGGATGGAGGATTGCTTCATCCAGTTCCCGTAGATATCTTCGTGCGCAAAGGTGCGGATTTCATTATCGGGGTGTGTGTTCAAGAAGCAGCACAGTACAGCGTGAAAAACCCCTTTAACACCCCCGGGATTAAGGATGTCCTTTTGAAAACGATAAATATCCTGCATTCTCATGCCACCGGTAGCTGCATAAAAAGGGCGGACGTGATAATATATCCTGATGTAAGCGGTTATGCTTGGAACGATTTTCACCGGGGTAAAGAACTGGCTCGGGCCGGCAGGGAAGCTTGCCTGAAACATATTGATGAAATTAAGCGCACGGTATCCAGTTTAAGGGGCATGAGCTAAGAAGCAAGTAGAGCAACCACAGATTCCTATTCCTTTTTCATGCGCCGTTACAAGGCCTAAGCCTATGAGGGTTCTGATGAAAAAACTCATTGATCTCACAACATCTCAACCTGTGGTAGTGTTTTTTGTCTCCCTTCTGTTTTCGCTTCTTTTTGTGCTTCATCTGCCGGAAATAAAAACCGTGGACAACGTCGATTATTTCACAATAAAGGGAGATCCTGATAAGGCCTTTTACGAGTCATTCAAAAAAATATTTGGAAATGATGAATTTTTCATCATAGCCTTTCAGGAAAAGGACATTTTTACCCACCGCAATCTTTCTATCTTAAAAGACATAACAGAAAAACTGGAAGAGTTACCCGAAGTACGCAAGGTAAGAAGTCTCGCAAATGTCGATGATATAATTGGAGGCGCGGACTTTTTCGAAGTCCGAAAATTCCTGGAAGCTATTCCTTCACACCAAGAAAGTCTCACTAAGCTCAAAAGAAGGGCACTGGAAAACCCTCTTTACGTGGGAAACATTATATCCAAAGATGGTAGGACTGCCGCCATTGCAGTGTTAACGCACGATCGTCCGGAAGAAGAAAGTTACCGCAAAGTGCTCTTATCAAAATGTCAAACAATCCTTAAAAAATATAAGAAAGATGTTGAGAAGTTTTATCTTGCTGGCTGGACAGTCATTGATCTAAACCTTAGTCAATACATGAAAAAAGATTTACTTGTTTTCATACCAGTAACATACTTAATGATTACCCTTGCTCTCTATTGCTTTTTCAGAAATTTATGGCTCACCGTAATTGGTATTGCGAATATATCCATCTGCCTTGGCACCACCATGGGACTTTTCCCAATAATCGGTATTAAAGTCAACAACGTTACGACAATAGTTCCTCCCCTCGTTATGGCTTTGTCTCTTTCAGATACTGTCCATATTTTTTCTCACCTGGACAAAAAGCTCCTATCAATTTACCCGACACCACGAGATTGCATTTCACACGTCCTAAAAAGGCTCTTTGTGCCTTGTCTCTTAACTTCTCTCACTACCGGTATCGGCTTTCTTTCGCTGGGGGTAAGCAAAATACCCCCTATTAGGGAATTCGCTTGGGTAGCATCTGCTGGGATGCTTTTTGAATTTGTATTTACCTTTTTCTTTTTGTCTCCGCTATTGATTTTTGTTTCACCAGAAAAAATATTCCTGGAACACCGAAATTCCAGGGGATTCAACTGGGCATTGAACCAGCTATACCGATTTATAAAAAACTTCCGAAAAGTTATCGTCATTGGATGTTCCTTGCTGATTATTTTATCCTGTATGTTTGCTTTTAGGATAAAGGTCGAAACAAACTTGGTAGACTACTTCAAGCAGAGTAGCCCCGTGAGAATCGCGCTCGATTTTGTCGAAAAGCATCTAAGTGGAGTAAGCACGTTCGATATCTCATTCAAATGTGACAATGAAGATGCTTTTAAAGACCCCAAGAATCTCAAAACTATAGAAAAAGTGCAGAACTATATCAACACTCTAGATGGGATAGATAAAACCACTTCGTTTGTTGATTTTATCAAGCAAATGAACAAGGCATTTCATAATGAGGACCAGAGCTACTATAAATTACCCGACTCTAGGAAGCTCATCTCACAGTACCTCCTTTTGTACGATTCAGATGAAATAGAAGACGTTATAAATGACACCTATGACCACACTCGCATAGCTGTCCGTTCATCGAAACACGGTTCAAAAAAACAGGAGATTATCATTGATAAGATTAAGGACTTTATTGCCTCCGTCCCCCATCGAGGAATGGAAATAAGGGTAACAGGACGAGCCCTTCAACAGGTAAATACAATTGGAGCGCTAGTTAAAGGGCAAGTATACAGCCTTACGCTGGCAGCAATCATGATAACAATTATCATGTTTATTGCCCTAAGATCCTTTGCTATAGGGGTTCTAAGTATCATTCCAAATATATTCCCCATAGCTCTAAACTTTGGCATAATGGGGGCAGCAGGAATTCCACTGAACACAGCAACAGCCCTTATAGCTACTGTAGCCCTTGGTATAGCCGTGGATGATACAATTCATTTTCTTTCAACATATAGAAACAAAAGGAAAAATGAACCTCAAAATGAAAAAGCCGTCAACAAAGTTATCCTAACAAAGGGACGTGCTATAATTTCGTCATCCCTTATCTTGTGTATTGGCTTCGGCGTGCTTACGCTTAGCAGATTTATTCCTACTCTCTATTTTGGTTTCTTAAGCACACTAATTATGATAACCGCCCTGATTGGGGATATAATATTTTTGCCGGCAATAATTTGCCTTGGTAGCGACCGGGAATAATCCGCTGCACTACGAACAAATCTTTGAGTTTCTGCGAGGAGTTAGCTATAGTAAAAATAAACCTTTGCGCTCCTTGCGGTTTATTTTTCTACCGCTAAGAACGCCAAGAAACGCTAAGAGAAAGACTAAAATGAATGAAAAAGAGCTCATAGAAAAACTGAAAACCCTGGGCATTCACACCGAAGAAGCTTATTTTTCCGAAGCCTTCAATAGAAACATTGGTTTACTCACCAAAGAGGAACAAAAAAGGGTGGCAAACGCTACCATAGCCCTTCCGGGCATGGGTGGAGTAGGAGGGCTACACTTGATAACCCTTGTTCGCACAGGTTTTACCCGGTTTCATCTTGCTGACTTTGATGTTTTTGAACCGGTGAATGTAAACAGGCAATTTGGAGCTTCCGTACCTGCGTTCGGTAAACCAAAACTGGAAGTAATGAAAAAAATAGCGCTGAAAATAAACCCTTTCCTGGAAATAAGGGAATTCCCGGAGGGAATAACAGAAGAAAACCTGGATGATTTCCTGGAAAATGTTGACATAGTTATCGACGGGCTTGACTACTTTTCTTTTGATATGAGACGGATTCTCTTCACAAGGGCGCAGGAGAAGGGGGCGTACGTTATTACCGCCGGCCCAATGGGATTTAGTTCTGCCATGCTTATTTTTTCTCCCTACCGAGGCATGACATTCGATGAATACTTCAACATTGTAGAAAATATGCCAGAAGAAGAAAAGCACCTCGCCTATGGGCTTGGCTTATCCCCGAGGCCCACTCACATACGATACATGGACCTCTCGAAAGTGGACTTAAGTAAGAAAGCAGGCCCGTCTTCCGCCATCGCGTGCCAGCTCTGCGCAGGAATGGCTTGTGCAGAAGCATTAAAAATAGTGGTTGGCAGAGGCAAGGTGAAGCCCGTACCCCACTACTTCCAGTTTGATCCGTATCTCCTGAAATTCCGAAAAGGTGAACTATACATGGGAAACAGAAATCCCCTCCAAAGACTAAAGATGAAGGCTGTGAAAATCCTCCTTCGGAGACGCAAAAATGTTATGGAAGAAACAATTCCAGTTGCATCTGCAGTTAAGGTCAAGGACAAAAAAATCCCTTCAGAAATAATGCAATTTCTCATAAGATCTGGGATACAGGCCCCATCCGGGGATAATTGCCAGCCATGGTACTTTTCGTACAATGGTGACACTATCAATCTGTTTCTAGATAGAAACGCTGACACCTCTTTCTTTAACGTACACCAGATTGCTTCCACCATTTCTTGCGGAGCTGTAATTGAAAACATTCGCGTGGCCGCGACGAGGTTTGGACTTGCAACAGCTATTTCTTATCTTCCCGATCCTTGTGATAAGGACCTGATGGCGAGCCTAAAACTATTCCCCGTCGACACAGAAGCTGATCCCCTCTTCGATGCAATATGGAAAAGACACACAAACAGGAAATTTTATAAAAAAAGACACTTTCCAAATTTTATTTTCAGGGAACTTGAGACCACACTTACCGGTTTTGAAGGCGTTAAGCTGTCCCTTATCACAGATAGAAAAAAACTTAAAAGCCTAGCAAAACTAATCTACCGGGTAGACCGAATTCGAACAGAGCATCGCCCGCTTCATGAGCACCTTGTTCAAATGATACGCTTTACAAAAAAGGAAGCCACTGAGAAACGATACGGCTTCCCAATACAAAACCTCGAAGCTGGACTGGCTGGAAACATATTTCTCTGGCTAACAAGACCTTGGTGGGTAATGAACCTGGTTAATAAGATGGGCCTTGGAAGAATGGTTGCGCTTCATTCCTACCAGGCCATGGTTAAGTGTTCGGCAGCCGGATTGCTAACAGTGCCAGAAATGGATCGTACAAATTTCCTTGAAGGTGGACAAGCGTTAGAACGAATCTGGTTAACGCTTACCAGATACGGTCTCGCTATGCAGCCTATGACAGCTATTACTCTTTTTTGGCTAAGGTGGCAAATGGATGGCGAAGCCGATTTTTTGCCAGCCCACCGAAGGTTACTCAGGGAGGTATGGCAAGATTACAGAAAGTTGTTCCCAGATGTCGACTTTTCAAAGGAAGGGCACGTGATGCTCTTTCGTATGGGTTACGCGCCCCCCATCACGCACCGCACATACCGGAAAAGCGTGCAGAATTTCCTAACATAAGGTTACATTAAAGTTGTCACCTCGCAGCCACCCTAGCCTTTGAGCTTTCTGGCTTCCCAGCTTTCCAGCCTCCTAGCCTTTTAGCCTCCTAGCTCTTCTACCAATGCCTATCAGGCCGATGATTCCCAGTCCCACCAGGAAGATCGTAGATGGTTCGGGGATAAAAATAATCCTAGGCACTCTCCCGCAAATCATTATCACTATTGCATATTTCTCTTCTCTTTTGAAATCGAGGGCTAGCTTAAAAAAGGAACGAATTTAGTTGACTCCGTTATTCACAGTATGGCACATTTTTATTTAAGAGACATAAGTACTCGAGACACTTTCTCTACACGAGAAATATACACGAGAATGAAGGACAAACAGAACATTTTAAGAACAAAACTCTACCTAGAAAGGATACCTACATTATAGGCCATGTTTTGGCATAAGTTTATTTCTTCTTTCAAAAAACCGCCAAGGATCCTAGAACAAGAAGCGATACTCGATATGGATGAAGTGAGAGCTTACGACGGCCTCGTGTCTAAATACATGGGCATATTGCATGAGGGATTTGTGGCAACACTTCTTAGTATAGGACCATCTCACGGCAACGTTCTGGAAGTAGGGACAGGAACCGGCAGGATTTCCATCACTCTTGCCAAACATACTTCCAAGTATGCTATTTACGCAATTGACTTATCTCAAAATATGTTGATGGTTGCTAGAGAAAATGCTCAACACGAAGGTGTTATAGACAGAATAACTTTTTTACCTGCCGACGCGTGTAATCTCCCGTTTGAAGATAACACTTTCCACATGGTTTACAGTCATAACATGATGCACCACTTACCAGATCCTGAACCCATGCTCTTGGAAATGGCCAGAGTATTACGGCCTGAGGGAGCTTTTGTCGTGCGCGATTTAAAAAGACTACCTCCTTTTTGGCGATGGATACATGTAAATCTTTTTGGGGTTCATTATGATCCTATAATGAAACGCCAATATAGAGACTCAATCAGCGCCGCTTTTTCAGTGGATGAATGGAAAACGTTAGCTACACAATTTCCGCTTGAAGACATTCACATATCACGGCAATTCGTGACACATATTAGCATTCACAGACCTTTTCTCGGAGAAAAACACAAGAAAACTAAATTACCCCTTTCATTGAAGACAATTCCCAGATCTCTTTACACAAGCTAGGCTAGATGATGTTTCTAAATACCATAAGCAGTCCTAGAGGTTAAAAAATGGATTCAATCTTTGAACATTTACCTGAATCCGTGAAGCTTCCGAGTGATTTTGTGAATTATATCCAATGGTCTCAAATCGTTATTCGAAAGTATAGATCAACTGAATTTTTAATGACCTCTGGACCATTATCTCCGTATTCCGGGTTAAGAAAACCTCATTTTGCTGATCGAGGCCATTTTTCAGGCACACCTCCATTTTAGGGATCCATAATAACAACTAATCTGCGTAAAAAACACCAAAACTTATGTTGGCAAAAGCCGATGATAAAGAGCCTCAAATGCTTGAAAGGCTGGGCAGTGTTTCCCAAAACGCACTTTCAGGCGATTCCCTGTTCTTATAAACCGAGCTGCCAGGTACAAAAACTCCTGTATAATTGTTTTGATGCGCCTTCGCTTTGCCTTATGCCTCACTGGGGATCTCCACCCAA
>Ga0256841_1003608_pt1 | contig 11489 bp, 9 predicted proteins | sample 356308metaG_FD_185971 | JGI IMG/M metagenome (GOLD analysis project Ga0256841, IMG submission 185971) | Hydrothermal vent microbial communities from Mid Atlantic Ridge, Atlantic Ocean - 356-308 | ecosystem: Environmental > Aquatic > Marine > Hydrothermal vents | place: Atlantic Ocean: Mid...
TTTTTGGTCTGTTACTGTCACCAATGATCGCGGCGGCGGCCATGAGTTTCAGCTCTGTGTCGGTAATTGCTAATGCTTTGCGTTTGAACCGTGCAAAAATTTAACCATCTCTTCGATCACTGCAGGTCAATGGATTGAGTCAATTCGCTCATGTTATCGGCGGATCAGGCCTAGCCATGCTGCACCAGAACGAATAGGGGTTCACATCTTCCTGGTAATCACCATTTCGTCCGCCGCGAAAGACTCAGGCCCGGCAAACCACAGCCGCCCTTACCCATTACCAGCACCGGACCCACGGTGCCGAAACCCGCCCAATCGGCCTCTGTGCTGCGTACCGGCACGCCCGTGCCACGAGTACACTATAGACCCTTCAACCGTCCAACATTTCATACTCGCCCAAACGCCCGTAGCACAGATGCTAGATCAGTAGATGTTCCTGTCGGTAGCAGTGGAACAACCGCGGCAAAGAAAAATCCCTGCGAACCGCCCACCGCAGCCAAAAAGTGTAGGGACTGGATCAACGGTATTCCCAAACCGCCGATTCGACCGAAGAAGAATTAGTCCGAGTTTGCGCCAACGATCGTCGTCGACCCGTGTACGAATTCGCCAGCAGGCCTCGTGTAATAAACAGCCTGTTGGCGTTCTTACGTAAAGTCCACGATGCTGAACCTTGTCGAATTCAAAGTTCCACTTCATGTGATCAAAGATTCCTTAAGAAATTGGATAGAGGAGACATGACTATTTTGGGGAACACTCTCTTGACAACTACAGAGGGTTGTTCTAATTAACTATGCAGGGTAAGAGCAAATTTGAGTGTATATGGCACCGCACCGGGACTCACTGGTAACAGATAGTGCACGCATGTTGGCACCTTCGGCACGAGGAGAGAAAAGGGCGAGCACTGTCCAAGGATATGAACCAAACCACCCCACAAGTGGTCAGTGGCTGAATCAGACACGGCAATTGAGTCCGGAACAGAAGCACCTGCAACGGATGATCATCGTCCGCACTTCTGATCAGCTCAAGCCGACCTGCACATTATGGGCAAGCCAGACAGTAATGAAATCCTTCAAGCAGGAGGCTGGGCCCACAATGCTAGCTCACGGGGTAGAAGGTTACATGAAACGCGGGGGTTTTACGCCATCAGGTGAGCATGTGAGCAGCGCCCTAGGGTGGTCTGTCACTAGCAGTAACTCGATGAGTGTTATCCAGAAATCAAAGCCATGGTCGAGAAGACAGCGACCGACTGGGGTGATGAAACCGGTTAAGGTTCAATGCCAAACGGATTTCAGTCAACACGATCTCGACCGTCCCAGGGCAAGGTACGTTTTCGCTGGCGATGAGTCAAAGTGTTTTAGCTGCCAGCCTATTCCTTCACGAACTCTACATCGACAAGCACCTCAGTTGCTACCTCAAGGCCAGTGTACACAGCGGCAAACTCACACAGTACAAAACACAACACTCAAAAAGAAATTTCTCCCATACGAGAATATTGTAGAAACACAACCTGTCTTGGCAAGTCGTTCGAGCATGAATCCCCTATACGGCAGCTGCGTAGCAGATAATTGAATTGCGAGGGTAATGTTATGAAAAATCCAAAGATTGACAGGCTGGTTATGCAACTCGCGGGCTTGCTTCTGCTTGGGCTTGTCACACATCTCGGGTTCGCTGACACGGGTGACGGATATGTTAACAGCGTCAACCCCAATGCATTGACTGTAGCAAGCAATGGCACGGCATACACACAACTGACAAATCCGCCGTTATCAATCAACATCCAGGCCTATCTACTCTACGACACTGGCATTGCCGGGCGTATCAAGAGCTGGTGGATACAGCCAAAAATTTCCAATGGCTATGGTATCGCGTACGATCTACCCGGCCTTGAAATCTATAGAGAGAGCAAATCCTATCCAATTGGAGGCCGTCCCAAGACTCTCCCCTACAGACCGATATACTTTAACGTTTCAACCGCAGGACAAATTCAGACCCAAGCGGTACTAATGTGCAACATGCTGGCCGGCCACCTCCGAGACCAGGGTAAAACCAATGCACAAATCTTTTCTGAGGATCGCTGGGTGCAGTTCAAGATCAACGTCGAATATGAAGTTGACGCCAACGGCCCGGGTTCCAAGAAGCAAATCTGGGAATATTCACCACCGAAGATGCTCAAGGTCCGTTGCAGCCGCTTCAAAGGCTCCAGCATACCGACACCCGGAAAATTGCAGGATGTATTGAGAGTTGTCAAGGCAACCATGCAGTTAAAGGAGGTCGCTCTGCCGAACGGTGTGTGTCGAATTGATACGACGACGGCCATTGTGGCCAATCGTGCCAACGCCGTGGTTCGATACCGTTTCGTGGATGATAAGGGAAACAAAAGCAAGGTGTTTACTACGAAAACCAAAAACAATCGCATTGCGGTCGTCAAACATGCTTGGGATATTCCCAATGGCCCGGGAACTGAACAGGGCTGGATACGTATCGTGGGCGTGGCACCCGTGTTCAAAACGGATGATATGCCTTATTCCATGCAATGCCACCCCAAGCCTAGCGGGAGCAAGCTGAAGAAACTGGGAAAGACGGATAGTCCGTCACCAGGCGTGAAAGGATTGCGCATGAAATAACGATGGCATTCGGTCCGAATTTGTTGGGATTCAGGCCTGAGGACTGGTTCCTCTGCAACCCCATTTACACCGAGCGCGGCCTCTGGTCGAAACTTGATGACAAGGATAATTCGAAGTAGGTATCCATCTCGAAATGAATCACATAGGCCTGTCTCAGGAAGCGTAAACGCTCAAGAGACTACCGAATGACCACCGACGGTTTCATCACCTCAGATGCACGATGGCTGATCGCTGTGGGACGGGCACCCGATGACACTCACCGATCTGGGGATAGAGAACCGTTGGTTGGAATTCAGTGAGGGGTGAGATTGACATTGAACCCTTTCGGGCGTTGTGACGACACAGGTACAGGAGGCGTGAAATGCGTCAGAAAGATCAGAGGAGGAAGACTATGAACATAAATATTCGGTTTGTGCTCGTTTTCGCCGGCCTGGTGGCAGCCGGGCAGGCCAGAGCAAACAAAGTAGAAAAACTTGATCTGCAGGACATGCAGGGTTTTGCTGATGCGCCTGTGATTGACGTCTATTCCACTAGCGGGGAACAGTGGGACAAGGTCGACACCAATAAAGTGACGGATTTTGAACTGGGTTTCGATGCCGAATGCAAATTCAAGGGCGGATCCGACTACAGCGCTTATCAGGGCAACTTTTACGTAGAAGGGTTCTCGAATGTAGGAAACGAATACCCGGAATCTGAAGGCAAAACAATTGCGACCGCCTCCAGCATCCGGTCCAATCTACGTTGGCACGGCGGTCAGTTCGTAAATTTCGATCCAGTTGAGGCCTGCAATTCGGAGCTGGAAAAGCGCTTGGCCACCCAAGTCGGCAAGAGCAAATATGAGTTGCTGAAGGAAGGGTTTGTCGTCAATGCACCTGCCGCCGTTCGGGCCAGATACGAACTGACCTGCTGGGGTGTAACCAAGATCACGAATTTTAGCGGCATGGACAAAGCCACTGACTTCGGCGCGGTCAATGTCCACGTAAATTGTCTGCCGTCGGCGCAGGCAGGCGACAAGATTCCCAAACCCAAACCCGAGGTCAAGAAGGCGAAGGTCGTGTCGCCGGTGAAGTCGGTGGATTTCAAGCTGAACACCACCGACTACCAGGGCAAGTGCCCGGCGCCGATCAAAGTCGATGCCACGATCACGCTCAACTATCCGGTCGAGGTCAAGTACCGCTATGTCGGCGACAAGGGTCACAAGTCGCCGGTCTTCACCCTAAAGAAGAAGGACAAGGGCGGCACCTGGAACCTCGCGCCCTGGACGCGTCAAGTCAAGCCGGCCTCCCCCGCCACCAAGATCGCCTTGCCGGGTGGAAAACATGGCGCCGACTACCAGGGCTGGATGCAGCTGGAGATGATATCGCCGGTGGCCAAGACCTGGCCGCCGGTCAACTTCAAGGTGAGCTGCCATACGCCGCCGCCGACGGTGCCGGGCGTGCTGCAGACGGCGCCGAAGCCCGAGCCGATGACGCCGAAGCTCCAGGCCCTGCCGAAACCGGAGCCGAAGATGCCGGTGATCGAGGCGGAGCCCCGGCAGACGGAAAAGGCCGGCGGACAGTAACACAGCGCAGCTGGCTGGCGGCGGGTGAGACACCCGCTCCGGCCGACTACGGCACCACCATCGCCGCGCTGTTGCTAGGTGCACCGGATGCCAGTCTGCTGGCCGGGCTGGTGCCGGCGGCTGAACGCTTCGTGGCCGCGGTTTTCCGATCTCGCAACGGTATCATGGATGCCCCGGCGGCGCGCATCCTGTGCAGGCTGGACGACCTGGCCGGCCATGACGTGCAGGTAGTGAACCTGAGCCTGGCTGGTCCCGACAATCGGTTGCTGCGCCACGTCGCAGTCCGATTCGAGCAAGAGGGGCGAGCGCTGGTTGCTGCCGTGGGCAATACTGGTCCGGATAACCCTCCTCAGTTTCCGGCCGCGCTACCGGCGGTGATCGCGGTCACTGCCGTGGATGCGAAACTTCGGGTGTTTAATCGTGCTGCCCGAGGACATGGCATCGACCTTGCCGCGCCATTCGTGACTGCGCTCGTTACGCGCCTGTTAGCCGGCACGCCCTCGCTTTCGCCGAACGTAATCCGCAACCGGCTGCGTACCGCCGCCCGGGATCTCGGCCTACCAGGGCCGGATGCAACCTATGGCGCCGGTTTAGTCCAGACGCCGCCCCAGCCATGTGATCCATTATCCGAATGAACCATTTTTCTCTCCATCAACACAGTGTATGAAGGCGCCGGATACGGCGCCCTTATGTTCCTGAATAGGAACCTGAATGGAGGAAACGATGATGAATGATTCCAATACAAGCGTTTCGCGCTTTCGTACGATCCACAACCTGTTGACCCGCCTGAAGGCTACCGCTGCACTGTCGCTGGCCGCCGGCTGGATCAGGCACTTGGCAATCGTATGCAACAGCTCTGTCAATAGGTCTCCGTCGCCCGCAGGCGCTGGAAATTCAACTAATTGTCATCTATACAAATCATCACGCCTCAGGGGAACGGGCAAGGGATCATGCCGGTGCCCTACCAGTAGCTGATAAACACCGATGCTTCCTTCATTAAAGTAGTAGGCTGATCCTGACATATATAAACGCCACAGGTGATAGGTTTCGGCGCTACTGCATTGGATGGCCTGATCTTTGTTTTCCTCCAGGGCCTGTATCCAATGTCGAAGGGTATAGACGTAGTGACAACGAAGCCCTTCCACATCCAAGATTTCGAAACCGCAATCTTCCATGGCATGTGCTACATCACTGATACGTGCCAGTTCTCCATCAGGGAAAATATATCGATTGATAAAGCGGGTGAAAGGAGTGCGCCGCCAACCGGTTTCGCTTGTGATGCCATGATTCAGGAACAAGCCTCCAGGCTTCAATATCTGTTTTACGATACCAAAATAGATAGGGTAGTTTTTGATTCCGACATGCTCGAACATGCCCACACTGATCACGCGATCGTATTTTTCCTGCCGCGGTAATTCACGGTAATCGAGCAGATCAATCCTGACTTGTCGCTCCAATCCTTCTGCCTGGATTCTCTCCTGCGCATATATCTGTTGTTCCTGACTCAGTGTAATACCGTAGACATGAACACCGTACTTCTTTGCCGCATGGATCGCTAGCGCCCCCCAGCCACAGCCAATATCCAGAAGATATTGGCCCGACTGCAAACGTAGTTTCCTGCAGAGATAATCCAGTTTATCCCGCTGAGCTTGAGCGAGTGACTGACGCTCATCACGAAAATAAGCACAGGAATACACCATCTCAGGATCCAACCACAAACGATAGAACGCGTTGCCGACATCATAGTGATGACGGATGCTTTCACGGCTATTTTTATGGGTTGTCCGAGCATGCTTCCGGTTGGACTTTAACTTTCTGTTCCGACGGGGTGGCAGCTGTAACGCCAGCGTAATCAAATGCAGTTTTTTACGCCAAGATACACCCTGTGTTTGCAGATGATTCTCAAGCTCAAAAAGTGTCTCTATCCTTCCTTCAACAGAAACTTCGCCTTCGAGATAGGCCTCTGCCAAACGGGACAGGCTTCGATATAGAATCAACTCTCTCAGAACCCCTGCTTCATGGATTACTACACAACATTCCGTATTCGGATGTCCAATCACCTGTTCGCCATTCCATAGCTTGAAGGCCACCTTTCCACGATAGGTTCCAAGTATCCCAATGATAATTCGTTTGCCGATTTCTATCTCGGATGAATGCTGCGAGTTTATGATTTCGTATGCAGAATCGAATGCATGGAGATTGTAGTTACTGACAAGCTTATTTTTCCTCAACATAATGTTGCCCTCCTCAATGATGCGGACGAGACAGGCTGAAAGTTGGTGAAGGAGCCAATCCCCCTGATCAGCTTTCTTGCGTCATCCCTATTGGACAAAATATTTCCTTTATGATTCTTGGAACGCTGCCTCTGTATGAACAAGCGGTGATGGCATATAGACCCGTCACTCATAAACACGATCAGTTTCCAAAAAAAATGAACCTTGGGTTAACAGACGAAGTACCGTCAAAAATGGGAGCAATGTTCACAAATAGAATGTTGATATTTCCATCAGAAATATTTATTGCGGCTTAACAAGCTAAAAGATAGACACCTCAAGCCTCCGTTGTTTTGTTTCTGATCAGTCGTTGTGGCTTGATTTTCATTATTCTTTGCTGACTGCTCTCTTCCTTATCTTTTTATTAAAAGTCTAGTGCAATTTGGTTTCGAGCATTCTGATCCAAATCATCTGACACAGAATTTGGGTTCGACGGTTATCTGGATTATCCATTTTTACCTCCCATCAAGATAAAAGCGGGATGTGCTATTCTTTTTCTACTTCCACCCACCGAAATCCAGCTTTGCAAGCATGATCCGGATCGTACTCGTCAATCCGGCACCTCCTGTTTTCAGCCACGCCTCGATTTCATTTTCTGAATACCAACGGACATCCTCAACCTCTTCTTTATTCAAAACAAACGGTCCCTCATGGCTTGCCCGAAAAACCTGACAAAACTCCATACCGGTCTCGGGGGATGCCGGCAGCAGGAAGAGTTTTTTGCATGATTCGCCCAGTTCTATACCGAGTTCCTCAACGGCCTCTCTGAGAATACAGGCCTCATAGCTTTCTCCGGCTGCCAGGTGACCGGCAGCGGATGAATCCCAGAAACCGGGAAAATCACTTTTGTTCCGTGAACGCTTTTGAAGCAGGAGATCACCCTGTCTGTTGAAGATGACAAGATGGGCTGCCCGATGCCGGAGTCCTTTTCTGTGGACTTCATCCCGTAGTGCCTGACCGATAATATGGTTCTGTTCATCCACTACGTCCAGCCACTCATTAACTTCAGATTTTTTTTCATTCATCTTCATAAGTTAAACCCACTTTATGCTGAAGGTGCTATTATTCTTCACACGTGCGATAACAAAAAAGAAACGATCATGTTCTACACCCTGTTCAAAACCATTGCGATGATCCTTCTCTGGATTGATCTGATCATCCTGACGCTTGTGCTCTATCTTCTTGCCAAACTCCCCCGCTCATGGACACAGTCGTTCTATCCAAAACTGTTCTGGATCTGGTGCCGTCACTTTGTCAGGGCTCTGAATGTTGACCTCAAGGTTAGCCAGCATAATATCGATCCGCTGCCGGATCACTATCTACTCATCGCCAACCATCCCTCTGCTTTCGAAGATATTGGGATACCCGCCATGTTTGATGTCTTTTGCCTGGCCAAAGAGGGCGTTCGTCACTGGCCAATTGCCGGACCGATCAGTGAAGCTGCCGGTACACTGTATGTGATTCGCAGTAACAAAGAATCAAGGAAAGAAGCCTACCAGAACATCATTGATGCCCTCCGATCCGGTAAAAATATCGCCGTCTATCCTGAGGGAGGCTGCTTTGGACGCAGGATCAACGAATTCCGCTACGGTCCCTTTGATATCTCTTTACAGACGGACGTCCCCATTCTGCCTGTCTTCCTCCATTATGAAGCACAAGATGATTTCGAATGGCAGGGACAGACCTTGATCGAAAAAATCAAAGATTTTCTGAAGACCAAGAACAACCGTGCGACCTATCATGTCTATGACGCTATCTCACCGGAAAACTTCCAGAGCAAGGAAGAATACATGCGTTATGTTCACAATCTCTACAAAAAATGGGAAGCGCGGTATTTCGACTGATCCAGTCTACCAATCCCTGTGCTGTCATTGAGCCGCTTCAGGTATCGGCTGGTAACTCGTATACAAATAATCGATAAAGACCCTTACTGTTGCCGACAAGTTTTTGCGTTGAGGATAAACGGCATAAATGGGTACAGGATCAGGCTGATAGTCATCGAGCACGGTCAGCAAGTGGCCTGCTCCCAGATCATTGTCGACAACATAGTAAGGCATTTGGATCAACCCTCTGCCCTTGAGGGCGGCAATGCGCAGTGCATCACTCGTATTAGCGACAAAGTCACCCGTAACCTGCTGGCTGAGTTCCTTGCCGTTGTTCCGGAATACCCATTCGTCATTGACGGTACTTGGTTTGTAGATCAGACAATTGTGGCTTTTCAAATCAGGAGGGCTTTTGGGTATACCCTTCTCCTGCAAATAAGATGGTGCAGCACAAACGACCAGTTCTGTTTCCATCAGCTTTCTTGCGATCAAACTGGAGTCGCCCAGTCTGCCGAGACGAATGGCCAGATCGAACCCTTCTTCTACCAAATCCCCAATCCGGTCGGCCAATGTAAGTTCAACACATACTTCAGGAAACATTTTTTCGTAGTTCGCGATCTTTGGTGCCAAGTGATAAGTGCCAAAAGAAGTCGGTGCTGTCACCCTGAGTACACCCTCAGGTTTATTGTTACATTGCCTGATCTGCAATTCAGTCTCCTCGATCAGATCAAAAATCAGTTTGCAGCGATCACGATAGCGCTCACCGAGTGCTGTGAGTGAAACACCTCGTGAATTCCTGTGCAACAACTGACCACTCAACATATCTTCCAACCAGGCAATTTGTTTGCTCACCATGGCCTTGGATAAATTCAGCTCTTCAGCTGCACCCGTAATACTCTCTGCACTGGCAACAGCCAGAAAAGCCTTCATGCTCGTAAGTTTATCCATGCTATATCTGACAAATCACGGGAAGTTAGTTGCGTTTACCGTGAATTAACGCTGTGTTCATCAGATTGGAGTTGCTGAACTTTTCATTTTCTCTAGACTCTATTGCGCTGCAACAATTCTAGTCCGGGGAAACACCTTGATACAGATTCCCGGGCTTTTATAGTTTGGAAATTATAGGAGGACGTATTATGAAACTACGAACGATTACTCCATGGTTAATTGCATTATCTGTTATATCGACAAACCTTCCCGCTCAAGGAGAGGAGGGCTCAATTTCTTCTTCAACGCCCGACGTCGTCAAACGGGTAGATGCCTCCGAACCGGTCGTCTATGACCTTGGTGACAGCCGGGCTGTGATCTTCTATTACACCGATGAAAACGGTGACAGGCTGCTGGTGACAACCATCGGCCCGAAGGATCCGGACGCCGATCTTCCCGCCACTCAGCAGATCGTAAAAATGAATGATCAAGACAGTGAATATGTCGTCAACATCGAGTCTGCTGAAAGTGGAACCAACCCACTTCAACTATCGGCGCACTTCGATGGAAATGATCTCATCGTTGCATTTGACAAGGTGTAAAGCATCTCCACGTACCGATTTTTGAGACTCTCCTCGTCTCCTACGTTTCAGGCCCCTTCCGGGGCCTGTTTTTTTATGCAGTTCCAAATATTGTAAGCGTAACAGAACGGGAGTAACCTTCATTCAGAGTCAACAAAAAAGGAGGGCATGATGAACGAAGAAACCCTGAATATGGAAGTCAGAAAATTTCTGAAAAAGGTCGGAGTCACCGCCCAGCGAGAGATCGAACATGCGATCTACAAAGCCGTAGAAGCGGGGGAATTGACCGGGAATGAATCGTTGCAAGTCTCGATGACACTGGATCTGCCTGATTTAAATCTCAGCCATAAAATCGATGGTTCAATCAGTCTCGAATAATGAGAAAACTAGAATAACAAACCATGTTGCGGGATATGCCGCCTCAGTGGCATATCCCGCTTTTGATTACACCTTGAATTCAGCAACTTTTGCTTTTTGCTGATTGGCCAATTCTGAAAGGGCCTGGCTGGCGGAAGCTGCCTTTCGTGCAGCTTCCGCATTATCTTCTGAAACATCACTGATATGCACTATGCTGCGGTTGATCTCCTCGGCCACGAGGCTTTGCTCATTGGCAGCCGCAGCAATCTGGGTAGAAACATGATCGAGTTCTGCCACCTTTTCAGCAATCTCTTTCAATGCCTTACCAGCAGCCTGGGCTTGTTCCACACCAACACCTGCTTGCTGCTGACCTTCAGACATCACCCCTACAGCCTGTTTCGATCGGTTTTGTAATCGCTCGATAATGGTCTGGATTTCCTGGGTGGATTCCTGGGTTCGTGATGCAAGTGATCGAACTTCATCTGCAACCACAGCAAAGCCACGTCCCTGTTCGCCGGCACGGGCAGCTTCAATTGCGGCATTCAGTGCCAACAGATTGGTTTGTTCCGCAATACTTTGAATCACATCCAGAACTGAACCAATCGCTTCACTATCTTCCTCCAGCTCATGAATGACCTGTGCCGCACGTTCCACATTCTGGGCAAGGGCCTCAATCTCCTGAACCGTTCCATTGACAACCTTGGCACCTTCCATGGATTGTGCGTCTGCCGCCTTGGCAAGTTCTGCACCATTGGCTGCGCTGTCCGCCACTTCTTGCACGGAAGCGGCCATCTCATTCATCGCAGTTGCTACCTGTTCCGCCTCGGAACGCTGACGGTTGACATTGTCCAGGGTTATTCTGGCTGCCTGGGTCATGGATTCAGAAGAATCTGCAACCTGGGTGGAGGAGTCAGTCACGTCGCGGATAATGTCTGCAAAAGATGCGATCATTTTGTTGATGGCATTGGCCAATCGTGCACCGATAGGGTTCGAACCTGGATCCAGAGGTCGCGTCAGATCACATTGACCTGCCTCAATATCTTTGGCGATATTTTCCACCGCTCCCACCACATAATAGATGGGATCGAGAATGGATTTTGCGAACAACTTGCCGACAACCGCCGAGAGCAAAGCCATGAGTAGCAGCCCGGCGAGGCTCCACCAAATGATTTTCTGGGTAAGCGCGGCAACCGGAGCAAACGCCTCGGCTTCATCCACTTCACTGAGGATGGCCCAGTCCAGTCCATCAATATTCAGTGGGGCATAGGCAGAAACCACGGCTACACCACGATAGTCCGGAAAGGTTCCGATGCCGGACTCTCCCACAAGGGCTTTCTCCGAAC
>Ga0256841_1003609_pt1 | contig 11487 bp, 13 predicted proteins | sample 356308metaG_FD_185971 | JGI IMG/M metagenome (GOLD analysis project Ga0256841, IMG submission 185971) | Hydrothermal vent microbial communities from Mid Atlantic Ridge, Atlantic Ocean - 356-308 | ecosystem: Environmental > Aquatic > Marine > Hydrothermal vents | place: Atlantic Ocean: Mid...
GGCTACATCATTCAGTAAATCGAGGGCGGGAGTTGCCTCGGGGCCGAGTCCCCGAGGCGTTCTCCGTGGTGCGCCGGAAGGAGGGACGGTGCGCCCACGGGGTTCACCCGCGGTACGGGCTCTGGAAGTGGGAGGCGTCTGTCGTAAGACTGGACCCCGAAGGAGTCATGCCGTGCCCCAGCACTATCGATCGTTCTCCCGCACGTTTCTCCGCTTCGCTATCATCATGCTCGTGTTCGGAGGGTTGGCGGGCGTTTTGTTTCAGGAGATGACGAAACACATGAGCTACGCGGACTATCCTCCCGGGCTCAGGCTCGAGGGCGTCTATCATCTCGCCCTGCTCCACGGGCACTCGTTTCTCATTGGAGCCGTGATGCCCATCGCTTGGGTCATGGCCCTGAGGATCGGGTTGGAGCTGGGAGGAAAGCCGGTGACGCCGCGCGCCCTCTCCTGGATCAAGTGGAGCTATCTCATCGGTGCGGTGAGCGTCTTGAGTCTGATAACCTACAAGGGCATCCACTTCGTGTCGTGCCTCAAGGGCGGCACCCGGGATTTCGCGAAAATACAAGAGAGCCTGTTCGGCGGCAATCATCTGGCGCGAGGCCTTGCCTACGGCCTCAGCCACACCGTGGCGACGGCAAGCCTCATGGTGTTCGGCTGGATTCTCTGGCGAAGTCTGTCGGCTTCGACGGAGCAGGATGGCAGTGCCTCTTCACCGTGACCGACCCCGACCGGCTCCACCGCGCCCTCCACGATCACTTCGGCCACGAGGCGTTTCAGGGTTTTCAGGAGGATGTCATTCGGCATGTCACCCAGGGCGGGGATGCCTTGGTCATCCTCCCGACAGGTGGCGGCAAGTCGCTCTGCTATCAGCTCCCGGCAGTCGTTCTCCCCGGCATGACGATCGTTCTCTCTCCCCTGATCGCATTGATGCAGGATCAGGTGGAGGCGCTCGAGGAAAAAGGCGTGCGAGCGACCTGTATCCACCACGGGATCGTCGGCCAGGAGCGCAAGGCGAGGATGCGAGGTCTCGAGCAAGGAGAGTTCGACCTCCTCTATGTGACTCCGGAGCGCTTTCGGAAACCGGAGTTCCTCGAACTCGTCCGCAGCCTCGACATCAGCTTGTTGGCTGTCGACGAGGCCCACTGCATGACGTCATGGGGGCATGATTTTCGTCCCGAGTATGGTCGGGTTGGACATATTCGTGAGCAGTTGGGTTGCCCTCCGACAGTCGCCTTGACCGCGACCGCCCGCCCGGAGACGCAGGATCGGATTCTGGAAGTCCTCGGGATTCCGGACGCACGCCGCTTCCTGGCGGGGATCGAGCGGCCCGAGTTGTTTCTTTCCGCGAAGCCGATCCACTCCAAGGAGGAGAGGCTGGAGAGGATCGTGGAGGTCATCGAGGGCGTCGGCGGTCCAGGCATCGTCTACATGACGCTCATTCGCTCCTTGACGGCGTTGGAAGACGAACTGAGGCAGCGTGGATTCGATCCCTGGGTCTACCACGGCAAGCTTTCGACCTGGGAACGTCGGAACATGCAGCAGGAGTTTCAGGCGTCGAAGGATGGGATCGTCTTGGCGACCAACGCCTTCGGGATGGGAATCGACAAGCCTGACATTCGATTCATCATCCACGGTCAGATTCCCGGCAGTCTCGAGTCCTACTACCAGGAGGTCGGTCGCGCCGGTCGTGACGGACGGCTGGCTCTCTGCGAACTGCTCTATCTGGAAGAGGATCTGGCGACGCAGCAGAAGTTCATCGAATGGGCCAACCCGGCGCCGGAATTCGTCCGAGGCGTCGTGCAAATCCTCGAGACGTGGGGGGAGCATGCGTATGCCCACAGCGTCGAAGAAATCCGCGACACTCTTCTTTTGAAAAATCGCGGGGACGGTCGTGTCGAGACGACGTTGGGGCTTCTGCGGTCTCGGGACGTCGTTTCGGGGGACTTCGAAGCGGGTGATCTCAGGCTTCTTCGCCCCTTGGCCGCGGGGGAGGAGCACGCCATCGTCTCGGAGGAAAAACGGTCCCGAGATCTCATCCGTCTTCTGGAAATGGCGAGGTGGGTTCGTTCGGAAACGTGCCGGCGGGTAAGCCTCCACGCGTGTTTCGGCGTCGAGTCGGATCCCTGTGGAGCCTGCGACGTCTGTCTCGGCGGCTCGTCTTTGGAATTGATCAAGTTTCGGCACCATGGAGGAGGCGGTCGGGAAAAGCCCTTGGCCGAGTCCGGGGAGACTCCTCCGCTGACACGGGGCGATTGGATCCGCGTCGGCCCCGCCAAGCTCAGAGTGTTGAAGGTTGCACACGGTCGCAGAGGGTGGAGCGTCGACGCCGAATGTTCCGACAGCCTCGAGATCAGGACCATCGAACTGAGCCGGACCCGCTGGACCCGCCTGTAGTCTCGTCTTTGGGATGACCCCCTGCGGCCCTCCGTTCGATTCGAGCCATGCCGCGCAATGACGATTCCCCTCCCGGCATCGACGCCCCGATCGGCGCGCGCGCCACGAGGGGCGAGGGAGAGGTCCCTCCTCCGTGGACGGTCTCGTTTTTCTCTCACAGAGGAACGGGGCCGCAGAGAGGAAGGAGAGGACAGATAGTGGCCCCCTCGCCCCGTGCGAGCCATCGGTGGATTCTCTGAATCGGCTCGGGAGGGGAGTTATACTCCGTCAAGACTGGTCCGCGGTTGCCGTGACCGTTTGAGGAGTTGGGACATGCCCGAGTCACTGAAGGGTAAACTGCTGATTGCAGCGCCCCATCTGGTGGAAGGATCCTTCATGAGGTCCATCGTCCTGCTTTGCGAACACTCCGCCGAGGGAGCCTTGGGGCTCATTCTGAATCGCCCGGGCGAGATCCCCGTGCGGGAGGCGTTTCCAGATTTCGCGGGCGCGTCACCGGACGACGCTCTTCGTTGCGGAGGCCCCGTCCAGCCCGAGGCGGTGTTCATTCTTCACGATCGCGACGGTGTCGGTGGTGAGCGGGTCGGGGACGGTTTGTGGTTTGCCGCGGACGTCGATTCCTTCGAGCGCCTCAAGGGACTCTGTGCGACGGCGAACCCTCCACGACAACGGCTCTACACGGGATACTCGGGTTGGAGCGGCGGACAGGTGGAATCCGAACTCGCACGGAACGACTGGATCGTGACGGACTGTCCGGGTTCGCTTCCGTTCGAAGTGGGCGGGCCGGAGAGTTGGGTTCATCACCTCGAGGGTTTGGGCGGGACGTTTGCGTTGCTCGCCAAGGCGCCCATCGACCCCACGCTGAACTGAGACGAGTTCCGCGGGCGGGGCGCTCTCACCAGGATTGGCGGACGATCACTTGCGGACTTCGACGTGGTCCGTGTGCCTGCGCAGGCGGGGGCAGAACTTTCTGAGCTTCAGCTGCCCTTCGATGTTGTTCTTGTTGCGGCTGGTGCGGTAATTCAGGTCGCCCGTCTCAGTGCATTTGAGCCAGACGTACTCCCGCGCCATCCCCTTTTTGCCTTTTTTGGCCACGACAACTCTCCGATCCAGTGCCAGTCGAGGGCTATTGTGACCCAGGATCGCCGCATCACAAGGGGGAACCCCCATGGGGTTTCATGGAAACAGTCGGCCACTCGGGGAGTCATAAACCCTTTCGTTTTAGATGATTGTGCCCATTCCCGAGGGTTTCTTCATATGGTGGACTCTCGGAATCTCCGATAGGATGGACGGAAGCTGGGAAACTTGCCGGAGTCATTCATGTTCGAGCGTCCGATCGCGATCGTCTTCGGGGCGTTGGTTTGTTGCGGAATCATGCTGTTCACGTCCTGCGACCGTGTGTCTCCGAACCCGAAGGGCGGGGCTTCAAGTCCCGGGCCGGACCACGTGATTCGAGTTTGGGTGCGCGCCATGAGGGAGCGCGATCCCACGGCCCTCATTCCGATCACTCGTGGAGAGTTGCGCCTTTTTTACGAGGCGGCCGCTCGCATCGGGGAGATCCAAAAGAAGGTGGTAGGCGTCTTCCGAGAACTCTATCCCAAGGACGCGGACGACCGCCGTTTGACGAGGATGGAGGAGGACTGGCGACGCGCCGTATCCGTTCTCGAGAGCGTGCGACTGATCGGCCGGCTGCCGGAGGCCTCCGTCGATCGAAGAGTGTACTTGGTGCGGTTCGTGGATCGATTGCACATCGAGCGGGATGTCGAGGTCGTTCTTCGCAAGGACGACAAGGGGTGGTACGTCGAATCCTGGGGACGCGACACCCCCAACCCGGCGATCATCGGCTACGAGAAAACACAGAGAAATCAGCTGGAATACACCTACGAACCCTGCTTGAAAGCGATCCGTCAACGGCACCCGCGGACGCTTCTCGCCGCCATGAAGCTTTTCAGTGACGTGAGGACGACGGTCCTGAAGCAGGGGGAACCGAGCCATGCCGCCGCAGGAGGTCCCAAGAATTCCGGGAAGTGACACTCCCCGCGAGTCGGCGATGAAGCGACGGTTCCGCCATGGAGTTCTGCTCCTTGTGGTCCTCTTCGCTGCCGGAGGGCTCCTCAGCTCCCTTGCCTTGGCCTTCGTCGATGATCTGACGCTCCTCGCGCGAGATCAGTGGTTGGAGGGCCAGCCCTCGGATCGAGTTCGAGAGTGGCAGGAACGTCTGGAGGATCGGTCGCGAGATCTCGGACGGAGCCCGAGGGTCCTCCAGCAACTCTCCATGGAGGTGCTGGCGCGCATGCCTGTGGAGGCCTACTGCGAGGCCCCCCTTTGGCGAGCCTTGAAACGAGGACTGTTGCTGCGAGCCGTCCTGTTTTTCCTTCTCATCGTCCTCGCCGTACTGCGTTGGCGTCGATGGAACACGGGGTGGGGGATCGGCGTCGTCCTCCTCGCCTTGGCTGCATCGCCCCTCTTGGACCTCCACCATCTGGGAGACGACCTGGGTCACTTTCTCTCGGACCTCCTCCGCGATCGAGATATCAGTTTTCAGGCGTTCATCGACGAGATCGGCCAGAAGGATCGTATCGCGGACCCGTGGGGAGGGTTGTCCACCTGGGGGCCGTCGGGAATTCGCCGTTTTCTCGTCGCTTGGTGGCTCGTTTTTTCCCTTCCAGCCCAATTCATGCTCTTGCTCACCGGCGGAGGGCGACTCTTCGTAACACAGGTCCGTCACAGGTCCGCACAGCCACGATCGAAGGACGCAAGAACGACTTCCGCGGGATGAGCCCCCGTGTCACAAGGACAGACACTTGCCAAACAGCCACCGGCGGCCTCCAATGAAGCCATGATCCGCGTTGCATTTCTCTGCGCTACCTGTTTCGTCTTCGCGGCCTGTACGTCTCACGGCGGGCGCGAGCCGAGCATCGGCCCCCGCGAACCCGAAGCCATGGCGTTGCTCGAGCAGGGCAAGTACAAGGAGAGCCTTGCCCTCTTCGAGGAAGAGGCTTTCCGTGCCGACGGACCCAACTATCGCATGCTTGTGGGGGTCGCGACGTGCGAAGCGCACCTCGGGCACGAGGACCGCTTCCAGCTGGCCGCCCTTTCGGCCGCTTCGGAAGCACCGTGGTCCGAAGAAGCCTTCTTGCGCTTGGGGCGCATGTATCTCACGGGCTCAGAGCGGTTTCGCTCGCTTCCCTCATCGCGGCTCTACGCGGAACTTGCGGTGGAGTACTTCCGTCGCGTGTTCGCACAGGACCCGGATGCTCCCCATCTCCTCCATAATCTGGGATTGGCGTTGTTTCTGGCCGGGAAACCGCCCGCCGCCGCCCTCATGTTGGCGCGGGCTCACGAAGAACGTCCCGACAATTTGGAGACCCTGGAGACCTATCTCATCGTCCTGCACGCCATGGGCAACAAGAAGGAGGTGACTCGCCTCTTGGAGCCAATGGAGGCGGCTGGGCGTTTGCCGGACCCTTGGAAGGCCACTTTGAAGTGGGCGAAGACCCCAGAGTGACCCTGGACGAAACTTTCAGGATCCTTATGATATTCTCAGTGAGTGAATTCGTCGGTGCTCGACGAGTCCTGAGCTGCGGCGAATCAGACCTGACCGTAATCCTCTTAGACGAGATCGAGGAATGAATATGCTGGCAACGAGGAAGAGAACCGCCACGAAGAAGAAGGTCATCCTTCTGGTGGAAGACGAACCCGACATCGCGGAAGTTCTGCGCATGACTCTCGAGAAGGAGGGTTTTCGCATGGACTGGTGCGCGAGCGGCGAGCAGGCGTTGGAGCGCGTTCGCCAAGGTGGCGTGGACATCGTGCTCCTGGACATCCTTCTGCCCGGCGTCGACGGTCATGAGGTCTGTCGGAGGATTCGCAAGGATGTCGCCACGGCCGACATCCCCGTGATCATGCTGACGTCACTGACGGACGAGACCGATCTCGTCGTGGGGCTCGACATGGGTGCCGATGATTACATCTCTAAGCCCTTCTCGAACAAGGAATTGCTCGCGCGCATTCGGGCGGCTCTTCGCCGTACGGGCCGGAGTACGGTCGCGCCTCGACGCGTGATCCGGGCCGGCGCTCTCGAAATCGATGCCGACCGCTACGGCGTCCGCGTGGCCGGCAAGTCGGTCCACCTGACCCTGGCGGAGTTTCGGCTGCTTTATTATCTGGCGCGACATCCAGGACGGGCTTTCGGTCGGGCAGAGCTGTTGCCTCATGTCGTCGGCGAAGGCGTCTACGTCCTCGACCGCAATATCGATGTGCACATCCGCAATATCCGCATGAAGTTGGGGGAAGCCGCCAACTACATCGTGACGGTTCGCGGCATCGGTTACCGCTTCGAGGTCGAAGCGGACTGAAATCCGTTTTGGAACCGGGAATATCCCGGCCATGATTGACGTTCGAACTCTGGAATGGGGGCGACGCACGCTGCGCGCCTCCATGACGGAGGAATGTCTCATGGAAACGTGGCCGTCTCTGGCTGGCTCCCGTACAGGACGTCCGCTTCTTGCGCGTGCCGACTGGCCCGATTCAGGGGTCTCCGCGTTCGAGGCTCTCAGTATCAGTCCGTGTGAGATTCATGATGCGGTATCCCACCCGCTCTTGTTTCTCGTGGCGCCATCCCGTTGGATTCGTCAACGGGTGGCTCACGCCATCCACCTCCAACGCCCCGGCGGTGGCATCTTGCTCCACCTCGATGCCCGGTGCGTCGGATGGGAATCTCTCATTGAAACTCCGCAATCCTCGCTCCTCGAAGATTTCGGTACGATCTACATCGAAGGAGCCGAGGCTCTCAGCCAAACGCAGCTTGCAAGCTTCGCGGCGCACCGAGACGATCTTCCCCCTATTCTTTTCGGGACCCGATGGGCTCCAGGGACTCCCTTCGATCCGCCGATCTGGGTGCTTCCCTCGCTGGCCAAGCTCAAAGCCGATCTGCCACGAATCGTTCACCAGTGGTTCGCCTCCTGGCGCCAAGCCCCTTCCCTCACACAAGGAGCGATGCAGGTCCTCGAGCGCCATCACTGGCCGGGGGATTTCGACGAACTTGCTTCGGTTCTACAGAGGCTTGGGGAACAGGCGCATGGGGGCATCGTCTCGAAACGGGACGTCCGGCGGCTCATCGCTCTGGACCCGTCCAAGGGGACCGAAACCCTCAGTTTGGCCGATCTACAGAAAAAGCACATTCTTGGGGTTCTCGAACGCTGTGAATGGAACCGGACTCGAGCGGCCGCCATTCTCGGAATCGACGTGAAGACGCTCTACAACCGACTGAAACGCTACGGCGAAGCCGGCGATCCGGCGTAGCATCCTCGACCGCAGAGTTCCTTGTAGAAACAGCTCTCGCAGGTGGCGCCGTTCTCGATCATCGGGAAAGTCGTTTCGACATTTTTCAGGGGGATGTTGTTCTCCTTGTCCTCGAGTAGCTCTTCCATGCGCAGGAAATCGTTGCGAATCCTCGTCTCGATGGCTGCCAGTTCGTCCGCATTGCATGGGTATTCGCGGATCTCGTCGTCCGCCAGATAGAACGCCATGAGGCGAATCCGGTCCGGGGAGAATCCCCACCGGTCCCTCGCATAAAGGGCATACGAGAGGAGCTGTGCCTGGTCGTGGGGATTCCGGCTCCCGGTTTTCCAATCCCAGATTTCGCAAAGGCCGTTCTTTTCCCGCGCGAAGTCGGGGAGAGCCCAGATCGTTCGGTCGTCCAACTTCAACTTGGAAGCGTCGTCGAAGGACGGTTCCTCGTCCACCGCGAGCCAACGGCGGTTTTCCTCATTCTGGAGTTCGCGGAAAAGGTCGCTTTTCGCGAAATTCTCGATGCAGCGGGCAGCGTGGGCCCCGGCGCGTTTGAGCTCCTCGGGAGTCGGCGCGTCGCCGTAGTAGAGTTCGAAGAGCGGGGGATGATTTTTGGCCGACGTCCGCCAGAGTTCCTTTTTCGCATCCCGCCAGACCCTCGTGAGAATCTCTCTGCGGACGTGATCGGCGGGATCCGCGATCGTGCAGCGGCCCGTGTCACGCACCGAGCGAAGCATGTCGCGAATGGTCTCGTGGACTCCCAATCCGACGAGCATGGGGATATTCGTCATCTTCGTGAAGAAGTAGGCCTGACGGGCGTCGTCCGGCGCATCCCAGCTCCAACCGCCCCATTTCAGGTAGTACTGGTAGTAGTAGGCGCGGGGGCAGGTCTCGAAGGTCGAGATCCGCGTTCGCGACCAGGAAAGCTCGTTCTTGATGCGGGCCATGGCGGTCACTCCGAAGGATCGATGTTCCCGTTATAATCCTTCCTCCCTAAGAGAGGAACGCCGGTCATGTCGCCTTTCACCTCGAGTCATGGGCCCCTGCAACGCGATCGCGCGGTCCTCGTGCTGGTCGACGTTCAGGAGAAGCTCTTTCCGCTGATGCAGGGTTCCGAGGACTTGCTTCGTCGACTCACGTCACTCATCGCGGGGTTTCGTCTCCTGTCCATCCCGGTCATCGTGACGGAGCAGAACCCGAGCGGCCTCGGTCCAACGATTGCTCCCCTCCGATCGTCGGCGGGGTGCGCCGACGTCGTGACCAAGACGAGTTTCTCGTGCTGCGGCGAGCCGGCGTTTCTCGAGGCCCTGCGAGAGACCGAGCGAGACCAGATCGTTCTGGCCGGCATCGAGACTCACATCTGCGTGGCCGGCACGGCGATCGATCTCCTGACGCGGGGATACGACGTCAGCGTCGTGGCGGATGCCGTCTCCACCCGGCTTCCACACACTCATCCGATCGGACTCCAGCGCATGCTGGGAGCAGGGGTCGTCCCGCGAACCGTGGAGGGGGTACTCTTTCGACTTGTCGGCCGCTCGGATGCGTCGGAGTTCAAGAATCTTCTGCAGCTGGTCAAGGAAGGAGATTGACATGCCGGAGGTTTTCCATGCCGAACGTCGCATCGGTTTCGGCGAGGTGGATTGGGCGCGAATTCTCTATTACCCCCGATTCCTCCACCACTGTCACCTCGCCTTCGAGCTTTTCATGGAAGAGGCCCTCGCTCGCTCCTACTCCACCTTCCTCGAGGAGGATGATCTGGGCTTCCCGACGGTTCATCTGGAAACCCGCTACATGCGTCCGATCCCGTACGGAGGCACGCTTCGGATGGATGTCTCCGTGGCCCGGTTGGGGCGGTCGTCGATGGATGTGCGGTATATAGGACGCATCGACGAGGGAGAACCGGCGGCCAGCGCGCTGGTGACCAATGTCTTGGTTCGGATGTCGTCGTTCGCCTCGCTTCCCATGCCGACGTGGGTGCGAGAGGGGCTCGAGAGGTACCTCGAGGTCGGCGGATGAGCGATTGGCCACCGGCGGCTCGACGAGGATTCCTGTCCGGTGGTCATCTGCTCGAAGGCCGACGATTTGAATCATAAGGAACCGCCCGTAGAATCCTCGGCACCCATTCCAGAGGAGGTCCCTCATGCAATCTTCGGTTGACGGCAAGATGTTGCAACGTCTCGACTTCTCCAACGCCCGCGTTTTCGTGACGGGAGGCACGCGGGGGATCGGTCGCGCCATCGCGGTGGAATTCGCCAAATCCGGCGCCCGCGTCGCGATCAACTACTTGCGGAACAAGCGCAGCGCCAGCGAGGCACTGTCCGAACTCGAGGGCTTTGGAGAGGGGCACTTGTTGGTGAAGGGCAACGTTGCAGACGAAGCCAAGGTCGGGGCGATGTACGAGGCGATCGAAGAGGCATGGGGAGGATTGGATATCCTCGTCTCCAACGCCGCCTCGGGCGTCTTGAAACCCGCCATGGAGATGACGATGAAGCATCTCCACTGGACGATCGACATCAATGCCGGAGCGCTGCTCCCCCTGGCTCAGGGTGCTGTCCGTCTCATGAATGCGGGGTGGGGCAAGATCGTGGCCGTCTCATCGCTGGGCGCCACGCGTGCCTTGCCGAACTATTTTGCCGTCGGCGCTTCGAAGGGCGCCCTCGAGAGCATGATCCGGCACCTCATGGTCGAATTGGCGCCTAAGGGAATCAACGTCAACGCCGTGTCTGCTGGACTCGTCGATACCGAAGCCTTGACGCATTTTCCGAATCGAGAGGAGATGCTCGGGGGTGCGATTCAACGCACGCCTGCCGGGCGCTTGACGACACCCCTCGACGTTGCGAACGCGGTCATGTTCCTGTGCAGCCGTTACGCCGCCCAGATTCACGGACAGACGCTCATCATCGACGGCGGGAGTTCGGTTCTCGCCTGATCGCTAGGCGAGAACCCTTCGGTTTGCGGAGGTTGGGGACTACTCCTCGTAGACATCCTGGTGTTCTTCGGGAATGTATGCATTCAGGTGGGTCAGATTCTCGGCTTCCTTGAGAAGGCCCCGCGCTACCACGAGCCGCTGGATCTGATTCGTTCCCTCGTAGATCTGGGTGATTTTCGCGTCCCGCATGAGTTTCTCGATGGGGTAGTCCCTCATGTATCCGTATCCGCCGAAGATCTGCACGGCGTCCGTTGTGACCTCCATGGAAACATCCGTCGCATAGAGTTTGGCCTGGGCGGCGACGAGTGTCGTATTGTCCAGACCCGCATCGAGCTGGCGCGCGCAGTAGTAAACGAGTTGGCGGGCCGCCTCGGTCTTCGTGGACATGTCGGCCAACATCTGCTGGACCATCTGGAAGCTGGAGATCGATTTGCCGAATTGTTGGCGGCGCATGGCGTACACCGTGGCGAGCTCGAGTGCGCCCTGGGCGCATCCAACCCCCTGGGCCGCGACGCCCGGTCGGGCGCGGTCGAGGGTCATCATGGCATGGCGGAACCCCAGGCCCGCTCGCCCTCCCAAGAGATGGTCGTTGCCGACCTTGACGCCATCAAAGACGGTCTCGACCACTGGGACCGCCCGGATTCCCATCTTGTCCTCCACCTTGCCGATCGAGAATCCGTCCATCTCCTTCTCGACCAAGAAGGCTGAGATGCGACGGGAACGGCTCGTCGGGTCGGTCACGGCGAACACGGTGTAGATGTCGGCGGCACCTCCGTTCGTGGTCCACTTTTTCTCCCCGTGGATACTCCACGCGCCTTCGCCATCCTTCAACGCGCGCACCTTGAGCCCTTGCGCGTCGGAACCTGCCGTTT
>Ga0256841_1003610_pt1 | contig 11483 bp, 13 predicted proteins | sample 356308metaG_FD_185971 | JGI IMG/M metagenome (GOLD analysis project Ga0256841, IMG submission 185971) | Hydrothermal vent microbial communities from Mid Atlantic Ridge, Atlantic Ocean - 356-308 | ecosystem: Environmental > Aquatic > Marine > Hydrothermal vents | place: Atlantic Ocean: Mid...
GCAAGGAGCCTTCTGTGATTGCAGGCCTGCAACAGTTATGGAACAAGCATCGGCTGCTGCTGATCGCCTTTTCGCTTGCCTGCTTCCTGACTTTGTTTTTCGCCGCTCGTCTTGTCATGTTTTCCCTTTACTGGGCAAACCCGCAACACCAGTTCCAACCGTTGGCGGAATGGATGCCGCTGCGCTATGCGGCCTATTCCTGGGGGGTAAAGCCGCAGGAATTTGCATCTGAACTCGGGTTGAAAGGACCCCCCGGGCGGGGTTTGACCCTCGGTGAAATTGCGCAGCGACAGGGCCTGACACTGGAACAGATGGCAGAGAAACTGCAAGAAATCGCGCGCAGGCAAAGCCAATGACCGAAACGCTGCTTTCTCTCGTTGCCGAGCAAGGCGTTTTCATTCTGTTTCTCACAACCTTTTTCAGTTGCCTTGCTCTGCCGGTTCCGGCCTCATTACTGATGCTGACTGGCGGGGCATTTGTCGCCTCGGGAGATCTCTCTGCTGCCGAAACATTTGTGGCCTGCCTGCTGGGCGCCGTCGCCGGAGACCAAACCGGTTTTCTTCTGGCGCAGCAGATTGAGAAACGGCTGTCAGGCTTTCTTGAAAAACACCCTGACAGCAAGTCAGCCATGGCAAAGGCGCGCGTATTTTCCGAACGCTGGGGCGGGCCTGGGGTTTTTTTCAGCCGTTGGCTGTTCAGCCCCCTGGGGCCTTATGTGAATTTTACCGTGGGCGCGGCGGGCGTTGGCTGGTTGCGCTTTACCATCTGGGATCTGCTGGGCGAGATTACCTGGGTCTGCATTTACCTTGGTCTTGGCTTTTCCTTTGCCAACCAGATCGAATCGCTGTCCGCCCTGCTGGGCAACATCAGTGGGTTGTTGGCTGCACTCGTTGTCACAATGGCACTGGGATTTGCCCTGCGCCGGGCGCTGCACCCACCCAAAAAAGCCAAACCTGCTGCCTCGAAGCGACCGTAACCGGCAAAACTGCGTGCCAGCCCTGGCGGAAATAAATGCTCTGTCTGCCAATCGCTCCAGCCATTCGTGCCGGTGAATGAGCCGCAGGCGCATCACGCCTGCATTTCAAAGCTGGAAATCAGCCGCGAAACCATGTTGGATGCGCCTGAAAAACAGTCTTTTCAAGAAAGGTGGAAACATGTCAAACGCGCCAGTCCATCATATTGATCCCGCAGGCTTTGCCGCCGATCCCTATCCCGATCTCATGCAGATGCAGGCCCGCGCGCCAACCGCCTTTGTTCCGGAACTGGGCGCCACCCTGTTCCTGCGGCGCGATGACATTTTCACCCAGGAGAAACGGGTGGATGTGTTTTCCTCGGATCAGCCTGATGGGCTGATGACACGACTGATGGGACAAAACATGATGCGCAAGGACGGCAAGGCGCATACGATCGAACGCCGGGCCACCTTCCCTGCCCTGTCGCCACGCACCGTACGCGACCACTGGCTGAGCCGGTTCCGGCAGGCAGCGGCGCAACTGCTGGAAAACCTGGTACCACGCGGACGCGCCGACCTGGTTGCGGAATACGCGATGCCTCTGGCAGGCGAGGCCCTGCGCACCATCACCGGCCTTCGCTCGATGACAGCGCAGGAAATGGACTGGGCCAGTCAGGGAATGATAGATGGCATTGCCAATTATACCGGCAATCCGGAGGTCGAAGAACGCTGCCACGCAGCAACGGCCCTGATCGATGAACATATCACGCGAATGATACCTGAGTTGAAAGAAAACCCCGACCTTTCGCTGTTGTCGGTTCAACTTGAGGCCGGGCTGGATGAAACCGCGAGCCGCGCCAACATCAAGCTGGCGATTTCCGGCGGCCAGAACGAACCACGAGACGTTATTGCCGGGTCAATCTGGGCATTGCTGACCCACCCCGATCAATTGGAGCTGGTACGCTCCGGTCAGGCTGACTGGCAACAGGTATTTGAGGAATATACACGCTGGATATCACCTATCGGCATGTCGCCTCGCAGGGTTGCGCGTGCAGAAACCGTCTGCGGCACAAAGCTGGAGCCGGAGGAGCGTGTTTTCTTCATGTTCAGCGCGGCCAACCGCGACCCCAGGCATTTCGATGTCCCGGAAAAGTTTGACATTCAACGTGACACCCGCGCCGCCCTGGCCTTTGGGGCCGGGCCGCATTTCTGCGCTGGCGCCGCCGCAAGCCGGGCCCTGATCGCCGAGGTGGCTTTGCCCATGCTGTTTGATCGTCTCACCGGGCTCAAACCTGAATCTGACGTACCGTTTCATGGTTGGGCCTTTCGTGGTCCGACCGCCTTGCCGGTAACCTGGACGGCCTGAGAAAACGCCCCCCCTCTTGCCAGCGCCGGCCTTGCCCGCCATATCATAGCTATGCTCAGGTTCTCTCCTATCCTTCTGGCAATCATATATGCCCTGGTCAGTTACCGGTTCTCGGTCTGGCGCACCTCGCGGGAACTGGATGCGCGATCAACCGAGCTGGCAGATGCCAATCTGATCGCATTGACAAACAGAATGGCCGCCGCACTGGATCTGCCCCGCATCCGTGTACACATTTACGAAATCGACCCGGTTAACGGCCTGGCTGCCCCGGACGGGCGCATTTTCATCACCCGAGGGTTTTACGACAAATACCGCACCGGCGAGGTCACAGCCGAGGAAATGACCAGCGTTATCGCCCATGAACTTGGCCATGTGGCCCTGGGGCACTCGCGCCGCAGGATGATCGACTTTTCCGGTCAGAATGCCATGCGTGTGGCGCTCGGCTCATTGCTCTCGCGGTTTTTACCGGGGCTGGGCATTGCGATAGCGAATTTCCTGACAACACTGCTTGCAGCGCGTTTGTCGCGAGTTGATGAATACGAGGCCGATGCCTATGCCTCGGCCCTGTTGACCAAATCCGGCATTGGCACTGCGGCGCAGAAATCACTGTTCCAAAAGCTCGACCGGCTGACCAGATCCCATGGTGGCACGGTGCCCGCATGGCTGATGAGCCATCCGAAAACGCAGGAACGTGTCGCAGCCATAGAAGCCCTGGAAAAGAAGTGGCACAACCGACCTTAGCCTTGGACGGCCGCATCAATTGCCTGGATAAAATCACGCCGCAAACCGTCGATCTCCTCGACGCCAACCGAAATGCGAAAGAAACCCTCGCTGATGCCGATGGCCCGCTGCATATCAGCGCTCAGGGCCCTGTGCGAACTGGAGGCCGGATGCGACAGGGTTGTGCCGATATCCCCCAGGGTCGGGGCAAAGGCGATATCGGGGGCGCCACGGGTCAACCGGTTGGCAGCCTCGCGCCCGCCTTCGATCTCAAAACTCACCATATTGCCAGAGCGCCCTTTCAACAGCGATCGGGCGCGTTGAAAATCCGGATGATCCGGCCTTCCGGGATAGATCACGCGCCGGACACCCGGCAATCCGGCCAGAAGATCAGCCAGTTCAGCGGCATTTTCTTCTGCCCGGTCATAGCGCAGGTTGAACGAATGCAACCCGCGTTCTGCCAGCCAGCAGTCAAAGGGGCTGGGGGTCAGCCCCCAGGTGGCTGCGGCCTCTCGGATCATATCCTGAAGGCGTGCCTCCTGCGCTGCCACATAGCCCAGCGTAACGTCGGAATGCCCGGCCAGCAGTTTGGTCACCGAATGCAGAACGATATCGGCGCCATGCTCAAAAGGCCGGAAGGCCCGCGGGGTGGTAAAGGTGTTGTCGACCACAAACAGGATGCCCCGCTCACGGGTCAGCGCGGCAATTCCATCAATATCGGCAAGCCTCAGGGTCGGGTTTGAAACGACCTCAACCAGAACCATCCGGGTATCGGGGCGAAGCGCCGCCTCTATGGCTTTTGCATCCGTTGCGTCGGCAAGTGTGGCCTTGATGCCCAGCCGTGGCGCATCCTGTGTCAGAATGCGCATGGAACGGCCATAAAGCTGATCCCCCGCCACAACATGATCACCCGATTGTAACAGCCCCAGCATGACTGCGGAAAGCGCGGCCATGCCCGAGCCGGTGATCAGACCGCCCTGCACCGCCTCCATCCCGTCAATCTTTTGCGCCAGCACATCGGCGTTGGGGTGGCCCTCGCGGGCATAGGCATATCCGGGGGCGGTTCCATCATATTGCGCATCCAGCGCGTCCGGACTGTCCGAGGCGTAAACGACGGACATCTGCAATGGCGTGCTGACCGGCCTTGAACTGCTCTGCGGCCAGGCTGTGCGGCGCACGATCTCTGGCCCCTGGTTGCGCGCCTCGCTGTCTGAAATGGCTTTGCTCATCGTCCCTGCTTCCTCAACTGCGCCAGTTCAATAGCTTTGCTTCTACCAGCCCCAGCGCAAAGCTGATCGTCACCCCAAGCAGTGAAAGAATGGTCACGCCTGCAAACAGGCGCTCAAGATCATAAAGCGATCCGGCCTCGAGAATAAAGGCGCCAATGCCGTATTCGGCCCCCAGCATTTCCGCAGCGACCAGCAGGATGACGGCAATTGCCAGGCTGATCCTCAACCCCGACAGAATCCCGGGCATGGCGCCGGGCAGCACGATTTTGCGAACGATCGAGTGCCAGGACAGGCCAAAACTCTGCCCCATGCGGATCAGGGTGCGGTCGACATTGTCCACCGCGCCATAGGTCGCCACAACCGTTGGCGTGAATGTGCCAAAGGCGATCAGTGCGTATTTCGACATTTCGTCAATGCCAAACCAGATCACAAACAGCGGCAGCAAGGCAATCTTCGGGATCGGAAACAGCGCCGCCACCAGCGGCACAAGGGCCGCGCGTGCATAGGTGAAAAGACCGATCAGCAGGCCGACGGCTATGCCGGCGCTGACCCCCAGTGTTGCCCCGACAAAAAGCCGCGTCAGTGATGGCGCCAGATGCAGCCATAACCGGCCGGAAAGCGCCATTTCCCAAAGGGTTGACGCGACATCTGAAGGTCGCGGCAGGGTCAGGTTGCCGATCCATCCGCTTCGCGTGCCCCATTCGGCCAGTGCAATCAGCACAACAAAGACCAGCGGCCCCAGCCAGCGCCGGCGGGCGGGGCGAAACCCGCCGCCACGGAAACGGACCGGGCGCGCCTCGCTCACCTGCATTCTGGTTTTGGGCATTGTGGTTTTGGGGGCCGAAAGATCATCCGCCATGGACCAGCTCCTGATCTGCCTCGGCGGCCTCGTCGCGCATGATATCCCAAAGGTGGTTTTCAATGTCTGCCAGCATCGGGTTTCCCCGATCGCGCTGATCCAGGGGCAGGGAAATATCAACCGTTTCGCGGATCCGTCCGGGGCGCCGCGACAAGACCACCACGCGATGGCCCAGCCGAACCGCCTCGGCCAGATTGTGGGTCACATAGACCGAAGTGAACGGTGTGCGCAGCCAGAGCCGCACCAGATCCTCCATCAGCAATTCGCGGGTCTGGGCATCCAGTGCGCTCAGCGGCTCATCCATCAGCATCACCGCAGGCTTGACCGCCAGAGCGCGGGCAATGGCCACCCGTTGCTTCATGCCGCCGGAAAGGTTTTTCGGCAGAACATCGCGGAATTCCAGCAAGGATGTCCTCCCCAGAACATCATAGGTTATTTCCTTTACTTCACTGTATGTTAGGCGATGTTCTTCAAGCACCAGCCGGACATTCCCCTCTGCTGTGCGCCACGGCAGCAGGGCAAAATCCTGAAACACATAGGTCAGCGGGTTCAGACAACCCGCCGGCGGATTGCCAAGTTGCAGTATTTCGCCCTCTGTTGGCCGCTCCAACCCGCCAATCAGGCGCAACAAGGTGGATTTGCCACACCCTGACGGGCCGACGATGCACGATATTTGCCCCGCAGGCACCCTGAGCGAAATATCGTCCAGTACCTGGGTTTCACCATAGGCGTGCGATACGTTGCGCAAACTCAGTTCCATGAAAACCGGCGGCCCAAAGTCAGGGCCGCCTCCTGTTGATCTATCACCGGATCAATTGACAATTTCAACAAAGCTTGGGTCGACGAGGGTTTCCTCGGTTATGCTGTCCTTGACCAGGCCCTCGGATTTGAACCAGTTCAACTGATCCCTGACCGAGGCCATGTTCAGAGCGGCGCCCTTGTTGATGCGCATTGCACCATTACGAATGGATTTTTCGGCTTTTTCCAGAGGCTTGTCGGCATAAACGTATTTATGGATCAACTCGACCATCGCCATTGCCGCATCATCCCCGGCAGTTTTATCCACCAGGGCGGCATTGTAATCATCGGCGCCGCGCGAAAAGGCGCGCAAGAATGCCTCGGCCTTGCCGCGGTCACCGCTGACAATATTGGCCGAAGTAAACACAGTTGTAACCTGATAATTCGGAATATAATCAGATACATTGCCGATGATCTTTACCTTGCCGGCTCCAGCCAGCCCCTTGGCAATATGCGGCACGATCGACCAGGCATCAATCTGTCCGGATTTCAGCGCGCCGATAATGGCGCCCACCTTTTGCAGCGGCTTGAATTTCGGCTTCACGCCTTCGGCCATGCCGATCTTTGAGCCCATATAGTGAAACGATGATCCGGCCTGTGTGATGCCAAAGCTTTTGCCATCGAGCCCCGCAGGCGATGTCAGCCCATTATCATAGGCAGCATTGGACGCCAGAATTTTTTGCCCGTCAATGCCCGGCTCCTCGCTGAGGGCACCGCCGATCACCTTGGCCGCCCCTTTTTCCGCCAATGAAACCAATCCGCCGGAAATGGCCGTTACGCCAAAATCGGCATCTCCCGAAGCCACTGCAACCGCCATTGGTTGCGCCGCCTGAAAAAACTTGAACTCCACATCCAGGCCTTCGTCGCTGAAATAGCCGCGCTCGAATGCAACAAAACTGGCGGCATGTGATGTGAAATGCAGTGCGCCCACGTTGATCTTGGTTCCGGCCAATGCAGGCCGGCCCAACGCAGGTAATGTGGCAGCAGCCCCAATCAGCGACAGGGCGTGGCGGCGGTTCATTCTGGTCATGATAATCTCCTTCAATCTCCCGCAGTCATTGGGCGCGGGCGCAGCCAAAATGTCAACATCCTCTTCTACCATTCCGCGGGCAAGCACGGTGGCCAGATGATGCAAGAATGACACATTGATACACGTTATAACCACCGTCTTCTCATAACCCGGCGTTATTATGATATGTTGACGCTACGGAATGTTATTAAAGGATACTGTTATGAGGAAATTTTCAACAGCAGCATTTCTGGGGCTGACGTTAAGCGCCGGCAATGTATTCGCTCAATCTGCCGGGTTACCGGATGGGTTTTATATCGATGGTTACATTGATCTATCCTATTCCACCGACACAAGCGATCATCAGACCTCTGCCTTTGCAAATCTGGATATGGGCATTCGTCCCGATGCCGGAATTTCCGGCATTCCACTTGGGTTTTCACTGGGCATCGACGCAATTGAAGGCAAGCCTTCTGGAGGTAGCTCAACCGGGCGGGTTGCTTTCTACCCGGCCGTGACATTTGGACTCGGTGCGAACGGTTTGGTCTCGGTTGGCATTCCGCGATCAGTTGCCAATACCGGGCATGGTTATGTGCCGGACGAAATATTTGCCAACTCCTACACTTTGTCGAAAATTTATGAGTTGGGCCTGCATCGAGATTCATTTGTGGCTTTTAATTACTTGGCATCCACGAAAGTTACCCCCTACGGCGTGCGTTACGACGGAAGTTTTGGAAACCTCAACTTCGGAGCCTCGTACCACCATGTTGACGGGCGCGGCGGTAATTCTGACGCAGATGCATATGCGCTTGCCTTCCGGTACAATCTCGATGGTGTTGGAAGCCTGCCAAAGGCCGCATTATTCGGCTCTTTTGAACGTTACAGTGACTCTGACCCCACGGGAACTGATCTGAATATATACACTCTTGGGGGAGAAGCCGGAACCGAACAACTGGCTGGCGGGATCATTCTGCATCGGTTTGACACAACTGGTGGAAACGTCGACTTGATCGAAGCCTATGGGACATATAAATTTACCGAGCAGTTCAGCACAAAACTGTCTGTCCTGAATCTGGATTTCGGCAGGGCTGGTTCAATCCTACTCTATGGGCTCGGCCTGGAATACCAGATCCTGGACAAAGGTTATCTGAGTGCCAGCATCACGGACTCTGATAGCAGCGACAGCAAAGCCCTGTATGAAATATCGGCCGGCTGGCGATTTTAATCCAATCGCTGAGAATGACTTTCCATCCTGCATCCAGACCGCATTTGATGCAGGATGGGTTTTCAACCCACCGGTTTCATTTCCAATTTGAAGCGCCGCATGTTTTCCTGATAATGAATCGCGCTTGCCTGAAGGGATTGGACTGTCGCATCATCCAACTGACGAACAATCTTTCCGGGCGCGCCCAGAACCATTGAACCGGGCGAAATTTCCTTGCCCTCGGTCACCAGCGCCCCGGCCCCGATCAGGCAATTGTCGCCGATATGCGCGCCGTTCAGAATGGTGGCCCCCATACCGATCAACACGTTGTTGCCGATCACGCAGCCATGCAGCATCGCCTTGTGGCCAATCGTGCATCCCTGCCCGATCACCAGAGGATAGCCCATATCCGTATGCAGCACGCAGTTTTCCTGAATATTTGTTCCGGCCCCCACTGTGATGCGTTCATTGTCACCGCGCAGCGTGCAGCCAAACCAAACAGATGTCGCGGTTTCCAATGTTACCTTGCCAATCAGATTGGCATCCGGTGCGACCCAGAAATCGCCGCTGTCCGGCAATTCCGGGCTGACCCCGTCCAAAGCATATATCATACCTTCTTCTCCTCGAACTCTGCGTTGAGCCGGCGCACCAGATCAACCAGCCCCACCTGACGCGAGCGTTTCAACCGTTCGGCCGTCACAATGGCACGGGTTTCTTCCACGGCTCGGTCAATATCCTGATTGATCAGCACGTAATCATATTCGGCCCAGTGGCTGATCTCGTCGCGGCTTTTTTGCATACGGGCCCGGATCACTTCGTCACTGTCCTGCCCGCGGGCGCGCAGACGGCGTTCCAGTTCACCAATTGACGGTGGCAGCACAAAAATGGAGACAACGTCCTCGGCCAGAGCCGAATTGCGGATCTGTTGCCCGCCCTGCCAGTCTATATCAAACAAGACATCATGCCCCGCTGCGATGGCGGCCTCGACCGGTGCGCGCGGGCTGCCGTAGAGGTTGCCGAAAACTTCCGCATGTTCCAGCATTTCACCGCGCTGCACCATGGTTTCAAACTCGGTCCGGGTTTTGAAATAGTATTCACGGCCGTTTTCTTCTCCGGGGCGCGGTGGCCGGGTGGTGGCAGAGACAGAAAACCGGATACTGGGATCCCATTGCATCAGCCGCTGCGCCAGGGTGGATTTTCCCGCCCCCGAAGGAGAGGAAAGGATGATCAGAATACCGCGCCGTTTCAGTTCCATTCCCTACTCCACATTCTGAACCTGTTCGCGCATTTGCTCGATCAGCGCCTTCAGGTCAAGCCCGATGCGGGTAAGCTCTGTCGATTGCGCCTTGGAACACAGGGTGTTTGCCTCACGGTTGAACTCCTGACTGAGAAAATCGAGCTTCCGTCCGATTGGTCCCGTTGTTTCCAGCAGGTCGCGGGCCGCCTGAACATGCGCCTGAAGACGGTCCAGCTCTTCGCGCACATCGGTTTTTACCGCGATCAAGGCCAATTCCTGCGCCACGCGGTCTGGCTCGACCATATCCGCATTGTCCAGCACCCTTGCCAGGTTTTCACGCAGCTTCCGGGCCATGGATTCGCTGCGAAGCTCCGCCGCACTGGCAGCTTTGCCGATCAGGCCTTCGATTTCGGACAGTTGCCCCAGCAGCAGTTTTTTCAGCGCGGCCCCTTCCGAGGCGCGCATATCGTTGAATTCCGCCAGCAATTGCCGGAGATCCGCCAGCAAGGCTGCGGCCAGGGGTTTGGTGTCTATATCATCGGGTGTGGTTTCCTCGATACCCTTTATCGCCAGGATTTCAGCAGCCGTGGTCGGCGCAAGGTGCAGATCATCCACCAACGCCCTGGCTTCGATGGTCTTGAGTATCTGAAGCACACCTTCCAGCCGGGTCTTGTTCAGGGTTACGGGAATGGAGGTTTCGTCGCGTTGAACACGCAGGGTCAGCGCTACACTTCCACGCCCCACCGCCGCGGAAATTGCGGCCCGGATTTCCTGCTCCAGGCCCGGAATCCAGTCGGGATTTCTTGTCCTGATATCAAGGCCGCGGGCATTGACGCTACGCAGTTCCCATGCCCATGCAAAGGGTGGCACCTCCCCCTTGCGCGCGGCAAAGCCCGTCATAGAGTTAACCATTTAAGACTTTTTCACCCCCAATTTGCCTCAATTCCTGCCATATTAACTTATGAGAAAGCATTATGGACATAGGGTTAACAGACACCATGCGCATGGACAATGAATTACCGCCATGCCGGGGTGTCGGGAGTATTGAACGTGGAAAACAGGATTGAAGCAAACGGGCAGAATGTGGTGGCCTTGTCGCGGTATCAGAATGAAATGAAATATCCCGCTCTAAAACAGATCGAGGCCTACTGGCAGGGCCTGCGACCCGGCCAGCAAGTGCCGCGCCGCTCGGATATCGACCCGCGCGGAATCGAAGCTGCGCTTGAATATGCTTTCATTCTTGAGCGAATCGCTCCGGGGCTTGCCCGGTTTCGGATTGCCGGCATGCATCTGAATGACCTGATGGGCATGGAAGTTCGCGGCATGCCGTTCACGACATTTTTTACCCCCTCCGCCCGCCGGGCCGTATCGCAGGTGCTCGAGAGCGTCTTCAGTGGCCCGGAGATCGCCGAACTCAGCCTGAAGGCCGAGCGCGGCATCGGCAAGCCGGCGATTGATGCCCGGGTTCTGCTCTTGCCACTTCGTTCCGATCTGGGCGATGTGTCGCGTGTGCTGGGATGTCTGGCCAGCCATGGCACAATCGGGCGCAGCCCCCGGCGGTTCGATGTGACCGGCATGGACATGACGAACCTCGCCAGTTCCGAGAAATCATTTGTACCAGTCTCGGGTTTTGCCGAGCCCGCCCCAAGCTTCAGGCTGCGCGGCAAAGATGGCGCAAACAGCAAACGCCCGGCCCTGCGGCTGATCAAATCCGACGACTAGGGCGTAGACCTATAAATCCTGCACCACTGGCGGGATTGTCGAGAAATATCAACGGCTTGGGGTGCGCCGGAAATAGTGGTTCTATTTTCAAGCGCCCCAAGCCGTTGAGGTGAAGTGACAATCCCGTCTTTCGGATTTGGCGCCGGATGAATCGGTATGGAACCTGGGGTCAGACGGCTTCGGCCTGTTCCGTCTGGCGCCGGTTTGACAATTCCTCGGCAACCAGAAAGGCCAGTTCCAGAGACTGGCTGGCGTTGAGGCGCGGGTCGCAGGCTGTGTGATAGCGCGAAGACAAATCCTCGTCCCTGACCGCCCGCACACCGCCGGTGCATTCGGTCACGTCCTGCCCTGTCATTTCGAAATGCACGCCACCGGGGATGGTCCCCT
>Ga0256841_1003611_pt1 | contig 11483 bp, 7 predicted proteins | sample 356308metaG_FD_185971 | JGI IMG/M metagenome (GOLD analysis project Ga0256841, IMG submission 185971) | Hydrothermal vent microbial communities from Mid Atlantic Ridge, Atlantic Ocean - 356-308 | ecosystem: Environmental > Aquatic > Marine > Hydrothermal vents | place: Atlantic Ocean: Mid...
TATAAGCAATTAATACAGAGACGGGTGTTTCACCAGATAAAACCGCAAGTGAATCGATTGAGTAAATACTGTAATTTCCTTTGTCGAAAACGCTGTAAATTAATTTTTTAGTGTTTTTTGCGACTGAAATAGCCGGACTTAAATGAGTAATTCCCGTTACCCCGCCATACAGATTAGTAATTTGGTATATTCTGTTATTTGTTAGATCAATTCTATATATGTTACTGATGCCGTAAGGATTTGCAATAAAAAAAATACTTTTACCGTCAGGAGACCATTGCGGATTTATATTTTTAGCTCCGGCAAAACCGGGTAATTCAATCATTTTATTTTGATTAAGATTAAGTAGTGCAAGTTCAAAATTTCCGGTTTTTAAGTTTTCTAATTGTGTAGAAAATTTATCTGTAACAAATACCAGACTTTTTCCATCGGGCGACCAAGCAGGTTGAAGTTCGGCGTAAACATCATCGGTAAGTTTAGAAAGTTTTTTATTAACCAAATCATATAGGAATAAGTTAGAAAAACCGCCTTCAATTGCCGAGAAAGCTATATATTTTCCGTCGGGCGACCAAGCAGGCGTAAAAATTTCGGCAAGTTTAGGAAAACGTACAGTTTGAACGATATCTCCGCTCTCAACGTTTATAATTGTGAGCGCAGGTCTTCCATTTTCAACTGCGGCAAACCCAAACCTTTTACTATCGGGCGACCAAGTACCCGTTGAATTAATAAACTCCAAATTTTGCAAATGCGTATTAAGCTCTTTACGAAAAATATTCTTTTCAATTTCACCGGTTTTTGCATTTGCCAAATATAGATCAACCGCAAAAAGGTCGCGGGAGGAAAAAAACACAAACTTTTTACCGTCGGGACTAAGAGACGGCGAGACATTTAACGACTGCTCCCCTTCTTTTCCTTCTATTAATTCTTTACCATACTCTTCCGGTTTTGACGTAATGCTAAGTAAAGGATCAAACTGAGCATGAATAGCGGCATGCCATTTTTCGGATAGCGAATCAGGCGAAATATGTAAAACGCTGTCTATTGCCGCATTCACGCTTCCTAATTTTGCTGCGCTTCTTAATATTTTTTGTATTGATTGTTCGCCGTAAGTTCCGCTGATATACGCAAGCAAAGATTGACCAAACCGGTATGGAAAATATTTGGGATTATTTAAATCGGAAATTGCAGGTAATTTAGATAATGCCGCTTCCCTCATCCACATGGAAGTGAACGGATCGTCAGGACCGAGCGATAAATATTCCGCCATTCCTTCTATAAACCAAAGCGGCATTCTCGCTGCCGCAGGCAATCCCGCATTCGATAAGTTGTTTTTACTTGTTATATCAAATTGAAAAGCATGAACCAATTCATGTCCCACAACATGATCGGTTTCGGAAAGCGGACCTGCAAACGGAAGCACAACCCTTCTCATAAACGGTTCAGTAAAACCGCCGGTTCCTTGTCCAATAAAACCTTGACTAACATTAGTTTCTGAAAATTGAGAGAATCCATCATATAGAATTATAGCTTGCTTACCGGAAAGAGTATCGTTCAATACTTCCGAATGACGCGCAAACCATCTCTCCGCCATTGCGGCAACATATTTTACCGCCCTGGCTTCCTCGTTGTAATAATATATATCAAAATGTTCCGTATGATAAACTTTAAATTCCGGGGATTCGTATCGAACTTTATTTCTGCCAAAATATTGAGCGGTTGTTTGGGATGGATAAAAAAGTATTAAAACTATCAATACTGTTGTTAATAAAAAAATCCAGTAATTTACCTTTTTCATAATCTCACCGTATTTCGTTCGTCATAAACCCTTCAGAAAAACATATATTTTACAACTGAAAATAAAAAATGTTACAAGCATAACAGGAATTTTAACTTGAAATTAATTCATAAAAGGATGTATTATATTTTTATATAATAAAATTTATAGAAGAGCAATTAAAGATTGTTGTCAACCGGTTTTAATAAAAGTCAACAGAGCGCTAAAATAGTTTGCATTTGCATTCTCACACTCTTTATCCGGTTTGGAAAGTTATATTAATGTTTATATTATTAAATATTTTATTATTTTAATGAAACTTAGTTGTCAGCTCAGGGTAATAGTATTATTAGATTAAAAGTAAGATGATAATTGCAAAAATTGTGACAATTCTTAAAAAAGAATAAAATTTTTACCGCATCATCTATCTTTGTTGAATAAGCTATGCTTTTTGAATTGATTTATACATATCGTCAATCAGGTTTGCGTATCTTTCTTCAATCACTTTCCTTCTGATTTTAAGTGAAGGCGTAACCTCTCCGTTTTCAATAGTAAACGGTTTTTCGAGCAAGGTAAATTTCCGTATTCTCTCGTAATTAGCCAAGTTTTTTTGGAACTCACCAAATTCTTTATTCAATAATTCATTTATCTGTTTCATTTTCACAAGTTCTTCTTCGTTTTTATACGCAATACGATGAGAATCGGCATATTCTTTCAAAGCTTCAAAATCGGGAACAATTAATGCAGTTAAAAACATTCTTCTATCGCCAATTAAAACAAATTGATCAATATATTTACTTGCGAGAAACATATTCTCTATTGGAGTAGGGGCTACATATTTTCCGCCTGAAGTTTTAAATAGATGTTTTTTTCGATCGGTAATAATTAAAAATCCCTCGGCATCAAAAACCCCAATATCGCCTGTATGCAACCAACCGTTTTTCAGAACTTCGTCGGTTTCCTTTTTATTTTTATAATAACCTTGCATAATATTCGGACCGCTAGCCAAAATTTCACCGTCCTGCGCTATTTTAACTTCAACTCCCGGCAACGGTTTACCCACGGTTCCAAATTTATAATCGTTAAGTCTGTTTGCCGCAATAACAGGCGAAGATTCCGTTAAACCGTAACCTTCAATAATTAAAATTCCGATGGCTTCGAAAAATTGACCGAGTTCACGGGATAAGGCTGCGCCTCCGGAAATAAAAAATCTAAGTCTCCCGCCGGTTTTTTCACGGATTTTAGCAAAGACTAATTTATCTGCCAATTTATGTTTTACATTTAATAAAACGGGAACCGATTCGTGATATCTTTTCGCTTCGGCATATTCTTTTCCAATTTCAATTGCCCATTGAAATATTTTCTGTTTTTTCGGAGATTCTTTATCGATATTCCTTTTTATACGCGAATAAATTCTTTCGAAAAGTCTTGGAACTGCAGTCATTAACGTTGGTTTTATTTCCACCATGTTAGTAGCAACTTTTTCAATTCCTTCCGCATAAGCAACAGTTGCCCCGCCGGCTAAAGCGGTATAATACCCGGCCATTCTTTCAAACACATGACTCAAAGGAAGAAACGAAAGAAAAACATCGCTTTCACCTATATCAAATATTTTATGCGCTGCATTTACATTGGAAATAATATTTTTGTGGGTCAATAAAACGCCTTTAGGTTCCCCGGTTGTTCCCGATGTATATATAATTGTGCAAATATCGTCTTCGCGCGCAAGGTTCAAATTATCATTAAATAAGTTTTCGTTTTCCCTTTTAAATTCTTTTCCCAACTCCTGAACTTCATTAAACATATAAGTATGATCCGGTTTTTGTTGTTTAATTTCGTTCATAACTACAATAAATTTTAAATATTTTAATTTCGATTTAACTTTTAGAACTTTATTCAATTGAAATTCGGTAGAAACAATTACTCCTTTTGCTTCGGAATTATTAAGAATGAATTGTACGGTATCGGCTGTAGAAATTGGATAAAGAGGTACGTTAATTGCGCCGAGTCCTAAAATTGCATTATCCGAATATGCCCATTCCACTCTGTTTTCAGAAATTAATGCGACCTTATCTCCTCTTTTAATTCCTAATTTTGCAAGACCGAACGCAAAATTTTCGGTTTCCTCCCGGAACTGTTTATAGCTTACATCAACATATTTACCTTTTATTTTATGTTTGAAAACAGGTTTGTTTTTACCGTTCTTTTCAGCATAAGTTTCGGTTAAATACTTAAAAATATCTGGAATGGTTTTAAATTCAGACAGCGTTGGCATTTTATTCTCCCGGATAATTTAAAATAACTAAAATTTTCTAGTATAAAGTGAAAGACCATTTAAAATAATAAAATTATTCAAAAAATAGACTAAAATATTTATCAATAAACACTTCCGGAAAATTAAAAATTAATGCCCGGTTATTTAAGCGGAACCGGGATTCCTGTGAAAAATCATGAATATCCGACTGTTTACCGGCGAAGCAGATTTTTAGTTACGTTACATCTTTAATCTTTCGCTGCTCTCCCGTATATTAAATGTGATTTATACATTTGCATTAATAAAAATTTTCTTCATATTAGGTTTTTATTTTTAGAATTTTACCAAACTTCAAATTAAAAATAATTTATTGCTTAGAAACCGATGAAATGGGTTAGACAAATATACGATTGGGTACTGCATTGGGCGGAAACGCCGTACGGACCAATAGCATTATTTTTATTAGGGTTTGCAGAAGCTTCTTTTTTCCCCGTTCCACCCGATGCATTACTGATTGCGTTAGTTTTGGGCGCAAGAAAAAAAGCATTTAATTTTGCTTTCCTTTGCACTTTAGCTTCCGTTACGGGCGCTTTGTTAGGCTATTCCATAGGTCATTTTGTTTGGTGGAGCGCTCCGGGTCAATTTTCTTCAATTGCACAATTTTTTTATCATAACATTCCGGGTTTTGATCAAAAAATATTTTACGACGTTAAAGCTTTATACGATAAATGGAATTTTTGGATAATTTTTACTGCGGGATTTACACCTATTCCATATAAAGTTTTTACTATTTCAGCCGGTGCTTTTGATATTAATCTGTTTTTATTTATTCTCGCATCGGTTATTAGCAGAGCCGGAAGATTTTTTCTTGTTTCGTTTTTAATTTGGAAATTCGGCGAGCAAATAAAAACCTTTATAGACAAATATTTTGACTGGTTGGCACTGGCTTTTACGGTTTTGCTTATTGGCGGATTTTTTGCTATAAATTACCTCTTATAACAAATTTCAATTCAAATAATTATAATTTTAATCATTTTTTTAGTTGGATAATAGGAAACTTAATTCCACTAACTTCAAAACCGGATATTATAAAAGATTTTATCCTTTACTTTTCACTCTTCTAACTATTTCATCCGCGGTAAATCCGTATTTCTCGAACAAAGTTTTGCCGGGCGCGCTTGCTCCGTATTTACCGTCAATCGCAATGCTAATTCCGTCTTCGCCAATATACTTTTCCCAACCTTGGGAAACTCCGGCTTCGATAGAAATTTTGGTTTTTACGTTTTTGGGAAGCACTGAATTTTTATACTCTTCGGATTGTAATTCGAATAATTCCCAGCTGGGAAAACTAACAACTCTAACATTTTTCCCTTCTGCTTCTAACTTTTCGGCTGTTTTTAGAGCGAGATAAACTTCAGATCCGCTTGCCATTAAAATTACACCGGGATTTTCTTTTGATTCTTTAATAATATAAGCTCCCTTTTTTAAATTTTCCGCAGCGGTATATTTTGTACGGTCTAATATAGGAAGTTTTTGACGGGTTAAAACAAGTGCAACCGGTCCGCCTTTGTGATTAATTGCATACTTCCAAGCGGCAACGGTTTCATTTGCATCTGCGGGACGTATAACCACAAAATTCGGAATTGCGCGCAACGAAGCAAGATGCTCCACCGGTTGATGCGTAGGTCCGTCCTCGCCAAGACCAATGCTGTCATGTGTAAAAACATAAACCGGTCGTATTTTTGAAATTGCCGCCAGTCTTATTGAAGGTCGCAAATAGTCGGAGAACACCAAGAAAGTTGCCCCGTAAGGAATTACACCACTAAACAAAGCCATTCCGTTAAGAATACCCGCCATTCCGTGCTCACGAATTCCGAAATGAAAATTTCTCCCGGCAAAATTAGTTTTTCCAAATGCATCCTCGTTATCCATTAATGTGTTAGTTGATGGTGCAAGATCAGCCGAGCCACCAATAAGAGTTGGCAAATAATCTTTTATTGCATTTATAACTTTGCCCGAAGCAGCCCGGGTAGCTATTACTTCATTGTAGTTTTCGAAAACCGGTAAATGAGACAACCATACGTTTCCGAAATTGCCATTCATAATTTTTATTAATAATCCGGCTTCTCCCGGAAATTTTGATTTATAATTTTCGAATACACTATTCCATTCTCTCTCATAATTTTCACCTTTTACCTTAACTTCGTTAAAATGCGCGTAAACCTCATCCGGCACATAAAATTCTTTACCGGGATCCCATCCCAAATTTTCTTTTGTTAATTTTACTTCCTCTTCTCCCAAAGGCGAGCCATGAACTTTAGCTGTGTTATGCTTGTTTGGACTACCATAACCGATAACGGTATTTGTAATAATTAAGGTGGGTTTGTTTTTTTCATTTTGCGCATTATGTATTGCCGTTTCCAATTCATCAAGATTATTTACATCATTTACATGCAAAACATTCCAGTTTAATGATTCGAATCTTTTCTTAACATCGTCCGAATATGCAAGAGATGTTTTTCCTTCGATTGTTATATGATTGTTATCATAAAATATAATCAAATTATCTAAACCGTTATGCCCTGCAAAAGAAGCCGCTTCTTGTGAAATTCCTTCCATTAAATCACCGTCGCCCGCAATTGCATAAATTGTATTATTAAAAATCTTGAAATCATTTTTATTAAATTTGGCCGCAAGAAACTTTGAAGCCGCAGCCATTCCAATTGCGTTGGAAAATCCTTGACCCAACGGACCCGTAGTAGTTTCAACGCCGGGAGTCAATCCATATTCAGGGTGACCCGGAGTAATACTTCCCCATTGTCTAAAATTTTTAATATCATCCATAGATACTTGGTAACCTGAAAGATGAAGCAAAGAATAGAGTAACATACTGCCATGTCCGGCTGAAAGAACAAATCGATCGCGACCAATCCAGTCCGGATTAGCAGGATTATGTTTCATAATTTTTTTATAAAGCAAATAACCAATCGGCGCGCAGCCCATCGGCATACCCGGATGCCCGGAATTTGCTTTTTGAATTGCGTCAACCGCAAGTAATCTTATTGTATTGATACTTTTTAACTCAATATTACTTTCATTATTGCTCATATTTTAACCCTTTTTCACTTTCAGAAAAAATAATTTTATGACATGCAATTTAGAAATTTTGCAGGATAATAATTGGAGTTTATACGACAATTTAAATCGAAAAAATAATAGACTTTATTATAACAATTAACTAAAACAAATTTATGATTTGACTCCGTGTAAATTTCCGGATTTATTTTTAAGGATAAAATATGTAATGAATAGCGCAAGTATGAAAGCAAATTTACATAAAATACTTTCCACGGCTTCCAGCATTCCCGGGACCAATCTTGTGATTAACACACCGGGAACAAAAGCTATTAAATATCCCCATAATAAAATTTTACTTAAGTAAACTTTATTACTCTTTTTTTTCTTTGAAACTTTAATTGTAAGAAAAATTATAAGTATTAGAATAGGCAAATAATAAAAGATTCCGTATAAAAATCCGAGCGGATAATTATATGCCGCATAGGTAACGGTACACTTTGTTACTACAAATTTATCTATAATTGCCGGATAATAAATAACAAAAGAAAGAGCCGGTAAAAATAGAAGCAAATTAACTTTGTGGTTTAAACCCCAATACTCCAGAACCGTATAAAGGGCTAACGGCGGTAAAAAACTGATATCGAAAAATGCCAGATAAACAACAAACGAGGAAGTTAATCCCACCCCACATATTAAAAATTCAATTGCTTGATAAATGAATAACAATATCAATAAAATCAAAGAGAGATTATTTACGCGGTTACGGGCGGCTTTAATTCTAATTACAATAATAAAAATTAATTCTATGATTGCAAAAAGAAGCGAGACCGAACCGTTTAAGTTAAACATCCGGTCCGCTTTTGAGAATTAAAAAGATTTATTAAAACACTCATAATGAGCTGTGGGTTCCATCGCAGAAAGGTTTGTTGTTGGAATGTTTACAACCACACCAAGCAACAGTTTTCTCTTCGGCAATTTCAACAATTACCGGAGAAAATTCACTTCCTTTATGTGAACCGTCGCAAAACGGTTGGTTTGAAGATTTACCGCATGCACACCACGCATACTTGCCCGGTTTTACATTTTGAACAAACGGTGATTTTTGAGCAATAACAGGATCTGACATAACAACCCCCTATATAATAAATGATATAATAAGATAATTGATTCAAATTAATATTTTTATTTTTATAAATCAAACCACAAAAAAGCGGAAGGAAAAATTCAAATAGTTAAAAACCGCAATTAAATTAATAATTAAAACGATAAACCATTTAGAAAAGTAAAAAATCTAAAGGGAAAAACACTGCCGGATTAGGTTTTTCCGGCAGTATTAATTTTATTAATCTTCTTTCGGACCAATCATCTTTTCAGGCCGGACATACTCGTCAAATTGTTCGGCGGTGAGAATTCCCAATTCAACTGCAGCTTCCTTCAATGATTGATTATCCTTATATGCTTTCTTAGCGATTTTAGCGGCATTGTCATATCCCACATAAGGATTAAGAGCGGTTACTAACATTAAAGAATTTTTCAGCAATTGGTCAATTCGTTCTCTGTTGGGAACTATGCCTGCAACCATGTGGTCGCAAAAACTGCTTGATGCATCGGCAAGAAGTCTTATTGATTGCAGCAAATTATAAATCATAACCGGTTTGTAAACATTCAATTCAAAATTTCCACTTGCGCCGGCAAAAGTAATAGTAGTGTGGTTACCCATTACTTGAGTGCAAACCATAGTCATTGCTTCGGCTTGAGTAGGATTAACTTTACCGGGCATAATTGAACTGCCGGGTTCGTTTGCGGGAAGAATTAATTCGCCTATTCCACTTCTGGGACCTGAACCCATCCAACGAATATCGTTTGCAATTTTGAAAAGAGAACCGGCGATGGTATTTAAAACCCCGCTAAATTCAACTATCGCATCGTGAGCGGCAAGGGCTTCAAATTTGTTTGGCGCCGAAGTAAATTTGAGTCCGGTTAATTCCGATATAATCTTTGCCGAAAGTTCTGCGAAATCTTTGTGAGTATTTAATCCGGTTCCAACGGCAGTTCCACCGAGCGCTAACTCTGAAAGCCTTGGTAAAGCAGCATTTATTCTTGCCAAACCGTTATTTAACTTTTGCACGTAACCTGAAAATTCCTGACCCAAAGTAAGAGGAGTTGCATCCATTAAATGGGTTCTTCCGTTTTTAATAATGTCGCTAAATTCTTTCGATTTGGCTTCGAGAGTATCGCGAAGTTTGGTTAACATAGGAATTAATCTGTGATTAACTTGTTCAACAGCCGCTATATACATTGCGGTAGGAAAAGTATCGTTAGATGATTGTCCTCTGTTAACATGATCGTTCGGATGAATAGGATCTTTGCTGCCCATTTTACCGCCGGCCATTTCAATAGCGCGGTTAGAAATTACCTCATTAGTATTCATATTAGTTTGGGTTCCGCTTCCGGTTTGCCAAACGACAAGCGGGAAATGATCGTCGAGTTTACCTTCAATTACTTCATCGGCAGCTTTAATAATTAAATCTGCTTTATCAGCCGGCAGCATACCCAATTGTTTGTTTGCCATTGCAGCGGCTTTTTTTAGTATTCCTAAAGCTCTTATTATTTCCCTTGGAAATTTTTCACCGCCGATTTTAAAATTTTCTTTCGATCTTTGGGTCTGTGCACCCCAATATTTATCGGCAGGCACCTTAACTTCTCCCATGGTATCGGTCTCAATTCGGTATTCCATTTTTACCTCCGGATTTTTTTAATTTGTAATAAAATAAAAATAAGTTAAATCGACACTAATATCAATTTTAGTAAATTTTTCATCCCGCAAATAAAAATAATTTTATAATGTAAACTAAATTAATTATGGCGAGAAAAAGAAATTTTTATTTTCAAAAATTATAAAGGAAGAAATGAGATTAGTTACCGAGAGTTTTATTTATACGGTTTGCCCCAACAAAATGATCTTTATAATATTTTGCAGTTAAAGAAGATACGGTAACTCCTTGAGATGAGCTGGCGTGGGCAAAAAGGGAATCTCCCAAATAAATTCCAACATGTCCGGGAAAAACTCCTCTTTGGGTATCAAAATAAACCAAATCGCCAAACTTAAGTCTAGATACTTTCCTGCCAATTTTATATTGTTGTCTTGCCGTTCTAGGCAATTTAATTCCCAATGATTTTTGATATACGTTTTGAGTAAAAGCCGAACAATCAATTCCTTTCCGGCTTTCTCCGCCGTATTTATATGGTGTATCCAAATAATGAACTATTTCAAATAAAACTTTTTCGCGGGGAGTTAAAGCACGGCTAAGTTTTTTTATTTTGTCGTATTTTTTAACGAATTCAGTTGTTGTAATTGCAGGATCTACCGGCAAATTTTCTTTTGAAGGTAAATTTCCCGGATCGCGGTAAACGTCTTTACCCGCCGTAGCGGATTTATGTTCAGTCTCATCGTTAGATGTAAATCTGATTACCGGACTTTCTTTTTGCCGGGTGTTTGATACCGGTTTGTTATACCTTTGGGTTGAAGTTGACGGGGAACATCCGGTCAAAAGATAAACAAAAAATAAAACTGTCAAATATTTAATCGGAAACTTATTTGACAAAATTTACCCCAAATAAGTTCGTAGATATCTGCTTCTTGACGTATGCCGTAATCTTCTTATGGCTTTTTCCTTAATTTGACGCACTCTTTCTCTAGTTAAATTAAACTTCTCTCCTATTTCTTCAAGTGTTAAAGCGTGATCCGTATCCAGACCGAAATACAATTTAATAACTTCGGCTTCCCTTTCCGTTAAAGTGGAAAGCGCTCTTTCAATTTCCCTTCGCAGGGAATCGGACATTAAAGTTGTATCCGGCGACGGATCTTCTTCATTCGAGAGAACATCAATCAATCTGTTATCTTCTCCTTGATTAAACGGTGCGTCCATCGATAAACTTCTTCCGGCAACTTTAAGAGTATCCGAAATTTCATCTAAATCCATATCTAATTCCTGCGCTAATTCCGTAGCGCTTGGTTCCCTTTCGTACTCTTGTTCCAAACTGCTGTAAGCCTTTCCGATTTTATTCAAAGTTCCTACTCTATTAAGCGGAAGTCTAACTATACGCGATTGTTCGGCAAGGGCTTGGAGAATGGATTGCCGTATCCACCAAACCGCATAGGAAATAAATTTAAATCCTCTTGTCTCATCGAACCGTTTGGCAGCTTTAATAAGACCTAAGTTTCCCTCATTAATCAAATCGCCGAGAGAGAGACCTTGATTTTGATATTGTTTAGCAACACTTACAACAAATCTTAGATTAGATTTAACTAATTTTTCCAAAGCTTTGGAATCGCCTTTTTTTATTCTTATAGCCAATTCAATTTCTTCTTCCGGT
>Ga0256841_1003612_pt1 | contig 11482 bp, 14 predicted proteins | sample 356308metaG_FD_185971 | JGI IMG/M metagenome (GOLD analysis project Ga0256841, IMG submission 185971) | Hydrothermal vent microbial communities from Mid Atlantic Ridge, Atlantic Ocean - 356-308 | ecosystem: Environmental > Aquatic > Marine > Hydrothermal vents | place: Atlantic Ocean: Mid...
CGCGCTTGCCCGGTTGCAGCTGGGCGCTCAGCGATTGCGGCTGGTCGGGCGCGTCGGCGCGGGGTTCACCGCGGCTGGCCCAGCGCTGGTAGATCTCCTCCGGCCACAATGATTGCACATAGGCGATGACCGCATCGATGTCTTCCTTCGACAGCCTGTCCCCAAATGCCGGCATGGTTCCGCCCACCGGCTTGCCGCCGTTTTTGACCGTGCCCCGCAGCAGGGCCAGATCGTGATGCCAGGCATGGCCCTTGCCATTGATGGGTGGCGGCGGATAGACGCCGTTGTCATCGGGGGTTTTCCAGTTCTTCGTGCCCTCGCCCTTTGCGCCATGACAGGAGGCGCAGTTCTGCGCGAACAGGTCCGCGCCCTTTTTCACCTGCTGCTCATTGTACCAGCGCTCGGCCGCCTGCAGAGGTTGCACCGCCAGCCACAGCAAGGCGGTGGCGCTCAATAATCTCGTTGCTGTTTTCATCGTGTTCTCCTCTTGTGTACGGGGTTATCCCAGCGTTCCCAGCCAGGGAAAGGTTTTCAGGATCCATATTGAAAAATCGGTCAGGTAACCGGTGATCATGGCGATCCCCATCAGGATCATCAGCGCACCGGCAAGGCGCTGCAGCCACAGCCCCTGGGTCTTGAGCCGCTGCAGGCGCCGAATGAAGCCCTCGGTAAACAGCGCCGCCAGCATGAACGGAAGTCCGAGCCCCAGCGAATAGAACGCCAGCAAGGTTGTGCCCTCGTTGACCAGGCTGGAGGTGGTGGCGCTCAGGGTCAGGATGGCGCCCAGTATCGGGCCAATGCATGGGGTCCAGCCGAAGGCGAAGGCCAGACCGAGCAGGTAGGCGGCCAGCCCCGGACCGCCCGCCAGTTGCCCGTGATAGCGGCGGTCGCGCTGCATCCAGTCGAAACGGACCAGGCCGGAAATGAACAGGCCGAACAGGATGATGATGATGCCGCCGACGGTGTTCATTTCGGCGCGCCAGGCCGCCAGCCATTGACCGATGAAACTGGCCGATGCGCCAAAGGCAATGAACACGGTCGAGAAACCGAGCACGAAATTGAAACTCAACAACAGGGTGGACAGGCGTTCGCGCAGACGGCGGCCCTGACCCTTGCCTCGCGCGGATACACCACCGATCCAGGAGACATAGCCCGGCACCAGTGGCAGCACGCAGGGTGAGAGAAAGGAAATCACCCCGGCACCGAAAGCCGTGAACAGGCCAAGCAGCGACAATTCCATCACGGCCTGAACACCCCGGCCTTGACCTGCAGTTCGCGCACATACTGGATCACATGCTCGACATCCTCGGGGGAAACCTCCAGCGGAGGCATGTCGCCCTTGTTGTCGTGATGGGCCTTGACCCCGTTCTTGACCGCCAGGTGAAACGCCAGGTTGGCGTGACGCCCGGGCGCGTAGATGTCGCGCAGCAGTGATGGCCCCTGATCGGTACCGGCGGCACCCGCGCCGTGGCAGATCTGGCAATTCTGGCGATAGACGACAGCGCCCTTGCGCCCGTCACCCACGAAACCGGGCGGTGGCAGATGCAGCGGATTGCCGCCAGCCGCCCGTTCACCACGCTCACAGCCGCTCAGCAGACCCGCAGCCAGCAGCGTCACGGTCACCCATCGAATCCTCATGTTCATGACTTGTGTACCTTGATTTCAGTATCGACGCCCGGCACCCGCAAACGGCGCTGACGCCACCATCCCCAGGCTACTGGCAGCAGGGTCAGCACGCCCAGGGCCAAAACGGACAGCCCGGCAAACACCCGGTCGCCCGCCGTCATCGCCCCGCCCACATGGGCCAGCAAGAAACTGCCCGGCAACAGGCCGATCACCGTTGCCAGCAGGAATCGCCACAGGCTCAAGCGGGTCACACCGGCCGCATAGCTGGCGAGATCGAAGGACACAAAGGGCAAGAGCCGGGCGATCAGCACTACGACCATCAGCCGGTTCTGGTCGTTCCAGTGCTGCCAGGTGGCAAAGCGTCCGAGCCGCGACTCCACCCAGTCGGCCGCCACATGGCGCGCAATCAGAAAGGCCAGAACAGCGCCCAGCGTCGCTCCAATCACGACATAAAGCATGCCCCAGCCGTGGCCATAGAGTGCGCCGGCGGCCAGTGCGACGGGCGCGCTGGGCAGCGGATTGAGCACCACGGCCAGCACCATCAACCCGATGATTGCGGCCGGCCCGCGCCAACCGCTGTCCCTCAGATTGTCGATCAATGCCTGCGGATCGGCGAGGAGGTCATGACCGATACGCTGACCGATCAACAGCCAGAACAGCACCAGCAGCAGAACGGCCAAAACAAGGCGAGGCAACAGCACGGTAGTCATACCCTGCCCCTTTTGAGCTTCCGGGTTCATGTCAGCGCGGTCGCGGTGGCCTGTTGCAGCAGGCAGGAGGAGGCGCACCGGCGTTCTCGCAGACCGCTTCGTCCTGATATTGGTACCAGGCCAGGCGGCAGGAATGAATCCAGCTGCGGGAAAGCTCTACCGACCGTTCTTCGAGCAACGCCTGCAGATGATCCATGCGGGTCTGCAAGGGGTCGTAGCGGAGCCTCATCCGGTTTTTGGTCAACTCCACCTCCTCGACTCCAGGCTGTTCACGCAATGCCTTCAACACGGCTTTCGCCCGTGAATCATCCAGCGCTGTTCTGATGCCAAGGTAACGGGTCAGAGACCTTTTTTTCGTCTTCATGTCCGTTCAGTAACGCTCATTGATTTCATGTTTCATGCGCCGGTATTCCTGTTGATCGATTTCGCCGCGCGCATAGCGCTCGTTGAGTATGTCGAGTGCCCGCCTGCGTTCATCGACCGGGCCCTTTTGCGGCCCGGAAAAGGCGCGCAACATGGCCATGACCACCAGGCCGATCAGCACCCAGATTCCGATCATGAACAACCAGCCGAAACTGAATCCAAAGCCCATGCCTTCACCTTCCATACCCGTATTTTCCTCCCGGCTGAATCACCGATCCACAGGAACCATCGAAAAACCTTGCGGATGCACCGCTTTTCGATGGGGCCTCTTAAAAAGAGGGGCGCCCGACATCCGGGTGGACGAGAGGCGCCCCTAAGGCCGCACACACACCTGGGAAGCTCTGACCCATTCGGGCATGCCTCTGCGCGTTCTGAAGCATGCAGCCACAAGGCGCGCTTCGCCGCCAATGGCCCGGCCCTTGGCAAGAAGCGCAACACCGTGGATACGTGCTTCAGGACGCGCCCTGCGGGGCCCACAGGCGAATCCGCTCTCTGCGTTGCGGCTGTTCACCAGGCAGCCAGCCTGCTTTCACAGCCACGCCTTGACAGCGAATCCGTCTGTGGGCCAGAGGTATACCCGAATGGATCAGAGCTTCCCTCGGGAGGGTCAACTGCTGACGACGAACAACGCCCCTCCAGACGCTGCCCCCCGCCGCCGTTCGCCTCGAGGAAACGAACGGCGGATTGACTGAATCATTTTTTCTGCAGATCGACCAGTTGCTGCAGCAACGCCTCGATATTCGCCAGTCGCTGCTCCACCTGCTGCCAGTGCCGGTCGCGTTTTTTCATCATCTTCTGCATCATTGGAGGCATCATGCCGCCCTGATGCTGGCCGCCGGGTCCAGCCTGCATGCCCGGTGCTCCACCCTGCATCATCTGCATGCGTTGCTGGCGCATCATCTGCATGTTCTGCATCATGCGCGGGTCCATGCCGCCCTGGGGGCCACCGGGCATGCCCTGCCCCTGCTGCATCATCTGCATGCGTTGTTGACGCATGGCTTCCATCTGCTGCGGGTCCATCGGCGCGCCATAGCCCGCGGGCGGCTGCCAGGGGTTCGCCGGATCATGCCCCTGCGGGGTGTCGGCCAGGACCTGTGATGCACCCAGAACCGGCAACAGGGCCAGTGCCAGAGTGATTGATGTGGTTTTCTTGCTCATTGCGTGTCTCCTTTCAGGTTTCAAAACCAGAAGCTGATGCCGGCCACCCATTGGGTGTCAATGCTGTCTTCACCAGCGGCTTCCAGTTGGTCGGCGGTATTGCCGAAAGACTGTTCAAGATTGAGGCCCAAATAGGGCATGAATTCGCGTCGCATTTCCCAGCCCAGCCGCAGGCCCAGTTCCATGCTGGAAAGCTCGGAGCCGATACCGCGCGCGGCATCATCGTCGCTGAACAGACTCGCTTCGAGACTGGGCAACAACACCCAGCGCCGGGTAATCATGTATTCGTACTCCAGTTCGATGCGCAGCTCGGCCAGGCTGTCCTCGTTGACGAACAGGTTGATGTCGGTTTCGATACCGTAGGGTGCCTCACCTTTGAAACCGAAGCCCACCCAGTCCTGCGATGGCCCGGGCCGTGACTGATGCCGCAGTCCAAGCTGCAGATCCCAGAATGGCGCCACAGCGCGGCTGTAGAGCAGATCGACCTCACTGGAAAGGACAGTGCCGTCGGCCCGCTCTCCGGACATTTTGATCCAGAGTTTGTTGAGGTCCTTGCCGGCCCAGGCATCTACTTCCCATGATTGCAGACTGCCTTCACTGCCGTCCCGAAGTTCCAGCCGGTCGGCCATGAACTTGAACAGCAGTGGATCGTCAGGTCCGCCGGCCAGGATCGGCAGGGGCAGCAGCGCGGTCATCAGCATCAGGGGCGTCAGTGTCTTCCTGAAATGTGTTTTCATCTCTGCACCTCAGCTGACAATGACTTTGCGGAACATGCCCATCATGTGATAGAGCAGGTGGCAGTGATAGGCCCAGCCGCCGGCGGCATCCACGGTTACCCGGTAGCTGATGCGTGATCCGGGCTGCACGACAACGGTATGTTTGCGTGGCAGGAAATCATTGTCGCCGGTTTCCAGGTCCGACCACATGCCGTGGAGGTGCATCGGGTGATTCATCATGGTGTCGTTGATGAAGGTGATGCGCAGGCGTTCGCCCAGCTTCCAGCGCAGCGGTTCGGCATCGGCATAGCGCACGCCATCGATGGACCACATGTAGCGGCCCATGTTGCCAGTCAGGTGCAGTTGGATCTCGCGATCGGGTTCGCGTTCCTCCCGGGTGCCGCGCAAATTCTTCAAATCCGCATAGGTCAGTACCCGGCGGCCGTTGTTGCGCAGCCCGACACCGGGATCATCGAGCCGGTATTGGGGAGACATCGCGCGCATGTCCACTTGCGGTCCCTGCTCGCTGCCCGCGTGCCGGGGCCGGGGCGAGGAAAAATCGGATGGGTGTTCCAGACTGGCTGTTTTCCGCATGCCCGCTGCCGCCATTCCGGGCATGTCCATGCCGTCCATGTTCATCTTTGAATGATCCATCCGGCTCATGTCCATTCCCTGCATGCCGGCAGGCTTCGTGGCTTCGTTGGCAGGCTTCATGCCGGGCATGTCCATTGAACCCATATCCATACCCATGTCGTTCATGGTCAGGTCACCGACCGGATCCAGTTCGGGCAACTCCGCCTCCAGCTCGGGATTGGGGGTCAGGGTGCCCCGGGAAAAACCGGAGCGATCAATGGCCTGGGCGAATACGCTGTAGGCGCGGTCACCCTCGGGTTCCACGATGACATCGTAGCTCTCCGCAACGCCCAGCCGGAGTTCATCCACCGAGACCGGTTCCATGGCCTGACCGTCAGCCGCGACCACCTTCATTTTCAGGCCCGGGATGCGCAGATCGAAGAAGGTCATGGCCGAGGCATTGACCAGCCGCAGACGAATGCGCTCTCCGGGCTTGAACAGGCCCAGCCAGCCGTCTTCCGGGGTCACGCCGTTCATCAGGAAGGTATAGGTGTATCCCGTCACATCGGAAAGATCCCGCTGGCTCATGCGCATGCCGTTCCACATCGAGCGTTGTGCCCAGGTCGCTTCCAGACCCTGACGGTCGATGTCGCGCATCAGGTCGGCATGCGTGCGCTCCGATACATTGTAGTAATGACTCAGTTTCTTCAGCTTGCTGTATATGTCGGACGGATCCTCGTCCGACCAGTCGGACAACAGAATCGTGTAGTCCCGATCGTAAGCAAAAGGCTCGGGTTCCAGCGGATCGACAATGATGGCGCCATAGAGACCGGTCTGCTCCTGGAATCCGGAATGGCTGTGATACCAATAGGTGCCGCTTTGCAACAGCGGAAAACGGTAGGTAAAGGTTTCCCCCGGGGCAATACCACTGAATCCATCGGCCACATCGGGCACACCGTCCATTGCGCTGGGCAGGATCAACCCGTGCCAGTGGATGGAACTGGTTTCCTTCAGGTGGTTGGTGACGCGCAGGGTAACCGTGTCACCCTGCCGGAAGCGGAGTGTCGGTGCCGGCAGGGAGCCGTTGACGGTAGTTGCCAGCGTCGGCTGGCCGGTAAAGTTGACGGCCTGCTCGCCGATGTTCAGGTCGAAGACCTGGCCGCTGAGGGTCCGGGGACCGAGGCGTGACTGACGAATGGCGGCATTGAGCCGGTCGGGCTTGAAGCCGAGCCCCGCCATCAGCGAGCCGGCAGCCACGCCGAATACGAAACGGCGGCGTGACAGGTGAACGGTCGATCGACCTTCGGGTACTGCGTTTTTCATGGTTTGACCTCTGATATCTGGCGCTGAGCGCCGAGAGCACCGGCAGCGGTCCGGTACGGAATTCACCCGCCTGGGCGGGCATCAGAGATCAGGCTTGCGGGGGGCGTTGCAGCAGGTCGGGGTAACGGGTACTCAACCGGGCATCGCCGTCGGGCAGTCGGACGCGCAGCACCGGTGCACGGGCCAGCAGGGCCGACGGATCGAAGGCAAGGAGGTTGACGGAGGAGAAGCCGGTGCACCCGTCCATGTTCGGACAGGGCGGCGCATCGGGCTGGGAGCAGGGAGCCGATTGCAGATCCGCATTTGCGGACAGCGCATCCGCAGGCATTTGCAGGCAGGAACCGTCCGTCATCTGCGACATGTCCATGGCGATGACGCTCTGGGCCGGCCCGAAGGTCAGCGCCAGCATCAGCAGCCAGGTCAGCATTTTGTGTGTCGAGTATCGCATGCGGCGGTTGGGCCTGTGTGCTCCAGTTGTTTCCGGCAGCCTTCGTAACCGCGGCTGCTCGTGATTCAGTGCGTTTGAACCGGGCGGGCGCAAAAAGTTTCGTCGCAAGAGAAAAAATGTCCGCCCGCTTTGCCATTGAAAATCTTCAAGGCGGAACCCACTGTCCGGGTGTACAGTCTGTCACACCACAACACAACCGCTTTCAACAGGAGAACAACCATGACTCAGTATGCCTTTTCCGCCCATGTCGCCAAACCGATCGACCAAGCCATCGAAACCCTCAAGGCCGTATTGATGAACCACCACCTCGGCATCGTCAGCGATGTGAATGTCGCCCAGATCGTCAAGAACAAGCTCGGGGAAGACATGACCGGCTACCGCATTCTGGGCGCCTGCAACCCGAAAATGGCCAAGACCATGATCGAAGCCGAACCCTCCGCCGGCGCACTGCTGCCCTGCACCATCGTTGCCCGAGAGGCCGATGGCGGCACCACCTTTGATTTCATGGACCCGGTCACCGTTCTCGGCATCGCCGGCAATCCGGTCATGGACCAGGTCGCGGCGGAAGCCCTGGAAAAGCTCAAGGCCGCCGCCGCGGAACTGGGCTGAGGCACGGGGCGGCGCGGGCAACGCCGCCCCTGCCCTGTTGCTCGTCTGCCTCAATACAGATACACAGCGCCAGCCTGGCCGGCCGAGTCATCGCTCTGGTTGCCACCGATATCGGTGGCGTAGCTGCCCTCGTAAATCGCCCCGACTGCCAGCGTGCCGCCGTCGGCGGACAACGCCACCGCTTTACCAAAGTAGTCGCTTGCATCAGTATTGCTGGACTTGACATAGGCCTGCTGAACCCAGTTACCCGCGCCGTCACGGATAAAGACCCAGACCGCACCGGCGTATGACGCATTGTTGCCAAAAATATTGCCGTCGATACCGGTGGCGATGCTGTCCTCACCATAAGCCCCCACCGCCAGCGAATTGCCATCGGCAGACAATGCCACCGCTCGGCCAAAGAAATCACCACTTTCGGTGTTGGAGGCCTTGATATAGGCATGCTGACTCCAGCTGCCGTTTATCCGGGTGAATACATAGACCGCACCGGATTGGGGTGCCGAATCATCCGTCTGACTGCCGTTGATGCCGGTAGCATTGCTGGCCTCGCCATCAGCCCCCACCGCCAGCGTGTTGCCATCGGTGGGACAGCGCCAACGCCACACCGAACCGGTCATGAGGGTCTGTGTTTGAGGCTTTAACATAGGCCTTTTGGCTCCAGCTATTGCCAGTGCGGCCGAATACATAGACCGCGCCGGAATATTCAGCCGAGTCGTCACTCTGATCTCCAGTATTGATGCCGGTGGCATTGCTCCGTTCATCACGAGCACTGACCGCCAGCGTGGCGCCATCATCCGACAGCACTACTGCATAACCGAACTGGTCACCGGCACCGGTGTTGCTGGCCTTGACATAGGCCTGCTGGCTCCAGGCACTGCCACTGCGGCTGAACACATAGACCGCACCGGCACTGTCGGATGAGTCATCGTTCTGGTCGCCATTAATACCGCTGGCCTTACTGCTCTCGTACCGAGCACCTACCGCCAGCGTGTCACCGTCGGCGGACAGTGCCACTGACCAGCCAAACCAGTCAGAGCTGTCGGAATTCGAAGCCTTGATGTAGGCCTGCTGGCTCCAGGCACTGCCACTGCGGCTGAACACATAGACCGCGCCAGCGGATGTCGCTGAGTCATCGCTCTGGTTGCCATTTATGCCGGTAGCATTGCTGGCCTCGCCATCAGCCCCGACCGCCAGCGTATTGCCGTCGGCGGACAGCGCCACCGCGCTGCCGAATTCGTCGCCTTCACCGGTGTTGCTGGCCTTGACATAGGCCTGGCGCACCCAACTGCCCGCGCCGTTACGGACAAAAACATAGACCGCGCCGCTGTATGGTGCCGTATTGTCATTGATATCGCCGTCGATTCCGATGGCGTTGCTGTCCTCATAAGGTGCCCCCACCGTCAGCGTGTTGCCGTCGGCGGACAGGGCCAGGGCATGGCCGAACCGGTCTTCAGCACCGGTGTTGAAGGCCTTGAAATAGCCCACGGCCTCGGCCAGGGTTCCACTGACAGTGAGTTCGCTGCTGTCGGTGCAGCCGGCAGCGTTACAGCTTTGCAGGATATAGCGCGCATTGACGCGGGCGTGAAGCGGCACTTCGTGGTCGTACTGCCCCGTGCCGGCCGGGATGTCCGTGCCGACCTGATTGAAGCCCGAGACGCCATCGGGGTTCTCCAGCAGGCGGTAGTAGGTCGCGCCATCGACATCGCTCCAGTTGAAGCGGAACAACTTGACCTGAGCAAAACTCAGCGTGGGTTCGGCGGCACTGTCAGGCGCACTGCCACCGCCACCGCCGCCACCGCACGCGCTCAGCACCAATGCAGACACAGCCGCCAGGAGATACATCATTGCCTGTTTCATGTCGTCTTCCTCCGTCGTGTTATCCGGGGCCCGCAACGAACCGTGGAGGGTGCCGCGCAGTGGCTCCGGTCGATCGTCGTTCGTGTCGTTTCCGGGACCGCTGCCGGCCACCGGAGTGACTGCCATGGAGGAAAGTCTCGCGCCGGAGAAAAACAGAATCAATAGAAATCATTCACATTTTCAGTGAATCCCGACTGTTTCCTTGTGTTTTATTAACCCGGCAAGTATCTATATCGTATTCAGGGCTTCAAGAATGGGCCGGATCAAGGCGCGGTGCGCAGGCAAGGGTCGTTCCCTTGGCAAGCGCCGCAAAGCTTAACGCATCCTGCTCTCGCCCCTTGCCCGCATCCCTGCGGGCAACACCGAGCCGGTTCATTCTTGAAGCCCCTAACCTGTTGAAATAAAAGAGCGAGGCCCGCACGCGCTCGCCCGCGGACAGCGTTATCGGCACTTGCTGCAGAATGACTGCAGCGGCGCACCGATGCCTTGCCGCAAACAAGCGCGTGCGGGCTGAACACGATATAGATACTTGCCGGGTTAATACACTGTTTTGTCAGGCTTCAAAACGCCCTTCGTCCTCATCGTTCAGGCGGGACAGGATAGCGCGGGCGCGGGGCAGGTCTTCATCGTGCAGCAGCCACAGCTCGGGCCAGGTTTCGAAGGGGGAGAGGTCGCCGACGGCGCTGCTGGAAAATTCATTGCGGACCACGGTTTCGATGCCTTCGGCCTCGAGCAGGTTCTTCACATTGAAGAGGATGAGGCGGTTCTCGTGGGTGAAAACCTTGATCACCGGCCTCAGTCCTCGAAACGGTAGTGCTTGGAGAGGTATTCGGTGATCTTCCAGGTGCACTTCATGCCCTTGGGGAAGGTGACCAGGTCACCACGGCCGATTTCCACCGGTTCCCCGTTTTCGGGAGTCACGATGGCCCGGCCCTCGAGGATGTAGCAGACTTCCTGACGCGGGTATTCCCAGGGGAATTCGGAGGGTTCCTTCTCCCAGACGGGCCATTCCTCGACACCCAGTACATCAAGCTTGCCGGGAGCGGGGTTGTGTTCATAGAGTATGCGGTCGATCATTTCATGCCTCTCGATTTCTTGATGGTTTCATAGGCGGCGCGGATCTGCCGTGTCTTTTCGGTGGCATCGCGGATCATTTCTTCCGGCAATCCCTTGGCCACCAGCTTGTCCGGGTGGTGTTGCGACATCAGCCGGCGGTAGGCCTTCTTGACCTCGCTGTTGCTGCTGTCGGCCGTGACACCGAGAATGGCGTAGGCCTCGTCCAGCGACATGCCACGCCGGCTGCCGCTGCGCCCCGGCCCGTCGCTGCGGCCGAAACCGGCGCGGAACATCTCTTCGAGCCGGCGGAACTGGCTTTCGGGCACGCCCAGGCGCTGGCAGATGTGCAGCAATACCCGCTCCTCGGCCGGGTCCATGCGGCCATCGGCATAGGCGGCCTGGATCTGGATTTCGAGAAAGGCCTGCAACAGCGTGCTGCGCCGGTTCAGTTCCTGCTTGAACTGGTCCAGCACCTCGTCGATGGGGAAATGGGCGGATTTGCCCTCGTTGAACAGGCGCTTGGCGGTTTCGCGCATTTCCCCGTCCAGGCCCATTTGCGTCATCACCGATTCGGCGAGCCGGATCTCGTCGCGGGTCACCTTGCCGTCGGCCTTGGCGATGTGCCCCATCACCGAGAAGGTGGCGGTGAAGAAGGCGGCCTGCACCCGCTCCTGATCGCCATAGCCCAGGCTTTCATCGGGCATCACCGAACCCAGGCCCTTGTCGAAATTGTGCCCGAAAGCGATGCCCAGCAAGGCGCCCAGCGGGCCGCCGATCATGAATCCGAATGCGCCTCCCAGCGCTTTTCCCCACCAGCTCATGTTATGTCTCCGGCTTGCAGCAAACGAAAGTGTGTGTAGACCCTGTATTTGGCAAAGGTTTCCGCGTTGCCTTGGCCGGACCGGTCTTTGCAGTCGATGTTGAGGCGTTTCCAGGTCTCCGACCGATTGCGGACATCCGGTGTCAGGTCATCTGGCCAGGGG
>Ga0256841_1003613_pt1 | contig 11481 bp, 10 predicted proteins | sample 356308metaG_FD_185971 | JGI IMG/M metagenome (GOLD analysis project Ga0256841, IMG submission 185971) | Hydrothermal vent microbial communities from Mid Atlantic Ridge, Atlantic Ocean - 356-308 | ecosystem: Environmental > Aquatic > Marine > Hydrothermal vents | place: Atlantic Ocean: Mid...
AAAGTCGTGATCATCTCCTGCTAACCAAAAAACAGGTACAAATTTATATTTATCATATTGTTCGTTTAAATGGGCGGCTAATTTTATTGCCGTAATTGTTTTATAAAATGTGTAAAGAGGTCCGCCGAAAACGCCTAATTGCTGCCCCGTTAAAATTGCAACTGTGTTTCCGGATTTTAATGATTCAATATTGGTTTTTGTTTGCTTTGATAATTTCAGGTCGCGATATTGTTTGGCAATGATATCGGCTAATAAATCTTTATGTTTGCGATTGTAGCTAACTATGTTTTGAAAGGTATCATCGTAGCGGTTTTTATCGCGTACATTTTTTCTAAAATATTTTTCAACATTTTCAAATTCGTATAAATAATCTAAAAATAAATTTTGATGATTCGGAAGATCGGAAAAGTTTAAGAACATGTTTACTCCAATTTTAGTATTATCAAAAATAAACAATAAGAAATTATTTTACACTTATGGAGAAATTGTTTATTAAATTTCTTCCTAATTTAATATTTATTTTTAATTGTTATAGCCGGGCTTATGAAATACAAAATTATATTTGTTGTATCTATAATTATTTTTTGCAATATAAATATCTATTCCCAAAATAAAGTTGTATTTAACTTTCTTCCTGAAACGTATAATTTTCTTCCGTTAAGGGCAAATTTTGAAGAGGGAAGAATAGGTTTACTGTATTTTACCGATAACGGCAATCTAAAAGTGGATTTGGGTGGTACGACGGATATATTTGAATTTAACATCCCGGAATCTCAAATTAAAATATCGGTTGGATTGGAATTTATGGCTTATGCTTTGGCAACAAGCTTTAAGGAGCGCAGACTTCAAATTGATGCAACAGACGGATTCTTCGGCGGGCATATTTCCTACTCGAAAAAAATTAAAAACGGCAGAATATTGGGAAGGTTCAGAATTATACATAACAGCGCTCATCTTGTAGACGGACATTATGATTTAAGTACGGGTATGTGGATTGACAACTTTGAACCGATCCCTTTTACGAGGGATTTTGGTGAATTTACTATTGCCAAAGAAAAGTATATAAATAAATTTTTGGTTAAACTTTATTGGGGACTTGCTTATTCCGCTTTTATTCGCCCCGATATTATTAAGAGATATTCGTTTGCTGCCGGATTTGAACTTTCATCCGATAAGATTTTTGGTAAAACATTTAACAGTAATACAAATTTATTTTTGGCTTATCAGTTCGGTTTAAGAGGAATACCTTCGTATGTTGGAAATAATTATCTTATGCTCGGTTTTAAATTCGGAGATTGGTTTAAAAAAGGCGTGCTGATGTACATCTCATATTATTCGGGAAGAAATATGTTCAGTGAGTATTTTCTTAGAACTATTAAGAAATTCGGACTTGGTTTTTACGTGGATATTTTTTAGTAAGAACTTTTGACTTATAACTGAATGGTTCATCTTTCATTTCTCAAAGGATAAAATTGGAAATAAACTTAATTAAATATTTTTCCTTTAAAAGATTTGCAAATGTAATACAAATAATAACATCTTTTCAGATATCAAAAATATTACGCAGGCCTGTTGTATGGGGAACACCGTTATCTTACTCAATTGAACCGACTAATTTTTGTAACTTGAAGTGCCCGGAATGCCCGTCGGGAACGGGAGCTCTTACACGCCCGCTTGGATTAATGAATTTTAATACATTTAAATCAATTATCGATGAGATAAAAGAAACCGGATTTTATGTTCAACTTTATTTTCAAGGGGAACCGTTTATTAATAAAGAACTGCCGCAAATGCTTGAGTATGCCAGAAAAAACAGAGTATATACATCTATAAGTACTAACGGAATTTTGCTGAAAGAATCATTAATAAAAATTATTTTGGATAATCCGCCTGATAAACTTATTTTTTCAATCGATGGTCTTGATGAAGATACTTATCAAAATTATAGATACGGCGGAACGTTTAAAGAAGCTGAAGAGGGTTTGAAAAAATTTTTGAGTGAGAGAAAAATTAGAAAAATGAAAATTCCTTTCGTGGAATTTCAATTTATTGTAATGAAACAAAATGAACATCAAATTAACGATGTTATTAAATACGGAAAAAGTTTGGGTATTGATAAGGTTACTTTGAAAACCATGCAAGTAACGTCGGTTGAAAGCGCAAAACACTTTTTACCGGAAAATCCTGAATACTCGAGATACATAGTTGATAATAATAATTTAATTTTAAAAAGTAAGTTAAAAAATCACTGTTTTGCTCTTTGGAGGACAGCTGTAATTACTTGGGACGGTAAAGTTGTTCCGTGTTGTTTCGATAAAGACGCCAAACATAATTTAGGTGAATTAAACGGAACCGGTTTCAAAGAAATTTGGAAAAACGAGAAATATCAAGGTTTTAGAAAACAAGTCTTAAAAAACAGAAAGTCTATTGATATTTGCAGAAATTGTACCGAAGGAATAAAAACAAATATTTTAGAAATATAAATGAAAATATTAAACGCATTGTTTTTGGAATTTTCCAAAGCACATCGTAACGTTATTGTTACGACGTTAAAAATTACAATTGCGGTTTTTTTAATTTTTTATTTGGTAACTCATCTTAATCCGTATCAAATTTGGCAAGATTTTATTTCAGCCAATATTTGGGGAATAGGAATCGCGGTTTTGCTTTTAATTCCGAATCTTTTTCTGCAATATAAAAAATGGGAAATCGTTTGCAAAGCGCTGCTAAAGGAAAAAAGCAAAAGAAATATTTTGCTTTCTTTGTTTTACGGATTTAGCGCGGGATTGTCCACTCCAATGCGTTTGGGAGAATATGTTGGAAGGGCAATACCGTTCAGTAACAAAAACATTGTTGAATTAACCGTTGCCACTTTTATAGACAAACTTTTCCCGATTCTTATTGTATTGTTTCTCGGTTCAGTAAGCTCAATTATTTTTATCCGGGTATTCTATCATGTTAGTAATTTTATCACAATCGGTTTGTTTTTAGTGCTCTTTGCGGCATTCTATTTCATATTTATGATTTTCAACGATAGTGATTTCTGGAAAAATTATTTGTTTAACAAAATGAAGAAAATTAAAGTATTAGAGAAATATGCCAATCAATTTTCTACAGTCAATAAATTAAGTTCGGTTACTATCGGAAAAATCACTACAATATCTTTTGTTTTTTATTTTACATATATCTTGCAGTTTGCTTTTCTTTTGTTTGCGTTTAACAATTCATTTTCGATATTAAACTATATCTGGATCGGAATAATGGTGATGTTCGCTAAAAAGTTCATTTCGTTTCTTTCGATTGGCGATTTGGGCGTACGGGAGGCGACGGCGGTCTATTTTGCCGGATCGCTCGGCGTTCCTGAAGTTTCTGCATTTAACGCTTCCATTTTTATTTTTATTATTAATTTGGTAATCCCTTCTTTAATCGGTTTAATTCTTTTGTTAAAGAGGAATTAATGAATATACCGTTAATAATAATTTTTCTGCTTACTCTTTTTTATTTCACTTTCTTAATGAAAATATACGCCGGTCTTGGCAAATTAAAATTTTCTGAAAATATTTTCCCTTATAATTTTAACTATGTTTCGGTTATTATACCTTTTAGAAACGAAGAAAAGAATATAGAGTTGAATATAAAAAGCATTCAAAAACAAAGATTTGATGAAAATAAATTTGAAGTGATTTATGTGAACGATAATTCGGATGATAATTCCGTTTCAATTCTAAAAGAGAAAATAAAAAATAAAAATATTAGAATTTTAAATATATCAAATTCCGGTGCGTTAACCGGACATAAAAAAAGAGCTATTAATTATGGTATAAATAATTCCCGGGGTGATATAATAGTTACAACGGATGCAGATTGCACGTATACGCCGGAATGGTTAACAACTTTGGTATCATGTTTTGAAAAAGATACGGGATTTGTTTCCGGACCTGTTGAATTTATTTCCGGTTCAGGCTTTTGGAATAAAATTCAACGGTTGGAATTTGCCGGTTTAATTATTACCGGAGCGGGACTAATCGGTGCAAATAAACCCGTAATTTGTAATGCAGCCAATTTGGCTTTTCGTAAAGACGCTTTCTTAAAAGTCAATGGTTATAAAGATAATTTAAATATCTCTTCGGGCGACGATGAATTCCTAATGCAAAAAATACACAAGTTGACCGGTTATAAAATTAAATTTTGTGCCAGTAAACGTGCCAAAGTATATACAAACGCAGCAGATTCTCTAACGGAATTTTATAATCAACGGAAAAGATGGGCGAGTAAAGGAATTTTTTACTTCGATAAATTATTGGTTGTAAAGCTTGTTTTAATTTATCTCTTTTATTTATGTTTGTTTGTCCAACCCGTTTTGGGTTTCTTTAACCCGGTTTTTTTTGTAACCTTTGCCGTGAGCTTTCTTATTAAATTTATTACGGAATATTTAATAATCCGGAAGGGGAACAAATTACTTTACGATTATAAATTTACCGGTGATTTTTTTATTGCCGAAATTTTGCACGTCCCATATATTTTATTAGCGGGTTTTGCCGGGTTGTTCGGAAATTATAACTGGAAAAACAGAAAAGTCAAAAGATGATTAAGTATAAATATCAACCGCCTGGATTCATCGCCAAGTTTTACGGTAATACAATTTGGAAATCAACTTCCGGAAAAATATTAATTACTTTTGACGACGGGCCGAATGAAAAAACTACATTACGTATTTTGGAACTGCTTAATAAAGTTTCGGTTAAATCGGTTTTTTTCTGCGTTGGTAATAATATCGAAAAATTTCCCGGACTTTCCAATGAAATTGTAAAAAGCGGACATCAAATTGGAAACCATACTTTTAACCATTCCGGATTAACGGGATTAAATAAAAACGAACTTAAAAATGAATTGGTTCATTTTAATAAAATATCTGAAAACATTTTGGGATTTGTACCGGAATATTTCAGACCGCCGTACGGAAGAATTTTTCCGTGGCATGTTAAATTGCTTAACGGGAATGGATTAACCAACGTAATGTGGTCGCTGTTACCTTATGATTACAAAAATGACTTAAATATTGTTAAATTTGCATTAAATAATTATTTGCAAAGTAATTCTATTATTGTATTTCACGATAGCAACAAATCCGCCGGAATAATAATAGAATCTATTAATTATTTGCTTGAGTTAGTTGATAAAAAAGGATTTACAATCGGAACTCCCTCGGAATGTTTGAAATAATTTTTTTAGTTGTTGTTTCAGTTTATTTTATTCAGACTATAATATTTTCTATAGGCGCCAATAAAAAATTTAATAAACTAAAAGAAAACGAACTGCCGTTTGCCACCATAATTGTTGCCGCCAGAAATGAGGAAGAAAATATTTTAGAATGCATGAAATCGTTGAATAATTCAATTTATCCCGAAGGTAAATTGGAAATTATTATTGTGGACGATCATTCCGAGGATAACACAGGTAAAATAATTGATGAATTTATTCAAGATAAGCCGATCTTTAAAAAAGTTATACCTCACAAACAAATTGGAGAAGTTAAAGGAAAAGCAAATGCCATTGCCAATGCAATTGAGCTGGCAAAAGGCGAAGTTATTTTAACAACGGATGCCGATTGTACAGTTTCACCTTCCTGGGCAAAAACCATAGCTTCTTATTATACAAAAGATGTTGCAATTGTTTGCGGTTATACAAATCAAACTGCCGACGGCATGTTTACCGGAATGCAAGATATGGACTTTATTTATTTGTTAACCGTAGCCGGCGGTACAATGAATTTGGGCAAACCTCTTAGCGCAATCGGTAATAACATGTCTTACAGCAAAAAAGCTTATGATGAAGTCGGCGGTTATGCTGCAATCCCTTTTTCGGTTACGGAAGATTTTAAACTTCTGATGGCTATTTATAATTTGAAAAAATATAAACTGATTTATCCTTTGGACAAAGATGCACTTGTTACTTCCAAACCTTGCGAAACTCCACAAAAATTATATTGGCAAAAGAAAAGATGGGGTGTTGGAGGACTGGATAGTGATTTTACCGGATTTTTTGTAATGATTACCGCTTGGTTAAGCCATTTTTGTATTTTGCTTGCACCGTTTTATTTTTCCGTTAACGTTTTATTAATTATGCTTTTCAAAATTCTTACGGATTACTTTTTCCTTTGGTCGGTTTACAAAAAGTTAAATCTGAAAATAAAACTAACGCATTTTATTGCTTTTGAAATTTATTTCGTACTTTATGTCCTCGTTTTGCCTGTTCTTGTTGTCTTTTCGAGAAATATTAAATGGAAAGGTAGAAAATTTTAATGCTGCTTCTTTGTAATTATTATGTAACATATAAATGCAACGCTTATTGCGAGTTTTGTCATTTTGCCGATCACAAAAGGTATAAGTCAACACCCAATGCATCGTTGGAGGATTTTAAAAAGAATGTTGAGGAGTTAGTAAAACTCGGAGTTAAATTTATCGATTTAACCGGCGGCGAACCTTTGCTTAACCCTGATATTGCGGAGATGGCTAAATTTGCCAACCGGTTGAAAATGCAAACCAGTATTACCACAAACACATTGCTTTATCCTAAATTTGCCGATTCGTTAAAAGGTAACGTTAACTTATTACACTTTTCGTTGGATTCGCCGGACGAGGAAGAACATAATAAAATCAGAAAGGTTAATTGTTTTAATAAAGTTTTCGAAAGTATAGAAATTGCCAAATCGTTGGGCGAATTTCCGGATATCCTTTTCACGGTTACTAATGATACATACAAAAAACTGCCGCGTATGCACCGGCTTGCACAAAAGCATGATCTGGTTTTAATTGTAAATCCGGTTTTTTCGTATTTCGGAAATCCGGGATTATCTGAAGAAGCCCTTGATTTTATTGAGGAATATTCTACCGGTTACTCCGATATCTACTTAAATAAGGGATTTATTAAATTACGGCGCGATGGCGGAAATAATATCGAAAATCCGAGTTGTAAAGCGGTTTCAAGAGTTATTGTTATTTCACCGTATAACGAGATTGTTTTGCCGTGTTATCATTTTAAAAAAGAAACGGTAAAAATAAACAGACCAATAAGCGAATTGAGAAAATCGGAGAAAATACGGTACTATCAGTCCATGGAAGGTAAATTTGATTTTTGTAAAGGTTGTACCGTTAATTGTTATTTTGAACCTTCCTTTGCATTTCCGTTTAATCAATATTCATTAGCCGCTCTTCCTTCCAAGGTAAAATACAGTTACAACAAGTTGATAAAACAAAAAGTTAAAAAGATTTCAATTTTTACGAATGGAAAGTAAATGAAAAGAGTTTTAGCGTTGTTATTTTTAATTCATGTAAATGTATTTTGCCAAACAGCGGTGGAAACATTTCCCGACGATTTAAGTTTTCAACCTTTTGCAGCTAATGTTTTAGAACCGAAACTCGGATTCAATTTTCAAACCGGCGGTAACGAACTTAGTCTGAATATAGGAAATTCGTTGGATATATTCAGGTATTCTTTCCAGGATAATTCGCAATTAACATTTGGCGCAGATTTATTTACATTCACTTTACTTAGAGGTGAACAAAATTTTCATTTTCCCGTTGATGCAGTTGATTATTTGTTTGGGTTTAACTTCTCTTATAAAAAGAAAGCAGGAAACACCGGTTTTGGCGGGCGGTTAAGAATTAGTCATATTAGCGCGCATTTCGTCGACGGACATTTTGACGGTACACATCAACGTTGGCGGGACGGTAGAAATCCAAAAGTTTACAGTCGTGAATTTATTGAGCTTAATCCGTTCGTTAAATTTTCCGGTGTAAGAGTTTATGCGGGTTTTACCTATATATTTCATGTTGACCCGCAGGAAATAAAAAAAGATAATTACCAGTTGGGATTTGATTATTTTGCGGTTGGAATTTTATCTGAAAGTATAACCCCGTTTTTTGGTTACGATATCAAATTAATACATTTGGACAAATATACCGCAAATAACTCTATTGTATTTGGTATTAAGTTCGGTAAACCTTCCGGTAAAGGTTTTAGTCTTTTTTATAATTATTATTCGGGGAAAAGTATTAACGGTGAATATTACGATGTGAACCGTAAATATTCCGCTATTGCCATTAACTTGGATTTATAAAAATGTCAGATCATTATTTTGAAAGAACAATAACAGATGAATATCAAGATTCGGCAATTAAGAAAAAAAGAAATTCTTTAATAATTCATCTCGTGCTTTTTTTTATTACGCTGATTACCACAATTATTGCGGGAACGGAGTGGACAACCGGAGTAATGGGTCCGTATTCGTTAAATTCGTTATCGCTGGGTTTGCCTTATAGTCTTGCCGTTTTATTTGTACTTTCTGCGCATGAATTCGGGCATTATTTTGCAGCGGTTTTTCATAAAGTAAAAGCAACGTTGCCGTATTATATCCCGTTTCCGCCAGTCCCGGGATTTTTTAATTTCGGAACAATGGGTGCCGTAATACGCACAAAATCGGTTATTCCTGATAATAAAGCTATGTTTGATATAGGCGTGGCGGGACCTATTAGCGGTTTTATTGCGTGTTTGATAGTATTGGTTTACGGGTTTACCCATTTACCCGGAGTTGAATATATTTTACACATTCATCCCGATTTCTTTTCGCCTCATTATGGAGAAGGAGCTATTTCATTGGAATTTGGGGATACATTGCTTTTCGCTTTTTTAAGGGAATTGTTAACAAAACCCGGGCAGTTTGTTCCTCCCATGACCGAAGTTTATCATTATCCTTATTTAATGGTCGGTTGGTTCGGTTTATTTGTTACTGCAATGAATATGATTCCCGTTGGACAGTTAGACGGCGGGCATGTGGTTTATAGCATGTTCGGTTCTAAAAAACACGAAACAATAGCAAGTATTTCGATGGTCATTTTAGTCGGTTTGGGTATACTAGGTTTGATAGATTCGATTTTAGAATTAAGAATTCATATCGGGTGGAGCGGTTGGCTTTTCTGGTCGTTAATTTTGTATTTTATAATCAAAGTCAAACATCCGCCTGTAAGATATTACCATAAGCTCGATAATAAACGAATGTTGATTGGATACTTTAGTTTGTTCATTTTTATTATTTCATTTTCACCAACTCCTTTTATAATTAGCTTGTAAATAAAATTGGTACAATATATAACTTATTTGTTTGGCAATGAGGGAAAATCAACATGAATGTAATACTAAACATTTGACTTGACAAAGTTTTTAACTTTCCATAAGTTGCATTCAAAATTTAAGGGTAATTATTATTATTGAAGACTTGCTACATTTTTAATTTACAGTTATAGAAAATTCAAGGGATTTGATTAATTTGCAAGATTCAATAAAAAATTACTCTTTTTTTATGTCCTTTTATAATAAATCTTTCGAAAATCCGGTAAAACGGCTGTTACCGCAGTTATGTATAACTTCTACTTTTTTTATTCTGATTCTTCTGACTTTTACATCTTGTGATAAATTACCCGGTGATGTTGTAGACCTGCCTGCAGTTAATTATGAAGTAAAATCAATAACGGCTCCGGATTCGGTTCAAATTTCCGATCAAACTAACGGATTGATTACTTCCGTAGAAATTAATAATCCAAATGCTGTAAAATCCGTTTGGTTTAATATGGTTTCCAATGACGGATCGGCTGCAATTTTAACAAATATAATTTTACTTGATAACGGGAATTTAACCGGCAATGGCGATCAAAAAGCAGGTGACGGTATTTACACAGGCAGAACTACTTTAAGCTCATCCTTAAAAAGCGGTCAATATCAATTAGAGTATTTTGTTCAAGACAAAATTCAAGCTTCAGGTTCAAATACAAAAATGGTTGGTTCAAAATTAATTAAAGTTTTGGGAGCAGTAGTTAATTCTTCGCCCGTCATCAGTAATTTGGTTATGCCGGATACTGTGGATATGGGTAATCAGTTTTCTTTTTCCGTAACTGTATCGGATTCAAACGGTTTGACCGATATAAAAGAAGTTTTTTACGAATTGTTTGATCCCGACGGAACCCAAATTTCAAACAGTTCCGGTATTACAAAATTTCCTATGTTTGATGACGGAGACGAGAACAGCAGCGGTGATGTAGTGGCAGGCGACGGAATTTATACTACTCTGTTAACTTTTCCCTCCGGTCAAAAAACAGGCTTTTGGGAATTTAGATTTAAAGCTGCCGATAAATCGAATGCAGAAAGTAACACTATAATTCATAAATTGTACTTGAAATGATAAAGAAAATTATTTCCGTTTTATTCTTATTCGGATATTTTACGCTATTTGCGCAAAAAATTCCTTTTAGTTATTCGCTCGGTTTCAATAATCTTGCAAAAACTTCCGATAAATCACCCAATAGTAATACAATCGAGTATATTGAATTTGATAAAGATACAATTTGGTTGGGAACTTCGAATGGTTTAAGTAAATCAACCGACTCTGGAAATACCTGGAAAAATATTTCTTTTGGGGAAGAGGGTATTTCGGCATTGTCAATAAATAATGATACGGTTTGGTGTGCTACTTGGCATGCTATGAACGATCCTTTTAATGAAGGTACTGTTTTACCGGTCGGTTCGGGATTGCACTATTCGGCTGATGGCGGTGAGAATTGGGTGGATATTCCTCAACCTGTAGATGCTGCGGACGATTCTTCTGTAGTTTATGGAATAAATAGAATTAGAGCTTTACCGATTACTTCGGATGTAAATAATTTTACAAGATCTATTGGATTTACCAAAGGGTACGTTTGGATTGCTTCATTTGCAGGCGGGTTAAGAAGAAGCGGTAATAATGGTAAAACATGGAAAAGAGTTGTTTTACCTCCCGATTATTTAGATGAAATTCATCCTTCCGATACCTTAACATTTACTCTTTCGCCCTCCGGAGGAGCTTTAGGGTTCGAAAGCAATTTGAATCATAGAGTTTTTTCAATTGTAAGCAGCTCAGAAAAAACAATTTATGTGGGTACGGCAAACGGGATTAATAAATCGACTGACAACGGTTTGAGTTGGAAGAAGTTTAATCATAAAAATCAAACTGAAGCTATTAGTGGAAATTTTATTGTTGATTTAAATTTTGATCAGTATAGAAATGTAGTTTGGGCTTCTACATGGAAAGCGGACGATCCGGATGACTTTTACGCAGTTAGCTGGTCGGCAGACGGCGGTTCTAGTTGGCATACTTTATTACCGGGATTAAAAGTTCATGATATAAACTTTTTGATTTCGGATAGCTCCGGCAGTTTTATAAGCAAAGAAGTTTTAGTAGCTTCGGAAAGCGGAATATATAGATCTCCGGATTACGGAAAAACTTGGATTAGCGCTCCGCAGATGATGGATGATAATACAAGAGCCGTTTTAACCACAAATGATTTTAGATCGGTTAATAGCAGATATTTATCGAACAATAATCAGAGTTTGTGGTTCGGTTCTCTTGACGGTTTAGCAAATTTAACTGAGACAGGTGAAATTTGGAGTGGA
>Ga0256841_1003614_pt1 | contig 11480 bp, 10 predicted proteins | sample 356308metaG_FD_185971 | JGI IMG/M metagenome (GOLD analysis project Ga0256841, IMG submission 185971) | Hydrothermal vent microbial communities from Mid Atlantic Ridge, Atlantic Ocean - 356-308 | ecosystem: Environmental > Aquatic > Marine > Hydrothermal vents | place: Atlantic Ocean: Mid...
CACCATCAACGGGCTCGGCCTGGGGATGGCGACCACGCTGGTCTTGATTGCATCCAATCTGATCGTCTCCCTGATTCGCAATATTGTGCGGGAGGAGATCCGGCTGCCGGCTTTCGTGATGATTATAGCTTCTCTGGTAACAGCGATCGAGCTGGCGATGAACGCATGGTTTCATGAGCTGTTCAACATCCTGGGAATCTTTATTCCCCTGATTGTCACCAACTGTGCCATCCTGGGACGGGCCGAGAGCTTTGCGGTCAAGAACCCACCCCTGCCTTCCGTCGTGGATGCCCTCTCCATGGGGCTCGGATTCACCAGTGTACTGCTGGTGCTGGGAGGAGCGCGCGAGGCCATAGGCAACGGAACCCTGTTTGCCAATGCCCACCTCATGTTTGGCGAGTGGGCCAGTGCCCTCACCATCACCCTGATAGAGGAATATCGCGGCTTTCTGCTAGCGGTTCTTCCCCCTGGTGCCTTCATCGGCCTTGGGCTACTGATAGCCCTGAAAAACTACTTTGAGAGTCGCCACAAGCCGAAGCACTCCCAACCGGAAGCGGCTGTCGCTCATCACGCTCGATGAATGCAGAGAAGCGTCGCCAGATATTCGAACGACTGCGGGCGGAGAACCCGACACCCACGACCGAGCTGCACTACAGTTCTCCGTTCGAGCTGCTGATCGCCGTGATTCTCTCTGCCCAGGCTACAGACAGGAGTGTCAACAAGGTTACCGCAAAGCTGTTCAAACGGGCCAGCACCCCGCAGGAGATCCTGGCACTGGGTGAAGATGGCCTGAAAGAGTATATAAAGTCCATCGGTCTCTTCAACAGCAAGGCGAAGCATATCGTGGCCGCCTGCAGGATTCTGGTGGAGCGGTACGCAGGCGAGGTGCCCTCCGATCGTTCGGCGCTGGAGTCGCTTCCCGGTGTCGGCCGTAAGACCGCCAACGTGATTCTCAATACCGCATTCGGTCACCCTACCATTGCTGTGGATACCCATATCTTCCGGGTGGCCAACCGCACCGGCCTGGCGCGCGGGAAAACCGTTCTCGAAGTGGAGAGGAGACTGCTCAAGACCGTTCCCAAAGAGTTCCGTCACGATGCACACCACTGGCTGATTCTTCATGGACGTTACACATGCACAGCTCGCAAACCCCATTGTTCTGCCTGTGTTATAGAAGATCTGTGCGAATACAGAGACAAGAGATACGACTGAATGCTCTATACACAGGATCGGTGTAGATTACGGCGCATATACTGCCAGGCATGGAGAAAATTCCGCGACGGAAAACCGCTCGAGCCACTGGAGCGGATGATTGCCGCGGTGGTCCAACAGCATCCCGAGTATCATGCCCTGCTGGAGAACCAGGAGGCTGCCACTGGAGCGGACTTCGCGATGGAACTCGGGGAGAGCAATCCGTTTCTCCATCTCTCGCTGCATCTGACTATCCGGGAGCAGCTGGGGTGCAATCTCCCCCCTGGAGTCACCGATATCTATCAGACATTGACAGGAAAAGTCGGAGATCCCCATGAGGCAGAACACCGGATGATGGAGTGTCTCGCCAGCGCCCTCTGGAAGGTGCAACGAGGTGATATCCAGGATGCCGGAGATGAGTACCTATCGCAAATAAAAATACTTATAAAACAATAAGTTATTATATATCCAGATTGGATACAAGCAGGGCATTGCTCTCGATGAATTCCCGCCGTGGCTCGACCTGATCCCCCATCAGGGTGGTGAATATTTCATCCGCAGCAATGGCATCCTCGATCTGCACCTGAAGCATGCGCCGGGTCTCCGGGTTCATGGTCGTCTCCCAGAGCTGCTCCGGGTTCATTTCACCCAACCCCTTGTAACGCTGGATATCCTGACCACGCCTGGCCAGCGCCATCAACCACTCCAGCGCCTGCTGGAAGCTGGAAACCTGCAATCTCCTTTCACCTCGCTGCACATACGCCCCCTCATCGAGCAAACCGTCCAGCTCGTTGTGCAACTTCTTTATCACCTGATACTCTGAAGAGCCGAAAAATTCCGGCCCGTAGATATACACCGTCTCCGTGCCATGGCGGGATACGGTTGCACGGATCCTGAATAGATCCGACTCATCCTCGTCTCCCCCTTCAACCGTGAAAACATAGGTAGCGCTACCGCTGCTGTCACTGTGGAGACGCCTCTCGATCTCCTGGCCCCACTGCTCCAGCCTGCTCCGATCCCGAAGATCTCCCATCTCCAGGGGTGGCATATAGATCATCTTGTCGAGGATCGCTCCGTTGAAACGGGCCGCCAGGCGACTGTTGGCTGCCCTCACCACCAAAAAGTCCCGCGCCAGGCTCTCGAGTGAGCTCCCTTTGATTGGGGGAGCGTCGCTGCTTACATGCAGCCTGGCACCGTCCAACGCAGCCTGCAGCAGGTAGTCGTTCAATTCAGCATCATCCTTGACATAACGCTCCTGCTTACCCTTCTTCACCTTGTACAGTGGAGGTTGGGCAATGTAGATATGGCCACGCTCCAGCAGCTCCGGCATCTGTCGGTAGAAAAAGGTAAGCAGCAGGGTGCGAATGTGGGAGCCGTCCACGTCAGCATCGGTCATGATGATGATACGGTGGTAACGCAGCTTGTCGGGGTTGTACTCCTCCTTGCCGATACCGCAACCGAGCGCCGTGATCAGGGTTCCCACTTCGGCCGAGGAGAGCATCTTGTCGAAGCGGGCCTTCTCCACATTGAGAATCTTACCCTTCAATGGAAGTATCGCCTGAAAACGGCGATCACGCCCCTGCTTGGCCGAACCACCAGCGGAGTCGCCCTCCACCAGAAACAGCTCCGACAGGGCCGGATCCTTTTCCTGGCAATCGGCCAGCTTGCCGGGCAGACCAGCAACATCCAGCGCTCCTTTTCGACGAGTCATCTCCCTGGCCTTGCGCGCTGCCTCCCGTGCCCTGGCAGCCTCTACCACCTTTGCTGCGATACTGGCAGCTTCGGATGGATTCTCCATCAGGAACTCCTGCAGTTTCTCCGCAAGGCACGCCTCGACCACCCCCTTCACCTCCGAGGATACCAGCTTATCCTTGGTTTGTGAGGAGAACTTGGGGTCCGGAACCTTTACAGACAGAACCGCCGTCAATCCCTCACGGGTATCATCCCCGCTGGGTGAGACCTTGGCCTTCTTTGCAACCCCCTCCCGTTCGATATACTGATTGACGGTACGTGTCAATGCGCTGCGGAAACCTGCCAGATGGGTGCCACCATCTCTTTGTGGAATGTTGTTGGTGTAGCAGAAGATATTCTCCTGATATGAATCGTTCCACTGCAGCGCAGCCTCGACAACGATATCGTTTCGCTCCGCCGTAAAATGCATAACCGTTTGATGTAGTGGGTTTTTTTTCTGATTGAGATGCTCCACGAAAGCCTGGATACCACCATGATACTCAAACACGTTCCGCTTCTGGGTACGTTCGTCCGAGAGCACGATACGTACCCCGGAATTCAGAAATGACAGCTCCCTCAATCGCTTTGCAAGAATATCGTAGTGGTACTCGGTATCGCCAAAAATCTCTCTGCTCGGCTTGAAACGGATCTCCGTCCCACTCTCATCGCTCTCACCGACTACTTCCAAGGGTGCCTGCGGCTCACCCATCCGGTACTCCTGATGATACACCTTCCCCCCCCTGCGAATGGTCAGCTGAAGACTCTCAGAGAGCGCATTCACCACCGACACACCAACACCGTGGAGCCCGCCAGAGACCTTGTAGGAGTTGCTGTCGAACTTTCCTCCAGCGTGTAGCACGGTCATGATGACCTCTGCGGCAGAACGCCCCTCCTCCTCGTGAATGTCGACAGGAATCCCCCTTCCATCATCCTTCACAGTAACGGAACCGTCGCTGTGAACCGTGACCTCCACGGAGCTGCAATATCCTGCCAATGCTTCGTCAATGGAGTTGTCCACCACTTCGAACACCATATGATGCAGACCGGTGCCGTCGTCGGTATCACCGATATACATTCCCGGCCGCTTGCGTACCGCGTCAAGACCCTTCAGGACCTTGATATTGGAGGAGTCATAGCTTTGCTGATTCATAATCTGGACTGGACACTCTCGGGATAGACCACTGCCATCTGCAGCGTGTCCATTATACCACCTCTTGGATTTTTCCGTGTTCCACGTGGAACACCCGTTCAATCGGAGCAGCATCTTCCGGGATCTGTTTACGCGCCGTTGCTGTAACGAACACTTGGCAACGCAGCCGGTGGAGGTAATGCATAAATTTCTCCCTGTTACGCTCATCCAGTTCAGATGGTAGGTCATCCACTAGAACGACACACCTCCTTCCCGTTTTGAGTGAAAACAGATCGATCTGCGCCAGGCGTAGCGCCGAAGCCAATAACTTCTGCTCACCGCGAGATAGTCTGTCCTGCACCATCACGCCATTCAAGGTTATCTGTAGACTGGCTCGGTGAGGCCCTCTCTGGGTGAATCCTGCCTTTCTGTCGGCCTGCAGCGAACGATTCAGGTAGCTCTCATACTCCTCCCCAGCATTCCAGCCCCGTTGGAGCGAAATCTCTATGTCGCTTCGGTTCATTAAAGCCTTCACATAGCGCCCCGCAATGGGAGACAGGTCAGACACATAGCAATCTCTCAGCTCTGCAATCCGTTCAGCGCACTCGGCCAGTTCGTTGTGCCATACAGAGATTACAGCATCGCTTTCCGTTCCTCCTCGCAAGGCCGCGTTGCGTTGCCCCAGCGTTCTACGGAACCGTCCCCAGACTGGTAGAAACTCCGGTTCCACGTGGAACACTCCCCAATCGACGAATTGACGCCGATAACGAGCCCCCTGATCTACAAGACGATGGCTGTCGGGATTGATTAGCTGCAGAGGGATGACACGAGCAAACTCCGCAATCGAGGGAACATTTCGACCACCGATGCGCAGCCGTTTTATATCACTTCCCCTCTCAACCCCCAAAGATACGATGTTGGATGCGTGATCGAGGTACTCCGCAAACACCAGCAGAGTCGCGGCTCCGGCAGATACCACCTTCTGTATCCGGTTTGTACGAAACGACCTGCCAACCGCGAGCAGATGAATCGCTTCGAGAAAGGAGCTCTTGCCACTGCCATTGCATCCAAAAAGAAGATTGATGCCCTGCGAAGGTGATATTGAAACTTCAGCAATATTGCGTACATTGGATAGATCGATACGACGGATACTCATAAAAAAAGGGGGTAGCGTCACAGACGCATTGGCATTACTACGTAGCGACACATAACGGGTTCAGAGCTGTTGATGAGACAACTACTATTACTGTCACCAAACAGTATTCTCACCTGCTCATCATCGAGCACCTGGAGTATGTCTAACAGGTAGTTGACGTTGAACCCAATCTCCAGTGATCCGCCGCTGTAACGAGCCGGAACCTCCTCCTCGGACTCCTCCTGCTCCTGATTGCGAGCAGAGATCCGGAGTAGCTCGGACTCCAAGTTGAGACGAACACTGCGAATCTTTTCGTTGGACAGTATCGATGCCCGTTTGAGCGCCTGTCCCAGCGACACCCTGTCCACCACCAGCTCGTTGCTGTTGCTCTGCGGAATCACCCTCTCATAATCTGGGAACTGTCCGTCGATGAGCCTTGTTGAAAAAATCACATCGGTCAGGAGGAACCGGATACTGTTTGTTCCAGTTTGAATCGTCACCTCCTCATCATTTTCAGAGAGCAGTCGGGAGAGCTCGATTACCGCCTTGCGTGGAATAATCAGCTGCCTGGTTTCGGAGACGCCGGTTTCGTTTCGAAGTGAACAGAGTGCAAGCCGATGACCATCCGTTGCAACCGTTGATATGCTGTCCTTGTGCAACTCCATGCAGATCCCGTTGAGGAAATATCTGACATCCTGATTCGCCATAGAAAATGAAGTATAATCAATAAGTTGCTTCAATCTTTGTTGCGATATCGCAAACTCTTCCGGATCATCTATCCCCTTCAGAGCAGGAAACTCATCAGAAGGCAGCGTTGCCAGGGTAAAGCGACTTCGGCCACACCGGATGGTTGCCTGGCTACCATCGATACTGAACGAAATATCGGACTCCCCTGGTATGGTGCGGCAGATATCCAGCAGTTTTCTTGCCGGCAGAGTGGTTTCACCTGTCTGAGCATTACTGATATTGATATGCGTTATCATTTCCACTTCTAGGTCCGTCCCTGTAAGGGTTAGACCCTGTGGGGTGATGCGTAACAGGATATTTGCCAGAAGAGGAGATTCGTGACGCCTATCGACAATACTGCTTACCATCTGCAATGGCTGAATGAGCTGATCCTGCCTGATAGAAAATTTCATGGTGATATCCTGAACTGAACTAATAAATATAGAATATATATATAAAGATTACTGTAACAATAAGCCTGCTACTCTTTTGTTGATACATTTGTTTTTTGCTTTTAAATCATTTGGTTGGAGACAATCAGGCTGTTGGTAACCGGGCATGGAGAGCTCGGTATATATTGTGGATAAGATGTGTCCTCTCATGATGGAATGGTCCGGCCACCACTTTTCCACAGCTTTTACCACTCATGTTGTCAATGTTCTCAACAGGTTTTTGTAATCCGTTTCGATAAGCGCATCGGAGTTGCGCAGCTCCTCGACCTTGCGGCAGGCATGGATGACGGTGGTGTGATCCCGGCCTCCGAAAGCGTCACCAATCTCGGGAAGGCTGTAGTTGGAGAGCTCTTTGGCCAACGCCATGGCAATCTGCCGTGGGCGGGTGATGGAACGGGTGCGCCTCTTGGAGAGTAGATCTGCCACGCGAATCTTGTAGTAGCTTGCAACGGTCTTCTGGATATTCTCGATGGTCACCTGCTTGGCTTGAAGAGCGATCAGATCTTTCAGGGCCTCCTTGGCAAATCCCATACTGATGGGCTTTCCAACAAATCTGGCATGGGCGATGACGCGGCGCAGCGCCCCCTCCAGTTCACGCACGTTGGAACGGATCCGTTTGGCGATGAAAAAGGCCACTTCATAGGGGATCTCGGTACCGAACTGCTCAGCCTTGCTAATAAGGATGGCCACCCGTGTCTCCAGCTCCGGAGGCTCTATGGCGACGGTCAGTCCCCAGCCAAAGCGGGACTTGAGGCGCTCTTCCAGTCCGTCCAGCTCCTTGGGATAGCGGTCGCAGGTGAGGATGATCTGCTGTTGTCCTTCGAACAGTGCATTGAAGGTGTGGAAAAACTCCTCCTGGGAGCGCTCCTTGCCGGAGAAGAACTGGATATCGTCGATGAGCAGCGCATCCACAGTGCGGTAGAAGCGCTTGAAGTCGTCGATGCGATTGTGCTGTAAAGCCTTGATCATCTCCGCCACGAACCCCTCCGAATGGAGGTAGATCACCCGGGAGTGCGGCGAGTGATCGAGGATCAGGTTACCTATGGCATGCATGAGATGGGTCTTTCCCAGCCCGACCCCGCCGTATATGAACAGAGGGTTGTAAGCGGCGCCTACATTCTCCGCTACCTGGGTGGCTGCCGCCCTTGCCATCTGATTGGACTTGCCCCCGACAAAGTTGGCGAACGTGAAGTTTCTGTTGAGGCGGCTCTGCCGAAGTTGAGGAGCGACATCATCCGAAGGCGAAACTGCGGGGTGTTCGGTGATCTCGGGGGTTGAGTGTTCCGGCTCTCTGTGGGCACCTATCCTGACGCTGACTACGGGAACATCGGTACCGTTGCAAAATTGCTCCAGAAGCTGTTCGATCCGTCCAAGCAGCTGTTCGTTCACCCACTCGAGAACATACTGGTTGGGCGCCAGCAGCTGCAGTTCCTCTCTGCTTTCGGTCACCTGAAGAGGTCGTATCCAGGTACTGAACTGCTGGGCCCCGAGATCTGTCTCCAGCCGGTCGAGGCACTTGTTCCAGAGAGGTGTGGACATGAATATGGGTTGCTCGTCGGAATCCAGTTGTTGTTGGGGATTATACTCCCACTGAAAAAGTTATCCACAACCCGAACCGGCGGAGAGGGAGAGATCGCTGCAGGGATGAAACCGGTGGATAGACGATACAGAAGGGTGTAATAGCCTGTTTATCCATTAAAATATATTGCCAATGGCGATGATATGTTGACATCGGGTATACTGGACAGTTACTTTCTGATGTTTTTTGGTGCGTTCAGCACCTCTATAGAATTTTATTGTGGATATCAACGGAAACCGTCATGAAGAGAACATTCCAGCCCAGCAATCTGAAACGTAAACGCAACCACGGCTTTCGTGCCAGGATGAAAACCCGCAGCGGCCGGAAGATCCTGAATGCGCGGCGTGCCAAAGGGCGCAAGCGGCTGTCAGCGTAACCCGTTGGGCAGTGGAAAGGAGCGTTTCGGCCGCTGTTCGAGACTGCTGAAGGCGGATGATTTCAAAACCGTTTTTTCCCGGCCCCGGAAGAGCGTGGACGACTGTTTTACCGTGCTTGCATGCGCAAATACCCAGAAGCATCCCCGCCTGGGGCTTGCTATCGCCAAGAGGCAGGTCAGATCGGCGGTGGCCAGAAACCGCATAAAAAGGGTCATAAGAGAGAGTTTTAGGCGTCACCAGTCTCTGCTGCCCGCCCTGGATATCGTGGTGCTTGCCCGCCGGGGAACGGAGGCGAAAGGAAATGCCGAACTATTTCGCTCCCTGCAGGGGCATTGGAGCAGGTTGGGTCGTCGATGCGCAGGGTAGTGATTCTCTTTATAGATGGATATCGGCTCGCGATCAGTCCCTGGCTGGGCGACAACTGCCGTTTTCACCCCAGCTGCTCTGCCTATGCCCGCACCGCCATAGTGCGTTTCGGTCTGCTAAAGGGCGGCTGGATGAGTCTGCGCCGCCTGGCGCGTTGCCACCCCTGGCACGAGGGTGGTGTTGATCCTGTTCCGGAGAACGACAAATAACTGATGGATACCCAAAAGATGATCCTGTGGATGGCGTTGGCCTTTGTGCTGATGCTGATCTGGCAATCGTGGCAGAAGGAGTATGGTCCAAAGCCGGAGGTTGCCTCCCCTTCCGTCCAGCAGTCGGAGGGTGGTGAACCGGCCGCGGCGGTGCCGAAGGTTCCATCCGCCGGGGTGTCGGAGGTAGAGCCGCGGGATGCACTGGAGTCCGGGCGGCGTATCAGGGTACATACGGATCTTCTCGATGTGGAGATCGATACGGTCGGCGGTGATCTGCGGCAGGTGGACCTGATCGCCTATCCGGTCTCCATCGAACAGCCGGATACCCCGCTGCGCCTGATGAGTGACGCGGAAGGGAGACTGTTTGTGCTGCAGAGTGGCCTGCTTTCTGCCGAAGGGAAGGCCAAGGCGATCGATCACCATGTGCGCTTCACCGCAGAGCGCGACGAGTACCGGATGAAAGAGGGGCAGGATCGGCTTGTGGTGCGCCTCGATTGGAATGGAGATCAGGGGCTGCATGTCACCAAGATCTACATCTTCAGGCGGGGAAGCTACGCCTTCGATGTTCGCTACAAGGTGGAGAATGGCGGCAAGGATGTGTGGAAGGGGCATCTCTATCAGCAGCTGCAGCGTATCCCGCCACCAGAGAAGAGAGGTATGTTTGCGATGCGCACCTATACCGGTGGGGTGATCTCTGGTGTCGATCCGGCCAGTGGCGAAGAGCTGCGTTACCAGAAGATTCGCTTCGAGGATATGGTGGAGTCTCCCGTCAATCGGGATATGAAGGGCGGCTGGGAAGCGATGATCCAGCACTACTTCCTGGTAGCGACGATCCCGAACCAGGAGGAGATAAACCACTTCTACAGCAAGCGCGTGGCCGACTCCCGCTATGTGCTGGGGATGGTCGAAAAGAGTCCCCGAGTCGTGGAGCCCGGTGGCCAGGAGGAGTTCGGATTCACTGTCTATGCAGGTCCCAAGCTCAAGGACGACCTGGAGGTTCTGGCACCTCATCTTGAGCTGACGGTGGACTACGGCTACCTGACAATCATCGCCAACCCCATCTTCTGGTTATTGCACAAGATCCACTATCTGATCGGTAACTGGGGGTGGTCGATCATCATCCTGACCATACTCATAAAGCTGGCTTTCTTCCCCCTGTCGGCTGCCAGTTACCGCTCCATGGCCAACATGCGTAAACTGGCGCCACGGCTGAAGAGTATCAAAGAGCGTTATGCCGATGACAAGGAAGCCTACCAGCGGGCCATGATGGATCTGTACAAGAAAGAGAAGATCAACCCGTTGGGAGGGTGCCTGCCCATCCTGATCCAGATACCGGTATTCATTGCGCTCTACTGGGTGTTGCTGGAGAGTGTCGAGTTGCGCCAGGCCCCATGGATCGGCTGGATCAAGGATCTCTCCATTCGGGATCCCTACTTTGTCCTCCCATTGATCATGGGGGCCAGCATGTTTGCCCAGTACAAGCTCAACCCCCAGCCACCGGATCCACTGCAGGCCAAGATAATGATGTACATGCCTATCGTTTTCACCGTGTTCTTCCTGTTTTTTCCCGCGGGGCTGGTGCTCTACTGGGTGGTTAACAATGTGCTCTCGATTGCGCAGCAATGGTACATAACCCACAAGATGGAAGCCTCCACCTGATCCGTGGAGAGGTGCCCGAAAGTGATACCATCGCTGCCGTCGCCACCCCGCCGGGGGTGGGAGGGGTAGGCATCGTTCGGGTGTCAGGGGCCGCAGCCGGGCGGGTTCGCGAAGCGGTGCTGGGCAGGGATCTCCGGCCCCGACATGCCGAATATCTTCCGTTTCTCGATAGTGATGGCACCGCTATCGACCGTGGTATTGCCCTCTTCTTTCCAGGGCCACATTCGTTTACCGGAGAGGACGTCCTCGAGCTCCAGGGCCACGGTGGAGCAATGGTCATGGATCGGCTGCTGCAGCGGGTTCTCGGCCTGGGCATCCGCATGGCCCGGCCTGGCGAGTTCTCCGAGAGGGCCTTTCTCAACGGGAAGTTGGATCTGGTGCAGGCCGAAGCGGTTGCCGATCTGATTTCGAGCACCACGGTGGATGCTGCCCGTTCCGCCATGCGCTCCCTGCAGGGGGAGTTCTCCCGGGAGGTGAATCATCTCGTCGAGAGGGTTGTCGAGCTGCGTATCCGGATCGAAGCGGCTCTGGACTTTCCCGACGAGGAGATTGAGTTTCTTAATCACAATCAGGCCAGAGAGGCTGTGGCAGATCTTCAGAACAGGGTACGGCAACTGCTGGACAGTTCCCGACAGGGCTCCCTGCTACGGGATGGGATGCGTATCGTCATCGCCGGCAGGCCCAATGCCGGAAAATCCACCCTGTTGAACGCGTTGGCGCGGAGAGAGCGCGCTATTGTCGCACCTATCCCCGGTACCACCCGGGACATACTGCGGGAGCAGATCGAAATAGATGGTATGCCCCTGCACGTCAGTGACACAGCGGGTCTGCGCGACGGTGGCGATGTTGTGGAGCAGGAAGGGATACGCCGTGCCTGGGCAGAGATTGAAAAGGCGGATCGGGTGCTCTGGATCGTTGACGACCGG
>Ga0256841_1003615_pt1 | contig 11474 bp, 9 predicted proteins | sample 356308metaG_FD_185971 | JGI IMG/M metagenome (GOLD analysis project Ga0256841, IMG submission 185971) | Hydrothermal vent microbial communities from Mid Atlantic Ridge, Atlantic Ocean - 356-308 | ecosystem: Environmental > Aquatic > Marine > Hydrothermal vents | place: Atlantic Ocean: Mid...
ATGCCACAGCCTGTCTCCAGCACCGAAGTATCTCTTGTAAGTCACATGCAACTCAGCCCTAACCCGACCGGGGGCAATGCCCACCTCAGTTTTCAGGTAAAAAAAGCAGGCCCTCTTCAAGTTCGGATTTATTCGGCTGCAGGCACAGAGCAATTCCGCCTTTCGGCAAATGTTGAGCCGGGGCGCAACAGCATTTCTATCCCCTCTGCACAACTTCCGGTCGGCATGTATTTCGTACGAGTAAAATCGAAGGAAGGCAGCCGCACACTCTTGCTCAATAAAGCCTTCTGATCAAAAAAAGGAAAGAAGAAGAACAGTCCGAGCTGCTCCCGGCAAATTGCCTTGAAGCAGCTCGGACTGTTTCACAACTGATGAATTCCCTTCACAAAACGAATGGAGCCGGTGGCCGAGCGCATGACGATGCTATGGGTAGTAACGCCACCCCGACGATCGAAATGAACCCCTTCTAAAAAGCTACCTTCGGTAATGCCCGTAGCGGCAAAAAAAGTGTTGTCGGAACGCACGAGTTTTTCCAAAGTGAGGATTTCCGAGAGGTCCACGCCGGCTTCCGCCAAACGGCGTTTTTCCTCTTCCTTTTGAGGTGCTCTTTGCCCTTGCATGCCACCGCCCAGAGCCTTGACAGCACAAGCCGCAATGACACCCTCCGGTGTTCCGCCTATACCCATGAGCACATCCACACCCGTACCGGGAATGGCCGCCATGAGAGCACCCAATACATCGCCATCGGTATGCAGACTGATGCGAGCACCGACTTTTCGGATTTCGGCGATGAGCTCCTTATGGCGCTCTTTTTCCAAGACAAAAACCGTCAAATCGGTAACATCCCGCTCCAGGGCTTCTGCTATGCGATGCAGGTTTTCCGTTGGAGATAGACGGATGTCTATAACCTCTTTGGCCTTTTTCTCTACGACCAGCTTGTTCATGTAGAAAGAATCTCCGGGATCCCACATGCTGCCGGCCTCTGCCACGCCAATAACGGCGATGGAGTTGGGCCGGCCGTAAGCCAATAAGCGCGTGCCCTCCACGGGATCCACCGCCACATCTACCCTGGGGCCCTTGCCATTGCCTACCTGCTCACCGTTGTACAACATGGGAGCCTCGTCTTTCTCCCCTTCACCGATAATCACCGTACCCTGCATGTTGACGGTTTTCAGAAAGGCCCTCATGGCATCTACAGCAGCACCATCACCACCTTCTTTATCGCCCAGCCCCATAAAGCGGGCTGCCGAAATAGCTGCTGCCTCGGTAACCCGCACCAGCTCCATGGCCAGATTGCGATCGGGTTGCAACGATTCTGAACTCATACGGCAACTCCCTTTTCCCTGAGACCGGCTCGCACCATCTCCAAGCTGCCTTTGGAAAGCAGTTTCTCCGATTTGTGATCGATAAACTCGGCATAGGCTTCAATAAAAGCATTACCCGGCTTGCGAAAATCGAAAACCTCGGGATGGTCCCTCAGGTATTCGCGATGCACGCGCGTCCAGACGAGACGGCCATCGGTATCTATATTGACTTTCGTTACACCAAGAGGTACTGCTTTGGCAAATTCATCGGGATCGACACCTTTGGCAGAGGGGTCCAGGCTGCCACCTGCCGCATTGATGCGGGCCACTTCCTCGGCCGGTACCGAGCTGGAGCCGTGCATGACCAGGGGAAAGCCCGGCAAACGCTGTTGAATAGCCGCAATGCGATCAAAGTGCAAGCCCTGATTGCCCGTAAATTTATAGGCCCCGTGACTGGTGCCAATGGCTACGGCCAGGGAGTCACAACCCGTAAGTTTGACAAATTCCAAAGCCTCATCGGGATCCGTCAACATGGCGTGTTTTTCATCGACTTGGATATCCTCTTCCACACCTCCCAGCATGCCCAACTCCGCTTCTACACTGATGCCGCGTTGGTGAGCACGTTCCACGACTCTGCGGGTAATTTCGACGTTTTTCTCAAAAGGTTCGTGCGAAGCATCGATCATCACAGAGCTGTAAAAGCCACTGTCTATAGCATCGTAACACACTTCTTCGGTGCCATGGTCGATGTGCACTGCAAAAATGGCTTCGGGATACATTTCTTCTGCTGCCAGGATGATGTTTTGAAGCATCTTCGGCCCGGCATATTTGCGGGCACCTCGGGAGATTTGGACGATAAAAGGAGCCTGGGCACGGCGATGTCCTTCAAACAAGCCCAGAGCTTGCTCCATGTTGTTGATGTTGTAGGCGCCTATAGCGAACTTGCCATACGCAAGCTCAAAAAGAGCTTTGGTCGTTACTAACATGGGTTTTCATTTTTACGAATAAGTGAATAAACCAACAGCCTATATCGCCCCTTTACAAAGAGCGTTGCCAGCCTGTATATCCGGATCCATGCGATGATTGACATGGCATATAAGTCTTTGCTGTAGGACGCAAGCCTTCAAATTCCGACAAAACGAAAAGAGAAGGTGAAAAGGGAAGTTCTTCTCAAAGGCCGAACGAAAAGAAACTTCCCTATCGACAAAACCCTAACCTATTTCGTTGACCGCCTCCACAATGTGCTCCGCCGTAAGCCCGAAGGCTTCGTACAATTTGCCGAAAGGCGCTGAAGCTCCAAAGTGATCCAGGCCGATAATTTTTCCCTCCGTACCGACATATTTGTACCAAGGTAAGCTGGCTGCAGCCTCAATGGCTATGCGTTTTGTTTTGCCGGAAGGCAGCACGCGCTCTCGATAAGCGGCATCCTGCTCATCGAACAAATCCGTGGAAGGCATGGCCACGATGCGGATTTTTTTGCCCTGTTCGTTTAATTGTTTTTTGGCTTCTACAGCCAGCGATACTTCCGAGCCTGTAGCGATGAGGATGTACTCATAAGCTTCATCTTCGGTAAGGACATACCCGCCTCGAGCCAGGTCGGCAGCCGGAGCAAAGCCCAAAGCTTGGCGATCATATTCGGGCACTTTTTGACGGGTGAGCACCAGACAAGTCGGACCATTTTCTCGTTGGAGTGCGAGTTTCCAGGCCTCTGCCGTTTCAGCGGCATCCATGGGGCGAATGAGTCGCATATTGGGCATACAACGCAGGGAAGCCAAATGCTCTATGGGCTGATGTGTGGGGCCGTCTTCTCCCAAACCGATGCTGTCGTGCGTCAGCACATAAATGACGCGAATGCCCATCAAGGCAGCCAAGCGCATCGCCGGTCGCATATAATCGGTAAAGACGAAAAAGGTACCACCGTAGGGAATGACACCACCGTGCAGCGCCAAACCGTTCATGATGGAGGCCATGGCGTGCTCGCGCACCCCGTAATGGATATAGCGCCCCTGTCGATTATCCGGCTGGAAGGCCGTCTCTCCTTTCGGGAAAGTTTTGTTCGAAGGAGTGAGGTCTGCAGACCCACCCATAAGTGCCGGAATGTGGGGAGCCAGATGGTCGAGCACTTTACCCGAGGCAGCCCGCGTAGCCATGTTTTTTCCCGCCTCGAAAGCGGGGATGTCGAACGCTTCGGCAGAGATTTCCGTGGAGATGCAACGCTTAAACGCTTCTTTGTTGGGAGCCATGAGCAGTTTTTCCTGCCAGTGCATTTCCATTTCACGCCCCCGATCCAGGTAAGTGCGCGTAAAGTTGAGCACTTCCCCGGGCACGTAAAAGGTTTCATTTGCCGGAAGGCCGAGATTTTCTTTGGTCAACTTGACTTCTTCTTCACCTAAGGGCGCTCCATGTACTTCGTGGCTGCCTGCCTTGTTGGGGCTGCCATAGCCGATAACGGTACGACAAGCTATGATGGAAGGCTTGTTGTTTTCTTCTCGCGCCAACTGCAAGGCTTCCCGAATGGCGGCATAATCGTGACCGTCAATGCGCTGCACCTGCCAACCGTAAGCTTCGTAGCGTTTGAGGACGTCTTCGCTAAAAGACAGTTCTGTCTCTCCGTCGATGGTGATGCGGTTGTCGTCGTAGAGCAGGATGAGTTTTCCAAGTTTTTGATGGCCGGCCAGGGAGCAGGCCTCGTGAGAGATGCCCTCCTCCAGGTCTCCGTCTCCGGCCATGACGTAAGTGAAGTGATCTACCAAGGACAGCTCAGGCGTGTTGTAGCGCGCAGCCAGGGAAGCTTCGGCCAGAGCCATGCCAACGGCATTAGCGATGCCCTGCCCCAGAGGGCCTGTGGTGGTTTCCACACCGGGGGTTTCGCGGTACTCCGGATGCCCCGGGGTTTTGCTGTGCCATTGGCGGAAGTTTTTGAGATCTTCCAGACTGAGGTCATAGCCGAAGAGATAGAGCAAGCTGTAGAGCAACATGCTACCATGACCACCGGAAAGGACAAAGCGATCGCGGTTGAACCAACGGGGGTTGGCCGGATTAAATCGAAGAAATTCCGTCCAGAGCACTGCCGCCACATCAGCCATGCCCATGGGTAAACCCGGATGTCCCGAATTGGCCTTTTGCACGGCATCCATGCTCAATCCCCGAATGGTATTGGCCAATGCCCTGAGCTGTTTTTCTGAAATTTGAACAGCGGAAGAATGTAAGGTTTCCTGCGGCATAGAATAAATTTTTTGGAGAGCCAAACAAAATTGGGCAAGGTGGATATGCCCAGCCGATTAAGTTTGCTCAAGATACGGTAGATTTTGCTTCCTCGGCAATTTTGGAAAGATTTTGCATCAAAAAATAGGTGATGGTGAGCTGAGCCAGAGCCAGCGGAAAAGAAACCATAGGCACATCTTCTTTGATGAAAAGCCCCACTTTGTCCATATTGAGATAAATATCCTTTTTTTCAAGAGCCTCACCCAGCATCGTTTTGAGCTGTTCGGTCATGTCTTCGCCTATTTCCCCGTGTATGTCCAAAATCTCCATGGGCTGGCCATGCCATTTTTCCAGGCTGATGGACAAACAGGGAATGCCGCCCTCTCTTTCACAGGGATAGCCCTCAAAAGCTTTGGTAATGGTTTCGATGATTTCGTTAAATTCCTCACTGGGTTGAGCCGGGTTCATAGCTATTTTGGCATTGAGCCTGGCATCACTGGTTTTTTTGCGTTTGGGGTAAAAGCGCACGATAAAATCTGCGTATTTTTTCTGTGTGCGGATATAGGCTTCGGAATCTTCTTCTCTGGCTTTGAGCGCCGCCAAAACCTGCTCCCGCGTATAGCCGCGTTTGGCCGTATCCCGCTGCACCTTCCACTCTGCCCGGAGAGATTCCGGCGGGTCGAGATAGACGATAACGTCCAGCAAGTCGCGCAATTTCTGGGTATGAGCGCCTAACAAGCCCTCAACGATAACAAAGCGCTTGGGTTTGATGTAGGTGGGCGGATCAAAATCTCCTGTGCTGTGGTTGTAATTGGGCTTAAGGATGGGTTTTCCCCGCTTCAATGTGAGGAAATGCTGCTCCATGATATCGATGTAATTGCAAGCCGGATTTAGAGCTGTAATACCGTATTCCTTGCGCTGCTTGCGATTGTACTTGTGGTAATCATCGCTGCAAATAGCCGTTACGTTTTCCTGGCCGAGCAATTCTACAATGCCACGCGTGAGCGTGGTTTTCCCTGCCGCACTGTCTCCTATAATTCCCAAGAGTATGGTTTTGTAATCCATTTTTGCTCTTTTTAACTGGTGAAGGGGAAATCAAGCACAGAGCTCCCACAGATTATTTCTCCAAAGGTAATCCCATGCCGTTTCCAAAAACATTCGCCCCTGCCGCCGTTTAACCCCCGATGCAAGACAGCAGGAGTGCGAATGTTGTCTGCTTTTGTTTTCATAAACCCGAAAATCAAGTTTTCGGCTCCATAGCAATGAAGCTGTGTACCTGTCCTTGCCGGATGTTGTCGTAGCCTATGATGCGGATATAAGCCTCGGGATTTGCTTCCCGACAAGCCTGCATTTCTTCCATTATCCGGGACACTTCTTTTTCTCCGAAAAAAGGCAACTTCCAAAAGTTCCAGTAGGAATTTTCAGGTGAGATATCCGTGCTGTATTCTATACCGGCCGACCATCCTTGGTTGAGAATGTATTGAACCTGCTTAGCAATTTCATTTGGCGTAAGCGGAGGCAAAAAAGAAAAGGTTTCCGTCCTCATAAGAAGTATTGTTTAGGCCTTTCGGCAAATGAGAAACAAAGGTTTCTCGGATTTACAGTTTATCTACGGTTTCAAATTCAAACTTGATTTCTTTCCAAGTCTCGAGAGCGACTTCCAGTTCCGGGCTAAACTTGGCAGCTTCTCGCAAGATGTCTCCCCCCTCTTTTTGCAAGTCTCGACCTTCATTGCGAGCCTTAACAACCGCCTCCGTAGCAACACGCACGGCTTTGGCACCCGGCATACTTCCCCAGGGGTGGCCGAGCGTTCCTCCGCCAAACTGTAAAATCACATCATCACCGAAAATGCGAATCAGCTCGGGAATATGCCAAACGTGGATGCCACCGGAAGCCACCGGCATCACAGCCGGAATTGACACCCAATCTTGATCGAAATAAATGCCTCGGCTCAAATTGCGTTTAACAACGTTTTCTCGCAAAAGATCTGCCGAACCCATGGTCGAGGCTTTGTCGCCTTCCAGTTTACCTACAACGGTGCCGTTATGCAGATGATCTGCTCCGACAACCCGAACCGTTTTGGCCAGCACACGCCAATGAATTCCGTGAATGCGCTGGCGATCCATGACGGCGTGCATAGCGCGATGTGCGTGCAACAACATGCTGTTGTCACGACACCACTTGGAAAGCGAGGTGAAAGCGGTAAAGCCCACCGTGAGGTAATCCACCATGATGATGCGGCTACCCAGCTCTTTGGCCAGCTCCGCCCGCTTGTACATTTCTTCCATATCGCCGGCCGTAACGTTCAGGTAGTGTCCTTTGCGCTCTCCGGTCTCCGCTTCGGCCTTGTGCACTGCTTCCATGACAAATTTGAAGCGATCCGTCCAGCGCATAAAGGGCTGAGAAGTGATGTTTTCGTCATCTTTGGTGAAGTCCAGGCCCCCTTTCAGGCCTTCATACACCACGCGACCGTAGTTTTTTCCACTGAGGCCCAGTTTGGGTTTCATGGTGGCACCCAAAATGGGCCGGCCGTATTTGTTCAGGCGATCGCGCTCCGACTGGATGCCATGGGGAGGACCTTGAAAGGTCTTCAACAAAGCAGCCGGAAAGCGAATATCCTCCAAGCGCAAAGCTTTCAAAGCCTTGAAACCAAAGACATTTCCGACAATGGAAGATAACAAGTTGGCCATAGACCCCTCTTCAAACAAATCCAGAGGGTAGGCTATATAAGCGATAAATTGATTGTCCTCGCCGGGCACCGGCTCGATTTTGTATGTCCGCGCTGCATAACGGGGTGGATCGGTCAGAAAATCAGACCAGACGTTGGTCCAGGTACCCGAAGACGACTCTGCTGCCACAGCAGCTGCAGCTTCTTCAAAAGGCACCCCTTCCTGAGGTGTTACGCGAAAAGCCGCCAGCAATTCGCGATCGGAAGGTTCATAACCCGGACTGTAATAGTGCCGACCTGCTGCACTGTAATCCTTTACACCTGCATCAAAAAGTTTTTTATCCGGCATAATATCAAGGTTTAAAAAAAATGAAAGAAAACACACCCACCCGGCACATCTCAAAGCATGAACACCCTTTAAGCCCTGCCATCACCATGCCAAAAAGCACCCAAACCGAATAAACGGCTCAGTATCAAAGCCTTAACGCCCTTTTCGAAGCACCACAAATGGAAAAAAGTGAGACATTAAAGCCCACAAACAGGCCTTTTTCAGTGTCATTATTGACACAATTTTGGCTTCGCCGAAAAAGTCCTACATTTGTCGGAGACACCAAGAACCTAAGTGATTTGGGAGCTGACGATCGAAAACACCCCATACAGGCAAGGACGCTGACGCATCTCAAATCATCTAGTCATGAGCAACAAACAACAAGGAAATGCGCTATTATGCTTTACGAAGAGACTTCCCCCGCAAAGAAGACCGCAAGCGCGTAGTCGGAAACCTCAAAGCCCTACGAGAAGATCTGAAAGAAAAGATTCCTGCGAAGGCCTATGGAGAAAACGTCCTGATTGCCACTTGGAACATTCGGGATTTTGACTCCAACAAGTTTGGCCACGGGCCTCGACTTTCCGAATCCTTTTACTACCTGGGGGAATTGCTCTCCTCCTTTGACCTGATTGCCCTTCAGGAAGTCAACGAAGACCTCAGTGCATTTCAACGCCTGATTTATCTCATGGGCGATCAATGGGATTACATCACCACAGATGCCGTAGAAGGTTCTTCGGGCAACAAAGAGCGCATGACCTTTCTATACGACAAGCAGCGAGTCTCTTTTGAAAAAATTGCCGGAGAAATCGTCTTGTCTAAGAAACGACTGTTGCCGGGAGCCTTGCAATTTGCCCGCACGCCCTTTCTGGTGGCTTTTCGATCCGGATGGTTTACCTTTAAGATGTGTACCGTACACATTTACTATGGCAGCGACCGTGGAGAAAAGCTGCTGCGCCGAATTGCCGAAATAGATTCCATTGCCCGGCATCTGGCCAAACGAGCTAAAAAGAAAGAGGAAAACCTCATCCTTCTCGGAGATTTCAACATCACAAGCCCGGAGCATCAAACCATGAAAGCCCTGGAGCAAAACGGATTCAAAATCCCGGAAGCCCTTAAAAAGAGTCCGACCAACATGTTTCAAACCAAGCACTACGACCAAATTGCTTTTAAAGAAAAAGAAAACGAAGTACAGTTGGCAGAAAAGCCCAACAGCGCAGGAGCCTACAATTATTATCAAAAAGTTTTCACTGCCCGCCAATATCCTCAATACGAAAAGGTCATCAAAAGCTCCTTGAACAAGCGAATCGAAAAAAAACGAGAAGCGCTAAAGAAGACTCGGAGTAGCAGCAAAAAGGCTTCTTTGCAAAAAGAAATCAAAAATCTACAACAAATAAAATCCTCTGAAGAAAACTTAAAAACCTATTACAAAAACATCTGGCGCAGCTTCCAAATGTCGGACCACCTTCCCATGTGGGTAGAGTTGAAAATCAATTTCAGCACAAAATACTTAGACAATTTGTGAAAGAACGACAAACACTAGGAGAAATCATTTAAAATCTTTTCGCTTGATTCCGTACTTATTCATCAAGCGGTAGAAAGACTTTCTGGGCAGGCCGGCCTCTTCGGCTGCCCGACTCACGTTTCCGGCTGTTTTTCTAAGACACTTGCAGATAAACTCCCTTTCAAATTGCGCAATCCACGCAGCTTTTTTCTCTTTAAATTTGCCGGAAGGCAAAGGAGAAAAAGGCTCTGCACTTTGCATATTAACCGGCAAGTGTTCCGGTTTGATTTCCTCGCCCCGGCAGAGAATAACCGCCCGCTCGATAATGCTCTGCATTTCCCTCAAGTTGCCGGGGTAGGAGTAAGACAAAATGCAATCTAAAGCCTCGGTGGAAAAGCCCAAAACGCTTTTCTTATTCAATCTGTGGCGGGCTTTGAGCAGGAAGTGATGAGCCAGTTGCTCCAGGTCCTCTTTGCGCTTGCGCAAAGGAGGCAAATCTATGCGAAAGGCGTTGAGGCGGTAGTAAAGGTCTGCCCGAAACTTTCCCTTTTTGATGAGTTTTTGCAAGGGCCTGTTCGTGGCGGCAATCACGCGAGCATCGACGATTTTGGTTTTGGTGCTGCCTACGGGTCTCAATTCTCCGAATTGCAAAAAGCGCAGCAACTTGACCTGCATATCCAAGCTGATATCACCTATCTCATCCAAAAAGATCGTCCCGCCATCTCCTTCCTCCAACAAACCCCGCTTATCGGTAAGAGCACCGGTAAAAGCACCTTTCACATGGCCAAACAGCTCACTCTCAAGCAAAGTCGGGGAAAAAGCCGTGCAATTAATCTTAACAAAAGGCTTGTTTTTTCTATCGCTTTTGCTGTGAATCATACCGGCCATAAGTTCTTTACCCGTACCCGTCTCCCCTATGAGTAAAACCGTGGTGGGCGTAGGTGCAACCTGCTCGATCAGGTTTCTCACCTGCTGCATTAAAGGATTGGAACCAAAGATGATCTGGGCGGATTCAGCTTCTTTGGGTAAATGTGAAGCGGCTTCCTCTTCGTAGCGCTGCTTCCATTCGTCGCGCTCGCGTACAGCCCGAATCAACTCCCAAATGAATTTTGCGGCAGCACCGCTGATCAGCCGCGTATAGGGCGGTTTAAACTCCAGCAAACGGCTGTGCAAATCGGGATCACCCGTAACGTCAATGAGCACATCTACAGCTCGTTCGGCCTTGCGAAAGACATCTCCTATTCCGGCCAGGCCCACCTCCGTGGGAATACCCCGCTGAGCAGCCAGCAACATGCCGGGAGCATCGCTTTTTTCATCGACCACAGCCACCACCTCAATATCGGGCAAATCGTGCATGATGTTCAGCAGAGCCGTACCACCCCGCCCCGCCCCGATAATGGCTACGCGAATGACTTCTTTCGACACACTGGCTTTCTTTTTCATAAGACAAAAATATGGACTTGAAACCGCCACAAAGATCAATTCCTTTCATTCTCGAGACGAAACAACCCAAAGCGCAGCAAGCGGGTTCGCTGCAAAAAGTGCATAAGGGATATTTTCAATACCCCCAAACCGTATTTGACACTGCGCCGGAAATTAATGGATGAGGCCTCTTCAAAGTACTTGGTCGGGCAGGTGATTTCAGCGATGTCAAAACCGGCATAAATGATTTGCGAAAGCATCTCGTTATCGAAGATAAAATCGTCGGAATTCTCCTCGAAGGGTATTCTTTCCAAGACCTCTCTGCTAAAAGCCCTATAGCCGGTATGATACTCCGAAAGTTTGTGACCATTGAGCAGATTTTGGACGAAAGTCAAAAAGCGATTAGCCACGTATTTGTACAGAGGCATTCCGCCCTTCAAAGCGCCATTGCCCAAGATGCGCGAGCCCAAAACCACATCGTACAGGCCGCTGGCAATCAAGTGGGCCATGGGAAGAATCAGCCCCGGCGTGTATTGGTAGTCCGGATGCAACATGATAACAATATCGGCCTCCAACTCCAAAGCGGCCTTGTAAAGCGACTTTTGATTACCTCCATAGCCCTTGTTCTCCTCATGCCTGATCAGGTGGCGAATGCCCAGTTCCCGAGCTTTCTCCAAGGTATTGTCTTTGCTGGCATCGTCGCAAAGGATAACTTCGTCCACCAGTTCAAAAGGAATCTCCCGGTAAGTCTGCTCTAAAGTGGCCGAGGCATTGTAAGCCGGCAAGACGACGACAATTTTTTTCCCTTGATACATGCCGCAAAAGTACGCGTTTTAAGCAACTACCCCTTAAACCAAGTGCCTTGCATAGACTTAAAACCCGTAAATACGGTGAAACATGAGAAGAAATGAGACTCCATAGCAAATTTTGAGCCCCTGCGTTTTTCTGTAGTTTGAACGGCCCGAAACGGGATGTTTCGACTTAGCTACCATCCCATCCGAAGGCAGCACAAATCGGGCTGTTTTTTATTCCTGAGCCTCTGAAAAG
>Ga0256841_1003616_pt1 | contig 11473 bp, 7 predicted proteins | sample 356308metaG_FD_185971 | JGI IMG/M metagenome (GOLD analysis project Ga0256841, IMG submission 185971) | Hydrothermal vent microbial communities from Mid Atlantic Ridge, Atlantic Ocean - 356-308 | ecosystem: Environmental > Aquatic > Marine > Hydrothermal vents | place: Atlantic Ocean: Mid...
CAGGTCCTACTGCTACCGCTTGGCATTTAAATAAACTAATTGATCCAGCGACAAACGGAGCTGTGTTGCCAATTCTGCACCTTAACGGATATAAAATTTCTGGACCAACTTTTATGGGTAGAATGAGTAATCAAGAATTGGAATCTTTGTTTAGTGGCTATGGCTATAAACCGTATTTTGTGGATGCATACATAGATAGAGATGTTCATGAGCAAATGACTGAAGTTTTAGACAAGGTGGTGGCAGAAATAAGATTTACTCAACATTGTGCCAGAGAAAATACTTTACACGAACCACCACGTTGGCCAATGATAATTTTAAGGACTCCTAAGGGGTGGAACAGTATTGATTATATCGATAAAAACAAAATTGAAGATAATTGCTTATCACACCAAGTGATTGCTGCTGAAGCTAAACATAACCCAGAACATTTGGAAAAACTTGAGCAGTGGCTACGTTCTTATAATTTTAACGAATTATTTGTTGAGGGAGAATTTTCTGAAGATTTAAAGAAACTTATACCAGAATCGGAATATAAGATGGGTAACAATCATCACGCTCGTTGTGAAGGTACTTACAAACCGTTGATTATGCCTGAAGTTAAGGATTATGTTAGTAAAAATACTTGTAATTTAAACAATCCTATTTGTGGAAGAGTAAGCGGTATGGAAACCATTGGAACTTATTTACGTGATTTATTTAAAATAAATAAAAATGAAAGGAATTTACGGTTAATGTCTCCAGATGAAACTTATTCAAATAAACTCCAGGCAGTTTTTCAGCAGACCAAGAGAGCCTTTGTTTGGCCACATAAAGATTGGGACAGAGACTTGGGTTGGGACGGTAGAGTTTTAGAGATGTTGTCAGAACACAGTTTACAGGGTTTGTTACAGGGTTATGTTTTAACCGGCAGACATGGTGTCTTTGTTTCTTATGAAGCTTTTGTGCAAATTGTTGCCAGTATGGCTGACCAATATGCCAAATTTTTACGTATTGCCAGACAAGTAAAATGGCGAGGAAAATTTCCGTCTTTTAATTACATCTTAACTTCAGGTGCTTGGAGGCAAGAACATAATGGTTTTTCACATCAAAATCCTGGTTTTATTGACGGTATTTTACAGCGACAAGGCTGTTTCACTAATGTTTATTTTCCAGCTGATTCAAATACTGCCTTGGCAGTATTTAAGAAGATGATGTCTTCGGAGCAAGAAATTAACGTTTTGGTAGGCTCAAAGCGGCCGCTGCCAGTTTGGAGAACTTGGAAAGAGGCAGAAAGGGATGTTAATGACGGTATTTCTATTTGGGATTTTGCCAGTGATGATAATCCCCATATGGTTTTTTGTTCGGCTGGTGATTATCCAACTCTGGAAGTTTTGGCCGCTATCAGTTTAGTGCGTGAGTATGTACCACAGATGAGAATACGTTTTGTTAATATTACTTCTCTTTCCGCTTTAGGGATTGGTAATTCTCAATGCAGAGTTTTGCGACATGATTTTGATTATTACTTTACTAATGAAAAAAATGTGATTGTAAATTTTCATGGCTATCCACAAACTATCAAACAAGTGTTGTTTGATTATACAGAAAATTCCAAACGATTTAGTGTTCATGGTTACATTGAGTCTGGCTCCACTACAACTCCTTTTGATATGATGGTAAGAAATCGTGTAGACAGATTTCATTTGGCGATGGAGGCTTTTGCTGTCGCTGCAAAAGAAGGGTTGTTGAAAGAAGCAGAAGCACAAAAACTTATTATGTCTTTTCAGGATAAATTGGCGGAACATAAAAATTATGTCATCAAATATGGTGATGACATGGAAGAAATTAAAAAATGGGTATGGAAACAACGTTAATAGTTAATCCAGGTAGTTCATCTAGAAAATATGCTTTGTATGATGATGGGCGGTTGGTTTTAGACTTCAGATTTGAAAGAACAAACCTCGGATTTGAGGTTTGTTCTCGTAACTTTAATTCACAATCGGTTTGTAAATCTATTGACAGTGAAAGTTTTAGTAATGCTTTTAAAATAACCGCTCTTGAAGTTCAAGGATACTTATTAAATACCAAATCTAAAAAAAAACTTGATAATATTGTAATAAGGGTGGTGTCTCCCGGGTCTTTTTTTCAAAAGCATAGAGTTATAGATGATGTTTATCTTAAGGAGTTAAAAAAACAACAATCTTTTGCTCCTTTGCATATACCAGTTATTATTGGTGAAATTGAAAAAATAAAAAAATATTATAAAGATTCCAGAATAATAGCCGCATCTGACAGTGCTTTTCATAGCACATTACCTGATTTAACCAAGAAATACTCAATCAGTGCTACTGATGCTGACAAATATAATCTTTATAGATTTGGCTATCATGGACTGTCAGTTTCTTCTGTAGTTGAAAAAATACACCCATTGATTGGTATTTACCCACGACGTTTAATTGTGTGTCATATTGGCAGTGGTGTTAGTGTCACAGCGATAAAAGATGGTCGCAGCGTAGAAAACACCATGGGATTTTCTCCAACTTCCGGTCTGATTATGGGTAGTAGAGGTGGTGACGTTGATTCATCATCGTTATTGCAGCTTATGAGAGTTAAGAATTTTACTCCTGACGATGCGGAATTGTATCTAAACACCAGAGCTGGTTTGGTTGGTTTGGCAGGAGAGTCCGACATTAGAAAATTATTAAACCGTTATGTCAAAGGTGATACCGAAGCCGTGCTGGCTTTAAAGATGTTTGCTTTCAATATTCAAAAGGCTATAGCATCACAGACTGTTATTTTAAAAGGGTTAGATGTGCTGGCGTTAACTGCTACAGCAGCGGTAAGAAGTTCAGAATTGCGTCATTTAATCTTAAAAAACCTTGAGTATATGGGAATTAAAATTAGTCCTGACAGAAATGACTTAATGTCTGGCAAAGACGGAGTCATCAGTGTTCGCAACAGTCAAATAAAGGTGGTGGTAGTAAAGACTGATGAAATGAAGAACATGTTGCAAATAGTCAATCAGGTTTAATTTAATGAACTAAACTTATTTAAGTTTTATGCTAAAAAATAACCAAAAAGCTTTTATAAAAACTACAATAATCTTTACATTATTATTCTCACTGCTACTTTTAGTGATTGCTATTTTTGATTTTTCTGATACCAGTAAAGATTATTTAATTTTTTTAATGTTTTTAATGTCTTTATTTTTTATTTCAAGAAATATCTACCACCGTCTTTTAGGTGAAAATAAAATAAATCATTTGGAGTCAAATCAAAATTTACATGGGGGCAGTAACAATCAATTGTATTTGAGTTTGTACAAAAGTAGTCCCGTACCACATTTAATAATTGATAATTATGGTCATGTGAAATCTGCCAATGTAGCTGCGGTCAGGGTTTTAGGGTTTAGGCAGTCTGACATTTCTGGAGTAAATATTTTTGATTATTTACGTACAGACGAATCCAGTAAGGTTGATTTATTATTGGAAAAATATAGACAAAACGTATCTATTAGTAACGAAGTTTTTAGGGTGGCAAATGATAAAAAAGAAACCTGGGTGTTATTATCTTTATATAACCTCACTGATGCTATGGGAAAAAAAATTGGAATTATGACTTTGGTTGATATAACCAATCAGAAAAAAGTTGAAACTTCAAAAACAGAATTTGTGTCTTTGGTGTCACATCAATTAAGAACTCCGATTTCTGGCATGAAGTGGAGTGCAGAATTACTATTAATTGATAACCCCAACAATCTTACAGAGAAGCAATTGCAATATATTAAAAGATTAATTTTCAGTATTGAAAAATTGTCTATGTTGGTTGATGATTTTTTACGAGTTTCCAGATTTGAGGTGGGAAATTTTAAACCAACTTATAAAAAAATAGATTTGAATATTTTATTAAAAGATATTTTGTCCGAATTCAGTTCATCTATTTCTGTTAAAAATATAACTTTAAACACAAATTTTCATAATTTTTCTCAAAAAATAATAACAGACCCCAACTTAATTAGAATGATTATTACCAATCTTATTTCTAATGCTATAAAATATACAAAAGATGGGGGTGTGGTTAGTTTTAGTTGTGTTAAGAAAAATAATAAAGACCTGGTTATTACCATTGCAGACACAGGAATTGGTATCCCAATGTCAGACCAGTCTTATATATTTTCCAAACTATTTAGAGCCAAGAATGCAGTTAGAAATGTACCTGATGGTACCGGACTTGGTTTGTATATAGTTCGTGAGGCTGTTTCTATCCTAAGAGGTAGAGTATCGTTTACAACAGCAGAAAATCTAGGCACGACTTTTAGAGTAGTTTTACCAATAAAGCTTTCTTTTGATGAATTGTAGTGGACGGGACGTAAAAAACAGCAAGTGTTTATATGGGATTTATTTCTTGTTTAATTTTCTCTATTAAATAAGAAACATCACATCGGGGTTTAAATAATACTTTATCCAAAGGCAAATCAATGTTTTTTGCTACAGTTTCCACTGATTCTGATGCTGTTAGAACAACAACATTTATATTTTTTCCCCAAGGTTTATTTTTTATTTCGTGGTAAACTTCATAACCATCAATATCAGGTAATCTTATGTCAAGTAATATCAGTTTTGGCTGTTTCTCCCTAGCCAACAAAATTCCTTCACGACCAGTGTTTGCGACTGCAACATCAAAGCCCGCAATCTTAACTAAATCTTTTAAGGATTCAGACAAATAAGCGGAGTCTTCAATAATCAATACTAATGGTTTTGGCATATGTTGTATTTGATGGTTTTGATTTAAATAAAACAATCTATCACACAACAGATTATATCAGGGTAGAGCAATAATGTTAATTTAATATTTGCATTTTTCGCCTTGAAGAGATTAAAGAACAGCATTAAACAATATTTTTTTTATATGTAAAATACATTTTGCACACGTTAATAATACTTTATTAATAGTGTTATAAACAATTTATATACAGCTGATAATTATTGTTTCATAGCTAAATCCGTGTTTTCAACAGTTTTGATGCATTCGTTTTGATAAAAATCGTTACCTATCTGGATTGTCTGCAAATTGATATACTTTCGGCAGTTGTGTTTTTTTTTGGTAAAACCTTGAACACACTAGTTCATTATTAGATCATTGATAAAGATTATAGTTTTTATGATTAAAACATTTAAATATCGCAACTTAACCCTCGGGCTGTTTGCTTTGGGTACGGTTGGATTAATTGTTGGCGGGGCGACAACTGCATTTTATAATGATGTTGAGCGTTCTACTGGCAATACTTTTACTACGGGAGGAGTTAATTTAAGAGTGGATAGTACCTCTCATTATAATAATATGATTTGTACCGATATGGGCAGTAGTGCTGACCCACGCTACCAATGGCAATCGGAATCTGGATTTACGCCAACACCTGACCATTATCCTGTTGTTGGTACGGCTTGTGATGGTACCTGGTCTGAGACCGACCTGGAAGATGGTGTTCATAAGTTTTTCAATTTTAATGATTTAAAACCGGGTGACTTTGGAGAAGATACAATTTCTCTACATGTTTATGATAATCCGGCTTGGGGAAGATTTTTATTAGAAAATATAATAGATAGCGACAACACTTGTACCAGTCCGGAACAGAGTGCAGAGAGTGGAAATTGTGTTGAGAATACCGGAGATGGAGAAATTGACAATTATCTAACGTTTGCTCTTTGGCTTGATCAGGGTAGCATTCCTGGATTTCAATGTGGAGATTTGTCCGCTTCCAGCAATGGTGCAAAATGTGATACTGACCCAACTGAAGGAGACAATATACGTCAAGACACTGAACCAGTAGTTAATAACAAGGTCTTGGTATCACAACTCAATGCTGGCTCTCTTGAGCTGGCACCAGCCTTATCATCTGTATACCAAGCTTTTAGTTGTGATGTAAGTGATGGTAATACTGATTATGGTGTTTGCCATGGTTTGGCCGAGGACGGAAGAATGGTGCCGAGTGTGACTTATTACTTTGGTGTGGCTTGGAATTTGCCACTGAGTACCGGTAATGATGCACAGACTGATACTTTTGGGGCTGATATGATTTTCCAAGTGGAACAGCATCGTAACAACCCTACTCCTTTTACAGGCAATAATTCTTTGGTGAATAGCAATGGTACCGGAAGTACTACCGTCAGCGGCGGTACAACTAATAGTGGCACTGGCAGCACAACAAGTACAACCGGCAGTGGTACCGGTTCAACCAGTCCAACCGCCACTTTGAGTGTATCAACTACCACTTTGAGCGGAACTACTACTCAAAAAATAAACTTTGTGGCTACCGTGAATGCTGATCCCGGATTTGATACTTCCAATATAGTGGTAGCTGTAAGTGATGGTGGCGCCGGCGGAAGTTTTTACAATGGTACCGTTTCTGGGCAGTGTAACAGTAATACCGTAGATGCTGACAATGAGTTTGCTATTAGTAGCAATAAAGGTATTTGCTATCAAAATACCACAGCTGGTAATTACACCATAACGGCAACATTATTGGATTCTCCGGGTGGTTTGGCAGTTGGTTCTCCGGTTGATATAAGTGTTAATGTAACAAATTAAGAAAAGAATTATGAAAAAAATATTATTTGGTTTTGCCGCTTTGGCGGCTGTCAGTTCACTGGGTATGGGTGCAACCAATGCAATCTTTTCAGACAATGAAGTTTCTTCCGGGAATACATTCACTACCGGTGCAATTGACCTGACTATTGATAATGAAAGTTATTATAATGGTAAATTGAATGCCAGCACTACTTGGCTTCAAGCTGCCAACCTTGATGATGGCAATGGTCCAAGTGGTAACGGAAAGTATCTATTCTTCAACTTTGGTGATGTGAAGCCGGGTGACTGGGGTGAGGATACCATCAGTTTGCATGTAAACAACAATGACTCTTGGTTATGTATGGATGTTACTTTGACTGGCAATGATGATAATGGTATTACCGAGCCGGAATCAGGTGACGGTGATACAACTGACGGAGCGGGTAACGGCGAGTTGCTCGAAGCTATGAAGTTTATGTGGTGGGCTGATGATGGTGACAATGTCTTTGAAGACGATGAAAAGTTGTTTGTGTTTGATGATGGTAACGGCAATCAAACAAATTCGTTATTTGCCAATGCGCAGGTTGGCGACACTGTAACTTTGGCGTTGGCTGACTCGCAAAATAATGTATGGGAAGGTTCCGGGCCTTTGCCGGGAGATAGTACAAGATTTATAGGAAAAGCCTGGTGTTTGGGCGACATGACACCGAATCCTGTTGCGCAAGATGGTTTAGGTAAAACTACAAATGGTACTACCTCAGTATCTACCAACGGTCCTTTGGTGAGAGGAACCGGCTTTACCTGCGATGGTTCTCCGGTTGATAATGTTACTCAAACCGATACCTTAACTGCCGATATCGCCTTTTACACGGAACAGTCCAGACACAATGATGATTTTGTTTGTGCGCCGTTACCTCCTCAAGAAACGACTATAACTATTAAGAAAGAAGTAATAAATGATAATGGCGGCACCGCCACAGCTGATGATTTCTTATTTTTGGTGGGTTCTACAACCGTACATAATGGAGAAACAGTTAACATAGATCCAGGTACTTATACAATAAGTGAATCTGGTCCTGATGGATATAATGTAACTTTTGGTGGAGACTGTGATGCTAACGGTAATATTACAATTTCTGAATTTGATCAAGCCGTTTGTACCATTACTAATGATGATAAAGAGAATGGAGTATTGCTGATTGATAAGTTAGTAACTTTCTCCGGTCCGAGTTTGAGTGTATCAACCTCTGATTTTAATTTCACTGTTACCAACACGGTTACAAATGAAGTCTTCAGTTTTACTGATGAAGTTCCGGGAGACTTGCCTGCAGGAAACTATACTATAGGTGAAGTTTATACTGGAAATGAAAATATAAGTTACACTTCAACCTTCTCTGGTGATTGTAGTGATACTGGAAATAACACAGCTTCTATTTCCATTACCGAAGGCGCAACTTCTACTTGTCAGATAATAAACATTATCAATTCTATTCTATCTGTTAGATAATAAATATTATCAACTCTAATTAAGTTGTGGTTTTTTAGGAGCGGCGAGCTTCGCTCGCCGCTCCTATAAAGACCGTAAAAGGTCTTATTATAAGTATGAAATTTATTTTTAATACAGTTTATTATTTAACATTTTTTTCGGTAATACTTTTGACTTCTCTGTTGTTGATGTCTTTTTTTCCTTTTAAAGACTGGTATCAAATAAAGGTGGTTTTGTCTGGTTCAATGGAACCAAACATCAAAACAGGCAGTATTATAGTCATTAAGCCGGAAAAAAATTATAAAGTAGGTGATGTTGTTACTTTTGGTAGAGACGACAGGGTTCATGTTCCGATTACCCATCGTATTGTGGAAATTGACAAACAGCAGGATGGTGGGGAATATTTTGTAACCAAGGGTGATGCCAATGAAGATATTGATGCTGGTCAAATAAGCAAGAGTAGCGTGATAGGTAGGGTTTTATTTACTTTGCCTTATGTAGGTTATTTTCTTAGCTTTATGAAAACCAACGTTGGTTTTATTAGTGTGGTGGTGATACCGGGCATAATTGTTTTATTGATAGAGTCTTATAAGATTTGGCTGTCTTTCGTCAGACAACGTAAATCTTGAAATGGCACAACGTCATTTAATTATTACATTTATGAAAAGAAAACTTTTAAGCACAAATAAAAATAACAACTTTTCTTTTGGCTATTTTCATGATATTAAACGACGGTCACTAAGAGCGGTAACTGCAAGTACTAATTTTCACAAGACTACCGACAACTTAATTATTAAAGATTCTTCCGGCAAAAATTATTTTTTTGATAAAGTGCTTTGGTTGGTTAGATGTTATTTGTTGTTTGTTATGTTAATAACCGGCAGCTTTGGGTATACCACTTCTTTTTATAATGATACCGAACAGTTAGATAAAAATTATTTAAAAACCGGTTCTTTAGATTTTGTTTTAAAGACAATCCCATTTAGTGATATTAAGAATGATAATTGGCAGGTGTCTGTCATACCAGAAAATAATAGTAATCCTTTTTATTATTACGCCTCGTCTACAAATATCAATGGTGATGTTGAGTTGTGTGAAAATTTAAAAGTAAAGGCGAGGGCGGGAGATGAGCTTATGTATGAAGGTTTATTATCGGAATTAGTTACCGCAACAACAACAGATTTAACCACCTGGACATTTAGTTTTGATAATTGGCAAAAATATGTCGGTCAAACTTGTTATTTCTCTGTTGATTATAAAGGTTGGCAGACTCGCCATGGCATGAATGAAGGTGGATATAATGATATTGAAACCGTGGATTATAAAATAACAATTCCCAGTGTTTTAATCAGTAAGGTGTATTTTAATTTTGATAAAAATATTGATTGTCGTACAACCGAAAAATTTAATATTTTAAACAATGGTGATGAGTGGAAAAACAAAAGCGAAAGCAGTGAATCGGGAAATAATTTAAAAATCAAATCCGAGGTAGGCACTGAAGAGCGATTATTGAATAATGAAAAGGTTAATATCGATGTGCAACTTTTGCCGACAAGTGATGAAGAGGAGGGGGCGGGCATGGCGACTATTGGTAATAATAAAGAAGACGCCATGCCCGCCCCCCAATCGGCAAAAATAGTAACTACCAAACCATCTCCAAATACAGCAATTACAATCAAATCAGTTAATTATGATTTACCTTTATGCAGTGACGTGAGACAGACCCAAGATTGGGTAGAGTTATACAATCTAACCGACCAAGCTATTGATATTAAAAACTGGTCTCTTTGCGGAGGTAACAGCTGTGATTTGTTTACGGATTCACAATCAATACCGGCTAACGGCTACTTACTGGTAGCGGAAAAACCTTCCATTCATACAGAGCTGTCCATTCCGCAAAAAGTACCTTTGTTTTTGGTTGATGATGGACAAATTGGTGACGGTTTGTTTGTAAAATCAGGAATGTTACAACTAAAAAACAAAAACAATGATATAGTTGATCAGTTGAATTGGGGTGAAGTTGATAAAAATTGGAACAACTACCAAGCTGATTTATGGCCTGAAAATCAGCTGATTGCCAGCGCCGGAAAAGCTTTAACTCGTTTTCCGGTTGGACATGATACTAACTCGCCGGCGGACTTTATTAGTCTGATTCCGCCCATTGTGTCTTGGACAGATACGATAAGTCCTTACCCCATAGTACAAGCTGGTGATAACTTTGAAATAAATTGGCAAGCCGAAAATCCCAATGGAGAGGATAAGGATTTAAAAATTGATCTTTATTATTTTCAAAATGATGAACTGCACTTGATTGCTCTAAACGAAGAAAATGACGGTAGTTATATTTGGCGAGTGCCAAATCATTTACAGGGTGAAATAAGGATAAAATTGGTGGCAACCGCACCGGAAAATCCACTTTTGAATACACGTCTAAAGTTAATGTCGGTGTGGGTTGTCAGCGCTCCACTGCAACCGAAGGCGTGGAAATCTTTAAAAAGTGAAAACAATAACCGTGCTGAAGACACAAACAATACTGACGGCGATATTGAAAATAATAAAATTGATAACAATAATATTGAGAGCGCAAGTACGAAAAATATAAACAATACCGATAACGATACCGACAGCAAGGACGAGGGTGGAAATAAAAAAATAGAAACTTCATCAACGACCAAAAATAATAAAATTGACACCGCACAAAAAACAGTCGGCACTTCCTCGCCTTACAATGTTCCTCAAGAACAAGAGCTGGTTTCCGAAAATGTCATAACAAGGGACGATAAGTTACCGAGTAAAAGCTCTACCGACGATAACCAGAAAGAGCAAACGGAAGCCGATGATACAAGCGACAAATCAAACTCTTTAAAAGAAAATGAATCAATGAAAGCTGATGAAGTTGAATTGCAACCACCGACAAAGTCACAGACAGCGAACAATAATACCGATGAAAATAAGTCTGTGGAAGAAAATGAGGAAAGTGTCAGTCAAGGTGTTGTTCTGTCGGAAGAAGAAGTAAAAGATAGCTCTGATTCAAATGAGGCAAAAGAAGTTTCCAGCCATTCCGTAACTTCGGTGCAAGATGGATTTATTTAAAACAGATGTTGAAACTGATGAAAATAAAGTTGTGAACGAATAAGCTTATTGTGTAAATTTAAATAATTATTTAAATGGTTTAAAGGAGTATTAAATATAGATGACTGTACGGTATTATTTGACTTTTTGTAGAGAGAGATTCCATGATTTATGGAATACCAATGGTGGTATATCCGTTCTTTGTTTTTTAACTACGGGAGATAGATATGTCTAATAATCTTGCAAAGTAGAATCGGCAAATGTGTATGTTGTGCAGGGCGGTATCGAATATACCGTCAATCATTTGAGGGAGGTGTTCGGAGACGACTTAGCACCTGGTCTTAAGCAGTGGGTCACCAATCTGGACAA
>Ga0256841_1003617_pt1 | contig 11470 bp, 14 predicted proteins | sample 356308metaG_FD_185971 | JGI IMG/M metagenome (GOLD analysis project Ga0256841, IMG submission 185971) | Hydrothermal vent microbial communities from Mid Atlantic Ridge, Atlantic Ocean - 356-308 | ecosystem: Environmental > Aquatic > Marine > Hydrothermal vents | place: Atlantic Ocean: Mid...
GGTTAACTCCGATCCGACTTTGAATCCAACGGCAATATAAATCAACGGGATTACACCGGCGCTGAAAAGTGCATTGGGTTGGCCGAAGGGCAGAAAATTCTGCAGGAAACTCCAGCCGTATATCAGACCCAAAAGACCGATAGTCACGAAGGTTAAACCGGCTAAGGATTCAATCCAGGAAAGCACCTTATGGCTTACATGATAGGAACGGAAGGACATGAACATCAATAAAAAACCCGAGGCGATTATTGAGCCGCCCTGGAAACCGCCGCCCGGTGTCAAATGGCCGTGGATAAATACATAGGCACCAAGAATGATGGTTAACGGAAAGAGAATCCGGGCTCCGGTTTTCACAATAATACTGGCGTTTTGACGGGAACGGTGCATCGGTTCTTTTTGAAAAAACAAAGCACCCACTCCGGTGGCCGCTAAAAATAACACCGTCACCTCACCAAGCGTATCGAACCCACGATAGTTTACTACAATGGAAGTGACGATATTCACCCCGCCCGTCTTTTGTACCCCATCGGCTAAATATTTATGAGCCACTCCACTAATAATACGATCAATCCCAAAGGGAATTTGAAAGAAGACGGCCAAAAGATAATAGCCGATGATTCCCAGAAAAATAACAGCGAGTGTTTTTCTCATTCTTCCATCCTCCTCGTTTTGCGGAGGGTTATCATAAATATGATGGTGGTCAAACCCACGCCGATAGCCGCTTCGGTCAGAGCAACATCCGGTGCTTGTAGAATATAAAAATAGATAGAAGCGATCAGACTCACCACCGAGGAAGCTACGACCGCAGCCACTAGATCCTTATAATGAATCGTAAGGATTGCAGCAATAATTAAAATGATGGTTGCAATCACAACAATAATTTCCATCAGGCAGCCTCGTTCTTTTCTTTTTCTTTTTTCAACGCATTTTTATAAGCATCAATCTTCTTTTTCTGCCACAACTTAATCCCGCTACGATAGCTTCCGCGGGCCAAGGCATGGCTACTAATAGGATTGGAAAGCAAAATAAATAAAGAAATGATTAAGGTTTTAAAAAACCATTCCGGATGAATCAGTCCCACGCCCATAATGGTACCCACAGCGCCTAAAGTAGTGGCTTTTGTCCCGGCCTGCATGCGATTGTAGACATCGGGCATACGCAGGATTCCCAGTCCTCCCAAAAACAAGAACAGTACGCCCACACTGGCCAGTATATAGCCGATAATTTCTATAATGTCCATCATTACAGGCCTCCTTCCAGGTAACGGGCGATCGTCAGCACACCGATGAAACCTAAAACGCCATAAATCAATGCCACATCGATATAGATATATCGGTTAAAGAGAAGCCCCAATAAAACCATAAAAGCCGTGGTCATGGTTGTAAGCGTATCCAAAGCCACGACGCGATCTGAGCTTGTGGGCCCAAGCAAAAACCGAACGGATGCTAAGATTGCACCCAATACGATTACTCCTAAAAAGATATAGATCATTCAAAAATTTCCTTGATATATTTTTCAAATGTGGAGGAGATATGTTCAAAAGTTTTTTTCGGATCTTCGGATTTTACATCAATCCAGTGGATATAGAGTTTATCTTCAATAATATCCACGGTCAAGGTACCCGGAGTAAGTGTAATGGAATTAGCCAGGGCCAGTTTCGCAGGATTACTTTTTAATTGAGTGGGGACCTCTACAATTCCGGGATTCAGGGGGATTTTAGGCTGAACAACCCGTTTGGCGACATCCACATTGGCTTTAACCATTTCCCACAGAAAAACAAACATATACAGAAAGGCATAGAATATCTTATGCGGAGTTAAATTTTCCAGACCTTCCTCAGAGAATTCTTTGGCCGTGAGCAGGGCCATAATCAAAGCGACCAGCCCCCCGGCAAATAATTCCTGGCCGTTCAAAGAGGTGGTAAATCCGACCCATAAGGCAAAATAGATAATGAAACTAAAAATAAATCTGGACATATTAATTTCCCGGATTTTTCATGGACAAGGATAGTAATCTTGCAACTATTATGCCGCAATCAGGCCTTAGGTATTACCGAAATCCGGTTGATTTGACCGATTCTCTGTCTAGATGATCGAACGAATGGGTTTTGTTACTATCTGTTTTTTATAAAGATATATGGATTATCATTTTTGGGAAGCGGAGATCGGGCCTGATTTTAAAAGTTAATTTTATACGATTTGATAAAAGAATATACTTATTTTTGAACAAAGAAGTGCGATTTTATATTTTTTCTTCCCCATTTAGAAGGATAAACCGGGAACTTTTTTTAAAAAATATGCATTTTTTTTAAAATTAATCCTAAAATTTGTAATATTTTGGAGTAAGTTTTCTATTTTTGAAAATTTCGCTCGATATATTTTATTTTTTATCTACTCACTAAATATATCGCCTTCAATCCGGGAATTCCCTTCAATTGTTCGTGGGAGGCCCTTACCTGAAGTTTTTCACTTTTTAAAAAATCTTTAATCGTCGGATCGTCATATACCGTTCGCGTGATAGCTACCGAGTGTGCATCGGACAGATTAACGACTCTGGCCCCCAGATTAATCGTTGCCCCGAACAGGTCCACCTGTTCATTCATATTAACAATCAGGGCCGTACCCTGACTCAGGCCCACTTTCAGACCGTATCCACCGGGATATTTCTTCCCGCTGAAAAGAGTGTTGATCCTTTCCTGAAGGAGCAAAGCGGTCTGTAAAGCGGGTAAAGGTTGACGGAAAACAGCCATCACAGCGTCACCAATCGTTTTAATGATTCCACCGGAGTTGGATAGAATCGTGGAGAAGGAGGTTTCAAAATGTTCGCTTACCAGAGAATAGGCATTCAAATCGCCTACCTTGTTATACAGTGCCGTAGAATGCAGCAAATCGGTAAACATCACCGTTACCGAGCGGATCTTCACGGAATGTTTAAGCTCCGGTATCTCCTGAGTAAAATGTTCCCGGAAAGTTGGAATACCCAGTAATTCCAAAGCGGTTACCGGCTGGACCCGATCATCCACATGACGCACATTCGGCACATCGGGGACAGGACCTGAAAACAGATTCGGGTGCAACGACACATTAATAGTGATATTTTGATCCGCCTCGGCATCAAAATGGACATGACAGGTCTCACAGTATTCCCGGGGTTCAACCGCTCCGAAATGTTTATAGTGATTAGCGACATTTTTACAATGGGGGCAATGCGTATCCCAGAGCATTTCGAATAAGCTTTCTACCAGACCGGTAATGAGAATATTAAGCATCTCTTCTTTATTGAATCCACAACGAACGGCTATGAAATTCGGGTTCACGGCAATCAGGTCTTCCAGTTTGCCCTTTTTCATATATCCATAAAGAGCCTGAATGGCCTCTTTACCGACTCCCAGTTTATACATGCGGGTCAAAACAACTTTTAATTCCTGTTCTTTAATCATACGGCATTCCTGTTTTAAATATCCGTGATTAAGCGAGCCCCTCTTTTGCGAGTTATATATCCCCATGCCCATTGGAATAAAACCAGTATCTGGTTGTCAAATTCCACCAAATAGCGAATATGAACGAAAATCCACATCAGCCAAGCCAACTTCCCCTTGAACCGTCTATTCCCTAAAAGGGCAACTGCCGAATTACGGCCGATTACAGCCAGAATTCCCTTATCCCTGTATCTGAAATCAGCCGTTTGTTTATTTTTCAAACGGTTCCGCAAGAGACGGCCGACATATAACCCTTGTTGCATGGCAACCGGAGCCAGTCCGGGTAGAACTTTCCCTTTTTCATCTTCCAGGTGGGCCAGGTCTCCCAGTACAAAAATATCGGGATGCTTCTCTATTGTAAGGTTCTTTTGTACTTTTATCCGTCCCATTCTATCTTGTTCCGGATCAAGATGCTTTTTCAGAATATCCGAAACAGGGGATGCTTTGACTCCTGCCGACCATAAAACCGTGTGGGCAATAATTTCTTCAATACCTTGATCGGTCTGCACCTTAATACCCTGCGAATTAATCTCGATCACTTTGTTTCGCGGCCGAACCTGCACACATAATTTAGAAAGGTCCCGCTGTGCTTTAGCCGATAACTCCGCAGGAAAGGTACGTAAAATTCGTTCCGAGCCCTCAACTAAATAGATTCGGGCCTGGGCCGAGTCAAACGAGCGGAACTCATCTTTTAAAGTTTGTCCGGCTAATTCCCCCAATGCTCCGGCCAACTCGACCCCCGTAGGTCCCCCTCCGACCACCACAAAACCGAGCCATGCTTCCCGTTCCCGGGTCGTTTTGGCCTGTTCCGCCTTTTCAAAAGCGGAGAGCACTTTTCCACGAATGGATAAGGCATCTTCGATAGACTTCAAACCGGGAGCCATGCTCTTCCAACCCTTATTTCCAAAATAGGATGTTTCCACACCGGTTGCAAGGATTAGTATATCATATTGAATTGTATTATTCTTACAAATTATTTGCTGCCTTTGGTCATCCAGATCAATCATTTCATCCATTATAACCGTAAAATTTCCGAAGGGTTTTAATACACTGCGAATCGGAGAAGCAATATCGCCGGGTGATAATCCACCGCTGGCCACCTGATACAAAAGCGGTTGAAAAAGATGATAATTGTGTTTATCGATTAGAGTGACCCGATAGGGAGAATTACCCAGCGTTTGAGCGGCATATAATCCCGCGAAACCGCCACCTACAATAACGATGTGACGGTTTTGCCGGGATATTCGTTCTTCCGGGTCAGCGGCTAATTTTTTTTTACAAACTTTTCGATAAGAGCGTCTACCGAATACTTTCCCGGACCGCTAATGAGCAGGCTGAGCAACATGGCAAGATAGTACAGGGGAATTTCATAACCGTTATTTCCGGCCTGGAATCCGTTACTCCAATGGACCGTTGTAATGGCAATGACCATAACAAACATGAGCGGAATAGAAATAATTCGGGTCGCTAATCCTAAAAAGAGTAGAATAAAACCGCTGGTCTCGGTGGCCGTGGCCAGATAAGCATTAAGAGTCGGAAACGGATAGTTCATACTGGCGAACCACTGGGCGATACCATCCACATTACTCAGTTTCATCGTGGCAGGACCATAAAAGCCATAAGCCAATAGCAAGCGGAATAACAACGGCGGTACATCTTTCAAATTACTTAACCCGTCTCGGATTTTGAAATACAACTGGATCATACGTGTCTCCTTTGTCAGTAAATTAACTTGTTCTGCATGTATCGTTTTCTGTTCTAATAACTTAGACGCAGCCACATATAATTCCTTACAGCCATATAATTTTTTTCTGAATATATCCAAAGATTTCGGGAATTGGTTAGATTGAACGCTTGCTAATGTATGTCCTGTTATTACATATTTTTGATCTTGGAGAATGCGCTCGCCGTCCTGTGTTGTGTGAATTCGTATTTTCGCCGTTAGGGCAAACTCTTTTGTTCCTATCGATAGATTGATTCGATCCTATGCCGTAGGTTTCCGCTAACTATTGCAAATTTCTGGCCGGATATGAAAATTATATTTTTCTATACGAAATGAATCCAGCGGTCCGTAATGCCCCCCATTTTTTGACGCCCTATTCTTGTAACCGTATTTGTATTAATAACTCACCCTTTCTCACGACCATCCATCGGATACTTCGACTTATCCTCTCTTCTAAAGGTTGTTGCCTTTTAAAATCTGCCCACAAATTAACACGAATATCATAAAAATGAACTTCTAATAAAGGTATTAAGACGGTTTAGTATTTTTCAGCGAACTCTTCGTTTTCTGCATGTTAAAAATTGGGCTCGCCCGGTAACGGGATATCTCTTTATCGGTTAACGTACGGTATCCGGGGTTAATTCAACTGTCCCTGACGGGATTGTCTATTAAACAATCGGTATTCTTTTGGCATTGGATGTGGTTAGGTTCCCGGCAGGTGAAATATGGTTATATGTCGAATCGAGTGCGCTTGTTAAAAGCCGGTTCAAACCAAATTGCTAACGTGATATTTTGGAAATCACAAGAAACAAGCAACAAATAACAACTAAGCGCCAAAATCCAAAATTTAATAAGTCACCTATGGATAAAGGGTCGTTTGAGATTTGAGTTATTGTCTCTTGAGATTTATTTGATTTTTGTTATTTGTACTTGGGAATTTCAGCTTAAATTTAAAGGTATGTAAGAAGTATTAAGTTCACGGTTAAACGATCCTGGAGCGCCTTGAGGTTGTTGTATTTCGGTTGCCTATTCCCTTTCCCGGAGGGAAAATCTGAGTTTAGCCCGCCAATTTATTGGCGGGAAATGAGGAGAAAGTATTTCGGGTCGTCCCGTTACGGACGAATGATTAGCCGAATGTCCCTGCCGAAATTTTTCATTAGAAAAATCGATATCCTTATGAAATTTAATAATTAGCTTAACCGCACAAAATGACAGAGAACCAAAAATAAGTAACTGACCGGATAAAGGGATTGCTATCCCATTTTAGACAATGAATACATACTTATTCCATACTTCTACAAGTTTTCTTTTTTGAGTTTTTCTTTAATCTGTTCCTTCGTTTCCTCAGAGAGTCCTATATCTTCCGTTTGGGGATATTGGACGGCATACCTGTTCATCGCTTCGTGAAGGACCAATAATTGCTGACGATAACGAGCACAAAATATACAACTATAAGTATGTAAACGAATCATGAGCCGGTCTTTCCTGGATAGAGGATGATCCAAAGATTCCGAAATCTTATGAGTAATCACCTCACAGCTCGGTGTACCCATTGCGATTAACTTCATTACAAATTTATTTAAGCTTACGAATACTTTTTTCATTTCATTTACTTTCCGCGCCGAACCATTCACTCTCCAGACATTTCCTGAGTCCCTTACGGGCCCGATGCAGCATAACCCATAAATTGGAAGCGGTTATTTTTAATTCCTGAATAATTTCATCTGAATTGAATCCATCCATTTCTCTCATGGTAAAGACGGTCGCGACCGCCCCGGGTAATAAATCCAGACAAGCTTTCAAAATTTTTAAAAATTCTGCTTGATGCAAGCGAGCCTCAGGATGATCCCCCCAGTCCATCGGCCCGCGATCCATACGCCAGTGCCCGCTTTCATCAAAATCGCGATCATCTTCATCTACCAAATCACTTAAAGTTATCTCTTCGTTTCGTGCCGATTTTCGATAGTGATCAATAATCTTATTCTTCAGGATACCGGTCAACCAGGTACGAAAAACACTGGCCCCGCGGTAGGTATCAATCGATTTCAAAGCCGCTAAAAAAGTATCCTGTACCAAATCCCGGGCAACTGTTTGATTATGCACGCGAAGCATGGCAAATCGGAACAGATAATCCCCATGGGCATCTACCATCCGATCAATATCTTTATGTGCCGATCCGACCAAGGCAAACTCCAGCTAAACGATTCTGATTTAATATAAATTAAGTTTAGCGGGAATCTCTTTCAATTAAAAATTTATTTTCCTTTACTTCTCTGCAACAATTCGATTATTTCACTATAGCCCTTACTTAATTCCGTTTCCATGGCGGTAATATCTGCAAAGGCCGGTAGAAGCGCATCATATTGATTTTTCTGCTTATGGGGAGCGATGCTTGCATTACTGATGAAAACCTGGGCATACATGTGAATCATTTCGTAAAAGAACTGCTGTTTATAGTACAATTGAGAAATCGTGTTGGATAATTGATAGTCCATTAGAGAAAGGGCACCTATATTTCTGGCCGATTCGAAAGCGGATTTATAGAGCATGGGAGGATTCAATCCCCGCCAAATGCTTAAAAAATCATTACCGGCACCTTTCTGTCCCGCTGCCTTTTCTTCAATGGTAAACTTACAAGTCCGGTGGTAAGGAATTACTTTTTGCAAATTGGCTTTATTCTCCATAATCTCGATCCGGATATTTTGTAAACTTAATTGAATGATTTCCTCATTCTTTCGTTCTTCACGCCAATTATTCACTCCCAGAGCCAGCAAAATACCGATGACAATCGAAACCGTTTCAAAGAGTAAGTGAGAAAAAAATGTTGTTGAAAATTTTATCCCTTTCATATCCCCCACCTGTTTTTATAAAATATATTTTTTCAAATAAGAGACCCGAACAAAACAGGTATCCTTAAAATAAATCGGCATCTTTTTAAGCCGTGGCCCGAACGGTTTCAGAAATACGTCCGGTCACTATTCCTAATGTTGCCCCATACACTAAATGCCCGAGTAAACTGCCCAAAACCATCATCATAGGTTGCATGGTATTTGTGGAAAAGATTCCGGCACCCATTACGGGCATAACTACTATCTGAGCAATAAAAAAGGGAATCAGGGAAAAAAGTGCGCCATTTAAAATGGGAGTATACTTATAACGAACACTAAAAATCAAAATGTAGTTTACAGCAATCAATGTTCCGATCATAAAATGTGCGATCCATCCTATGCTTAGCGGTAAATGCATAAAATTGGCCAGCATATTGCCGATTAACATTTTCGGCATACCCATCACAGGGGCTGCTAACATTACCAGGGTCATAACCAAGGTGGCGATCAGCCCCCCTCTTAAAATAGTTACTGTTTTGTTCTGCATGATTTTACTCCTCTAAATTTGTTTTGAATTTTCCTGCACGCTACCTATATAGACGATCCCGTTCTTATTTCCTTACAAAAAATAATCCGACTTGACACAGAAATAGAATCATATTATATTAATACCGACCAGTCGGTCATTATAAAATCTAATTAGAAAAGGAACCGATGTGTGCCCAAAGATTGTAGATAGAGAAGCAAAAAAACTGGAAATTCTGCAAGCTGCTCTTCAGGTTTTTTCCCAAAAGGGAATATCGAACACAAAGATGATTGATATCGCCAGAGCGGCTTCCATCGGTAAGGGTACCATTTATGAATATTTCAGCAGTAAAGAGGATATTTTTATTACCGGTTTTCATCAATTTTTTGCCGGCTACGATGAAATGATTTCCAATGCGATCAAAAAACAGGACCATCCCTCGGAACAACTAAAAGTTCTCATTCATGTTAGCCTGGAAGCCATATTTGAAGAGCAAAAAGACTTCATTGGTATTTTGATGGATTTCTGGGCAGAAGGCATCCGTAGCAAAGATAACAGCATGGAAGATGCCATCCATTTAAAAGAGATGTATCAGAATTACCGGATGATGATACGGCAAATCATCGATCGAGGTATCGCGCAAGGTGTATTTCGTCCCATTGATTCTATGGCTTTCGCCTCTTTTTTGCTGGCTGCCATCGACGGTCTGATGCTGCAATGGGTAATGGAACCCGAACTTTTCGATATGAAGCAGATTGCCGAATCCTTATGCGACGGGATGTTGAACGGGATTAGAAATTAAGAAGGAATGTACTTTTTAATTTATACATTGCTACTGAAAGGAATCCAATGAAACCAATATTCAAAACCCTTATCCTTATGCTGTGGATAAGCCAAATTCCGGCTTATGCGCAGAATGCTAAAGAAATTGTGCGTAAGGCGAATGAATTGATCCGGGCTAAAAGTAGTTTTTCCGAGTTGACCCTGGAAGTAATTAAACCGGATTGGTCCCGCAAAATGCGAATGAAAGCCTGGGCGCTCGAACCGGATTACTCTTTAATCTTAATTACCCAACCCGCTAAGGACAGGGGCACGGTTACCTTAAAACGCAAAAAAGAGGTGTGGAACTGGGTTCCCTCCATTCACCGCGTTATTAAAATACCCCCCTCCATGATGTTGCAATCCTGGATGGGTTCGGATTTTACAAACGATGATTTGGTGCGTGAATCATCGATTGTGGAAGATTATACACACAGTATAATCGGTTCTGAAAAATATGGGGGCTATGTATGTTACAAAATCCGGCTTCTTCCGAAACCGGAAGCAGGCGTTGTTTGGGGTAAGATCATTTCTTTCATTTCCAAAAAAGGTTATATGGAATTACGCGCCGATTATTACGACGAAGACGGTTTGCTCATTAAATCCATGCTGGGGAGTAAAGTAAAAAAGATGGGTGGCCGGATACTTCCGACCCATTGGGAGATGGTTCCTCGCGATAGACCCGGACAAAAAACCGTGATGGATTATCTTTCCATAAAATTCAATCTACACTTAAAAGCTTCGTTTTTTTCAATAAAAAACATGAAACGCATTCATTAAAAGGGATTGCCATGTACCTGCTGTTAAGTTGGCGCAACATCTGGCGTAATAAAAAACGAACCCTTATCGTCGCCTCTTCGGTATTTTTTGCCGTCATTCTGGCTACGGTTCAGCGTTCGGCCCAAACCGGATCTTATAGTTATATGATCCATTCTTCGGCAAAAATGTTTACCGGCTATTTGCAAATCCAGCAAAAAGATTACTGGGAGAAGCGCTCGCTGGATAAAAGCTTCAAGCTTGACACGCAACAATTGGCTCGCATAAAAACCATCCCCCACGTTACCGGTTTCGCTCCCCGTTTGCAGGCCTTTGCCCTGGTTTCGCATACGACGCAGACAAAGGTTGCCCGGGTGGTGGGCATAGACCCGCAGTTGGAGGATGCCATGACCGGCTTAAAAAATCGTCTGCAACAAGGTGTTTATCCGCAGCGTACTTCTTCGAAGATTTTAATGGCCGAGGGTCTGGCCAAAATGCTGCAAATCGGCGTTGGGGATAGCCTGGTTCTATATGGGCAGGGTTATCACGGCCAAATTGCCGCAGCCAACCTGCCTGTGGGGGGCATTGTAAAACTACCTTTCGAAATCATGAACAACGGGATGGTTTTCTTACCCCTGCCTCTGGCGCAGGAGGTTTTTTCCACCGGCAAACGGATCACTTCCCTGCCGATTATGATTGATAAGACACGACATTTAAAAACAGTTTTGCGTCAAACGAAGCTATTGCTGCACAGGGATCAGACGATTATGACCTGGGATAAAATGCTGCCCGAACTAAAGCAGAGCATCGAATTCGATAATATCAGCGGTATCATTATGCTGGCGATCTTGTACATTGTGATCGCTTTCGGTGTGTATGGTACGGTGATGATGATGATGGCCGAACGGACCCGAGAATTCGGTATCCTTATTTCGGTTGGTATGCGCAAGACAAAACTCTTGATTGTAACAACACTGGAAACCATCTTCGTGGCTTTTTTAGGCGCTGTTGTAGGCATGCTCGGTAGTTTGCCTATTATCTATTATTTAAGTAATCACCCTATTCACATTACCGGAGAAGCGGCAAGGATTTATGATAAATTGGGAATCGAAGCGATTTTTGCTTTTAACAACGATCCCCGTTTATTACTGTCGCAAGCGCTGGTGGTTTTCATCATCGCTCTGGCGAGCATCAGCTATCCGGTTTTGTTTATCCGGCGGCTTAATCCCACCGAAGCAATTCGCGATTAAGGACAAGGAGACGACATGAATATACAGTTGGTTGAAACGCATCGTTCAGATATGTAAATACCTGAGCGGAGCGGAAGAGGCTTAAGGCTG
>Ga0256841_1003618_pt1 | contig 11469 bp, 10 predicted proteins | sample 356308metaG_FD_185971 | JGI IMG/M metagenome (GOLD analysis project Ga0256841, IMG submission 185971) | Hydrothermal vent microbial communities from Mid Atlantic Ridge, Atlantic Ocean - 356-308 | ecosystem: Environmental > Aquatic > Marine > Hydrothermal vents | place: Atlantic Ocean: Mid...
GATCTCCTTGTCTACGGCGACGAAACTGTATTCCCGCAGGATCTGGCCGTTAGGCAACCTGCTCACCGTGCCCGTGTCCCACTCGGTCAGCATCTGCAGCGGATCGAAGCCGTTGCGGACGTGGTCCACCTGGCCCACCAGGGCCATGGAAGCGAAGGCATGGTCCTGGGCGTCCGAGCGGGTCCGGCTCAGGCCGGCTAACCCGGCCAGGGCGGTGGCGCCTCCCAGAGCCGCCCGGAAGAGGGCTCGGCGGGACAGGCGGTGGTTGCCGGTTTTCTGCATGGATATGACCTCCTTGAAGGCAAAGGTTGTGTGCAGGGCCTGGATTGGCCAGGGGCTGCTGAGGCTTGCCTTTTCGATGTCGAAGAAGCGTGTTTTTAGGTTTGGCTAAAAATGTGGGCGAAAAAATTTTGCCTGGGGAGCGTCTTCCTGACCAGCCTGGTGGCAAGGAAGTCCTCGAAGGGCTGTGTCGGAACGTCTCTTGTCTTTCCACTGGGTTTTAGTTGTGGCTAATTGTCCCCAGTGTACTGGCATTCCTGCCATCTGTCAAGGGCGCGAAAAAGCCCTCCAGGAAAGACGGTGGGGCCATCCTGGAGGGCGGGACGGGGCCGTGGGGTGGCCCCGGGAGGAGCGGAGTCAATCCCGGGAGGGGCAAGGCTCGTCCCGGGTGATGGGTGGGCCAGTCCGGTTCGCCAGCAGCTCGCCGCTGAGCAGGCGGACGATGCAGTTGGAGACCGCGGACCAGCTCTGACGCCGGGCGCGGGCCAGGGCTTTTTCCCCCAGCCACTCTCGCAGCTCCGGGTTGCTCAGGACCAGATCCATCTTGGACGCCAGGCACTCTTCGTCCCCCACCGGGCAGAGGAAGCCGTTCACCCCGTCGGTCACGATGGAGGGCAACCCCCCAGTGTGGGAGGCCACCACCGGCCTGCCGCAGGCCATGGCCTCCAGGGCTACCAGGCCGAAGGACTCGGCTCGGGACGGCAGCACCACCAGGTCGGCGGCGTTGTAGTAGTCCCGCAGAGTGGCCTGGTCCTTGGCCCCCAGGAAGTGGACCGAGCCCTCCAGCTCCAGACGGGCGGCCAGCTCCATGAGCCGTCGTTGCTCTCGGCTCATCCGGGGGGAGCCGGGCTTGTCACCCCCCAGGCAGAGGAGGTGCAGGTGTTCCGGGGCCTGGCTGTGGCGTCGCAGCCGGTCGAAGGCGAAGAGCAGCACGTCGATGCCCTTGATCTGCTGAATGCGGCCCACGAAGAGGGCGATGCGCCAGCTCCGGGGCAGGCCCAGGCGATCCCGGGCCCGGATGGGGTCTGTGGGGTGGAACTGGGCCGTGTTCACCCCCGGCGGGATCACAGCGATCTTGGCAGGATCCGCCTGGTAGAGGGTGAGGAGCTCCTGTTTCTCCTGCTCCGTGGAGGCCACCAGGCCGTCCACCTCCTGGACGATGGCCTGCTCCGCGGCGATGCGCTGGGCGCTGGCCCGCTCGTCCGGGCTGGCAGTGGGGGGCAGGGCCAGGTTCTTGACCCGCCCCAGGGTGTGGAACATGTGGTAGAGGGGCCGTCCAAGCTCGCCCCGCAGACAGAGGCCGGCCAGACCCGAGAGCCAGTAGTGGCTGAAGAGGGCGTCGTAGACCGCGCCGGTGCGCTGGACGTGCTCCAGGACCTGGGCGGAGAAGCGGGGCAGGCGGCTGACCAGCTGGTCCGTGGAGAGGCCCTTGCCCGGCCCCATGTCCACGTAGATCACCCGGCTGCCCTGGCCCATGGGCAGGGCGGTGAAGGGGGGCTGGTGCACGCCCCGGGTGAAGGCGTCCACCTGGATGCCCCGCCGGTCCAGCTCCAGGATCAGCTCCCGCAGGTAGACGTTCATGCCCCCGGCGTAGCGGCTGCCCAGGGGCGCCAGGGGCGAGGTGTGGACGCTGAGCACGGCTAGCCGTTTCAGGGAGTGGTTGCGTAGATGGGTCATGGGCGGGTGTTGTCCTTGGCGCGCGGGTGTGAATGAATCCGATGTCAACAGTGTCTGAATGTGCCAGTGTCAAATGTGCCAGTGTCAAATGTTCCGGTGCCGAATATGCCAGTGTCCGAATCTGTTTGAGGCGAGACCGGCTCCAGCGGATTTGAAACTTTGCCCCGGTTAGTGTACAAAGCGAACAGGCTTCTGTCCAGAAGCCAGCTTACCCTATGATCTGACTTTTCCGCCCTCGAACCCCAGGCGGGCACTCCTCGTCATCTGTGCTGGGAGGCAAAAATGTCCTACGTCCTCTCCACCATGTGGATGCAGCACCGTTTCTCCCGCCTGCGCGCCTTCTGGGAGGCGATCCAGGCCCTGGGTTTCGCCGGCGTGGAGGTGAGCCACGTGGTCCGCCAGGAGCAAGTGACGGATCTGCGGCCCGGGGATCTGCCCATCGTCTCCGTCCACTACCCGGCCCCGGTCCAGCCATCCCCCTTCCCCCAGCCCGCGGACGCGCTCCTGACCTCCCTGGATCCAGAGGCCCGGGCCTGGGCCGTGGAGCAGGGCCGCCGCAGCCTGCGTTTCGCGGCGGAGATGGGGGCCCGAGCCGTCTGTCTGCACCTGGGCGCGGTGGAGATGCCCCCCCACCTGGAGTGGGCCCTGGAGCAGCGCTTCCTGGGCCGGCAGCGGCGCACCCCCTACTACCGGGAGCTGCGGGACGCCATCGTCGCGGAGCGGGCCCGGCGTCGGCCTCCCTTCCTGGACGCGGCCCGGCGCAGCCTGGACGAACTGGCGTCCCTGGCTGGGGAGCTGGGCCTGCGTCTGGGCATCGAGTCCCGCCGCCACTACCGAGAGATCCCCACCCTGGACGAGTTGGGGCTGCTTCTGGACGACCAGGATCCAGCGGTGGTGGGTTTCTGGTACGACATGGGCCACGTGGAGGTGCTGCACAACCTGGGCTACCACCTCCACCAGGAGTGGCTGAACCGTTTCGGGGAGCGCATCGTGGGCGTCCATATCCACGACACCCTGGGCCTGCGGGATCACCTGCTGCCCGGCCTGGGCGAGCTGAACTTCGGCCACATCGCCAACTACCTGCCCGAGGGGGCGGTCCGCACCCTGGAGCTGGACTGGTACTACACGGAAGAGGAGCTGGTGGCGGCCCTGGCCTTTGTGCAGGAGAAGATCGGGTGATTGGGCGAGGGGACGACCGGGGTGGCAGCTAGCGATTGGCGAGCAGAGATCGGCGATCAGCGATTGGAGAGCGGTGGATCGGGCCAGGGAACCTCGTCGGTTTCGCTTGTCGTTCGTGGGCAATCGCCCCGTTTCTCCGAACCTCCAGCAGTTTGACGCCCCAGTTCGTAGCCCTCTGGCCGGGCCCATGATTCGCTCACCGGGTCGTGGACCCGCCTGGTGCATCGAACGTGTTGGTCCGTTCTGCGCGGTGTGTCATCTTCCTGTCCCCTCCACTCAATCTCCTAACCGCCCAAAGGAGACGTTGTGTCCAAACAGAGGGCAGCCGAATGGAAAGCTGGCCGGGCCACCCGGCTGGTCCTGGGGGTGTCTGTGGCCGTGGGGCTCTCCATCATGGGGGACTCCCTCCTCTACGGTGTTCTGCCCCTGGCGGCCCCGGCCCTGGGCATTCCCCTGCCCCTGGTGGGCGTGCTGCTCAGCGCCAACCGGCTGGTGCGCCTCCTCTCCAACACCTGGAGCAGCCAGATCTTCGAGCGCTTCGGCCCCAGTCGTCCCTTCCTCCTTGCCACGGTGATGGGGCTGGTCACCGCCCTCCTCTATGGCATGGGCTGGGGTTTCCTGCTCTTCCTCCTGGCCCGGTTGCTCTGGGGCGTGGCCTGGTCTGGCCTGCGCCAGGGGACTTTCCAGGCCATCTGGACGGGGGATCCCAGCCAGGCCGGGCGGCTCATGGGCCTCTCCTGGGGGGTGATCCGGCTGGGCAGCGCGGTGAGCGTGGTGGTGGGCGGCTTCCTCTGGGACCGGTACGGCTTCACCCCGGCGGCGTTGGCCATCGCCGGCTTCACTGCCCTGGCCATTCCCCTCTCCCTGGCCCTGCCCTGGCCGGCGGATCCGGTCCGGGCGGCCGATGCGTCGGCTGGCTCCATCTGGCAGGGCTGGCGCAGCGCGTTGGCCCAGGCCCTTCCTCGCTGGGTCCTGCTGGCGGGCCTGACCAAGTTCGTCTTCAACTCCGTGCTGGTGGCCACGGCCTCCCTCTTCCTAGCCAGTCGCCTGGGCTCGGAAAACGGCCTGGCCCCCCTGGGCCTGGGCATTGGCGCGGTGGCTGGGCTGGTCCTGGCCCTGCGCTGGCTGGCGGATCTGGCCGTGGGGCCCCTGTTGGGCGGGGTCTCAGACCGGCTGGGGCCCAATCGCACAGCCCTGCTCCTGGTGGCGGCCCTGCTCCTGGGACTGCTGGCCGCGGTCTTCCTCTCGGGTGTGGTTTCCCTGGCCGCCCTCTCCCTGGCCCTGGTCCTGAACGCCGGACTCAACGTGGTCCTGGATGCCGTGGCCAGCCAGGTGGCCCTTGCCACGGCCCGGCCTCACCTCTACATTGGGGCCTACGCCACCGCCTCGGACGCGGGGGCCGCTCTGGGTCCTCTGCTGGCCTACTCCCTGGGCAGCGTGGAGAACATGTCCCTGCTCTACCTGCTCATCGCCGGCCTCCTGGCCGGGATCGTTGTGCAGATCGCTCGCCTGAACCGGGCAGGGTGAAGGACGTTGCGTAGATTGCAGCTGTCCAGCACGCGAGCCGGCTCCATGAAAGACGGGTAATGTGAACGCATCGGTTTGGGTTGGTTTCGTCAAAGAGGAATGGCTCCTGTTCCTTTCCTTGTTGGGCACTCTCTCCACTTCGCTCTACCTGCATCGTTTTCCTGGCTACTCTGCCTCGGATTTCGAGACCCTGTCTATTCTGTTCATTCTGTTCACTTTGACGGCAGGGCTCCAGAAGCACCAGGTCCTGACCAAGATGGCCGCGGGGATCGAACGCGGGCGGTTCATCCCGGCGAAACTGGTTCTGGCTACGTTCTTCTTCTCCAGGGTGGTCACCAACGATGTGGCGTTGCTGGCAGTGGTGCCCCTGACCCTGGCTCTGCGTGTTGACAGGAAAGAGTGGCTGGTGATCCTGGAGGCCCTTGCCGCCAATGCTGGCTCTGCCCTTTCACCTTTCGGAAATCCTCAGAATCTGTTTCTCTACTGGTTCTACCAAGTGCCGTTTTCTCAGTTCGTGAAGACGATCGCACCTTTTTCGCTCCTCTTCCTGTTGTTGACCCTTGGCGGAGCGCTCCTGGTGGACACGCGTCGTAGCCCTTCAGTCCGCGAGAGCTCTCCCGACACCGTCGATCTGTCGCCCGCGGCTTATTTCTATGTTGGAGCCTTACTGGTGCTCCTTCTGGTTATCCTGCGGCTGCTCCCTTTCGCCGTGGGATGGGGGGTTCTGCTTGGTGTTGCCATTTTGGAGAGGGGAAGATTGCGGGCTGACTACGCTTTGTTGGTGACCTTCGCGCTGTTTTTCGGCTTCACCGACAACCTTCGGGTCCTGTTGGCCGCTGTGCTAGTGCATCCCCACCATGTCTTCCTGCTTTCGTCCTTGCTCAGCCAGGTGATCAGCAACGTGCCGGCAGCCTTGCTCCTGGCCGACTTCACGCCACGGTGGCAGGCTCTGCTCTGGGGTGTCAGTGTGGGGGGATTTGGCAACCTGATCGGCTCCCTGGCCAACCTGATCACCTATCGGCTGTACGCGCAGCAAGAGAAGAAGCAGGCCCGGTTGTTCCTACTCAAATTCCACGTCACAAGCTATGTCGCTTTCTTCATCGGCTGGGCTGCTTACTTTCTAGACGTCAGGATAGCTAGCTGACCGGATTTCGGTCAAGGGAAGCCCAAAATTGACGTGACTTTGCCAGCATAGATTGGCTTTGGATAGATTAACGCGGCAACTATTGCTAGTTTTTCAAAAATCATTGACAACGTTTTCAGCGTATGCTATGATGCACTCGATGGTTAAGGAAAACTCCAACATTATCGTTCGATTGCCCCCGTTTTCCCCCGCACAGACTTGCTTTCTAACTCCCCTCAATTGTTCCGATAGAATTCAATCAACATTGGTATTTTGTTCCATAACGTCGGATGCGTGAGTCCTCGGCTCTGTCGATGATATTGGTCGACGATGCGTATTACACGCGTTTACAAATGTCGAAATGGCATCCTGCCCGATTTTGTACGAGGTTTTGTCTCTGGCCATTTCGTTGCTACAGAAAAGCTGTTCAAATTGTCCATAAGTTACGTGATCTATGATGAGGAGGTTCACGGCCCTGGCGACTTGTGCTAACTGGATGAAGGCGTGCTTTGCGGCGTGGGCGGCCGATTTGCGTTGATAGAAAAAAGCCGGCAGAAACGCATCTGTGCAAAGGGGGATCCTATGCAGTTCAGACGACTTGGATATTTGCTGACAGTACTCGTAGTCTTAGGTTTGGTGTTGGCAGCCTGTGCCCCTGCTGGTCAACCGGCAGCCGCTCCTTCTGAGGCAGAGCAACCTGAAGTAGCAGCACCAGCTGCAATAGAGGAATGGGACCTGGCCACTGCTGCTGCTCCTTATAAAGGGGTCAGCATCAATGCTGCTTTCTTACCTCGGCCTGGCTATGATGCTGCCATTGCTTTGATCCCGGAATTCGAGGAGATCACTGGGATTGACGTCAACTGGGAAACCACCCCGTACGAGAATACCCATGAGAAAGAGGTGCTGGATTTCACAGGTGGCACGGCCAACTTTGATGTGGTGCTTATTGACGTGGTCTGGATTGGCGAGTTCGCTGAATCAGGATGGATCCTTCCCCTTGAGCAGTTCTACAACGATCCTGCGCTGGCGGATCCAAACTTGAATTTGGAAGGATTTTTCCCCATTCTGCTGGAATCTTTTGGAACTTGGGGTGGGAAGGTGTATGGTCTGCCCTTTGACAACTATTCTGGGCTTCTGTTTTACAACAAATGCATGCTTGAAGAGGCTGGATTCGATGGCCCGCCGAAAACGTGGCAGGAGTTGAAAGATGTCTATGGGCCAGCTCTGACCAAAGATGACAAGTTTGCTTATGCGTTGCAATCGCGGCGAGGCGAAACTCAGTCTGCTGATTCCTTTATGCGCATGGTTTGGCCGTTCGGTGGCTCCCTTCTCACGGATGAGTTTAAACCCAACTTGTCCTCGCCGGAATCCCTGGCCGGGTTGAACTTCCGCCAAGATCTCCTGGACATTATGCCTCCGGACATCGTCGAATGGGACCATGACGAGACGGTGCAGGGGCTGGCTCAAGGGCGAGTGGCTATGATCACGGAATGGAGCGCCTTCTGGGCCGCGTTAACCAACCCCGAGTCTTCCAAGATCGCCGACTGTGTGGCTGTAGATGTGGAGCCTGCTGGGCCAGTCGGCCCACGCCCGGCCCTGGGTGGCTTCTCCTTAGGCATCAACTCTGCCAGCTCCGCTGAAAAACAGGCGGCTTCCTGGCTCTTTATCCAGTGGCTCACCGGGGAAGAGAAGGCCAAGGATTACATTCGGGCTGGCGGTGTATCCGGGCGGATGAGCGCCTATGAAGACGAGGAATTGAAGACTCAGTTCCCTTACTTCGAACCGTTGGTCATCTCCTGGGAAAACTATGGTAACCCTATCTTCCGACCTCGGTTTCCTGAATGGCCCGAGATCTCCGAGGTCATCGCTCAGTGGGGTTCGGAAATGATGTTGGGGAATGTGACGGTAGAAGAAGGCGTCCAACGGATCGAAGAGCGCATGACCGAGATCCTGGATGCTGCTGGATACTATTCTGGGAGACCGCTGTTGCAATGACAACCGACCTGAAAACGATGGCTGCTCAGGCTCTGCAGGAGGTGGGGGCGGTGCTGTCCGCCCTCACCCCCGACACTGCAGAGCGGATGTGTAACGAGATCCTCAAGGCTAATCGAATCGCCTGCTACGGTGTAGGGCGAGAGGGGCTTATGATGCGCGCTCTGTGCATGCGTCTCATGCATCTAGGGTTGGATGCTCATGTGGTGGGAGACATGACCACCCCCCCCATTGGAAAGGGAGACCTGCTGTTGGTCAGTGCCGGGCCTGGTGCTTTCTCCACTGTGCTGGCCTTGATGGGGGTTGCTAAGGAGGCAGGCGCTCGCACCATGGTTGTCACCGCCCAGCCGACGGGTTTAGCGGCTCAACAGGCCGATACGGTGATTTACTTACCTGCCCAGACCATGGCTGACGACCAGGGTGAAACTACTAGTATCTTGCCCATGGGAAGTCTCTATGAAGCGGCGCAGTTGCTTTTCTTCGATCTGGTCACATTGATATTGCGGGAGAAAACTGGGCAAAGCGCGGCAGAGATGCGTGCTCGGCACACCAATCTGGAGTAAACAGAGCGAGTTAGGGGCATGTTTCATCAACGAAATATCAGGGCCGCCATGAGAATGGCGGCCCCTGCCATTATCGCCTTGTTGGCTATAGGGGTCTACCCGCTGCTCAAAGCATTGAACATGAGCATGCGGCTTTATCAGATCACCAAACCTTACTTGGGAACACCTTTCGTCGGTTTCGAAAACTACGACAAGGTGATACGAGATCCTCTCTTCTGGCAGGCATTGGAACGGACGGCCTATTTTTTTATTTTGACGATTCCTGTTCAGCTTGTTCTGGGAATCGGCATCGCCTTGCTGCTGGATCGGGTTCGATGGCGTCGTCTGGCCGGGACAGTGCGGGTGCTACTAGTGCTTCCCATCGCAGTGACACCAACGGTTATCGGCCTAGTTGGTCGTTTGATTTTCAACCGTGATTTTGGATTTGTGAACTATCTGCTAAGCCTAATAGGACTAGGGCCCGTGGCTTGGCTTGGCGATCCAGGAACCGCGATGTTCACTATTGCTTTGACTGATATCTGGCAATGGACTCCCTTCTTCGCCTTAGTGATGCTGTCAGGACTGTCAGCCATCCCACCTGAAGTTCTAGAAGCGGCTCAGCTTGAATCTGGTCGGGGTTGGCAGATTTTTCGGTACGTGGAGTTCCCTTATCTACGTCCTGGTATTACGGCTGTGCTTATTCTCCGAACTGCAGATATACTTAAGCTCTTCGATATGGTTTTTGTGCTGACACGAGGTGGTCCAGGTGTCAGCACTGAGCTTGTAAGTCTCTACGTGCAGCGTGTTGGATTTCGAGTATTCGATATGGGAATGGCCTCAGCTCAAGCAATCCTATTATTGATCCTGAGCATTGTCCTGGCGCGCATCTATATTCGCGTCTTCTATCAGGAGTTGGAAGCATGAATACGGCAACACAGATCCCTCTCTTGTCGCACAGGCGTCGTCGTCTCTTGACCAATCTGTTCCATGTTTTCGTCTTGGTTGTGTTGGTCGTTTTCATTCTGTTGCCCATCTATTGGATGGTAACCACTTCTCTGAAAACCACTGCCGATACTTTCGCCATCCCGCCAAAATTACTCTTCCGACCAACCCTGGCCCATTACCAGGTGCTTGCCCAAGAAGGAGTTGTCCTCAAGAGCTTGGTGAATAGCCTTGTCGTGGCGACGGCTACTACCTTGCTGGCAGTTCTGTTGGGAACACCGGCAGCCTATGTGTTTGCCCGATTCGACTTTCGGGGAAAGAGCGATCTTTGGTTTTGGGTCATCTCCAATCGATTTATTACCCCTATTGTCATGGCTCTGCCGTTTTTTCTCATTGCCAGGGATTTAAAACTGCTTGACACTCGTTTAAGCTTGATTCTCATATACCTTACCTTCAATCTGCCTCTCGTGATCTGGCTGAGTATCGACCAGTTTCGCGTTATTCCCAGGGAGATAGACGAAGCAGGGTTGGTGGATGGAGCCACATTGTGGCAGACTTTCTATAAAATCAGCTTGCCTTTAGCCCTCCCAGGGGTGACTGTGGCAGCGATTCTCAGTTTTATCTTCAGTTGGAATGAATTCTTATATGCCTTCGTGCTGACCCGATCAGAGGCCCGCACTGCACCTGTGGAGGCAGCGAACTTCATGACAGCTGTCGGTACACGCTGGGGGCCTATGATGGCAACGGGGACATTAATTGTGCTGCCTGTAGTCGTCTTTGCGGCCATCGTTTCTCGTAATTTGATTCGGGGTTTGACATTGGGAGCGGTGAAATGAATGTTCAATATTTTGGCATTAATCTTAGCTTTGCTGTGAAACGTTGGCCTGAGCCCTATATGTGGGCACAGATCGTCCGAGAAACGCTGAATCTCACAATGGTTCAGTTCACCTTCGATTTATTGGATCCCTGGACACCTGAGCCCATGCGCAGTGCTCTAATCGCCCAGGTGCGGCAAGCGGCCAAAGAGTGGAATATCTATGTTCATAGCGCCTTCGTTGGCCTGGCGAACTACACTTACAATGGCTTATTACACCCAGATCCGGCAGGCCGGGCCAGCGCTATGGAATGGTGGCGCCGAGCTATCGATGTAGCGGCAGGGATAGGTGCCCAGGCAGTGGGCGGTCCGCTAGGGGGCATGAGTGTCGCTGATGCGTCTGATCCACAACTTCGAAAGAAACGCTATCAGGAGCTGCTTGTTGCCGTATCTAATCTCTCCGATGGGGCAAAGGGTGCTGGTCTGAAGGAGATCTTGGTGGAACCGACACCCTTAATCCGTGAGTTTCCCCATACAATCGCACAGGCCAAACAACTCATGGACGATCTCTCTGGCCGTACTGCTGTGCCCGTCCGTTTTGTACTGGACGTAGGCCATGCCCTTTATCAACCACTTTATGGCCCGCAAGCAGCAACTCGCCCTTGGTTGCAAGGGCTTGGTGGCGCTATCGGTATGATCCATCTCCAGAACACAGATTTTCAGAGCGATTCCCATTGGGGATGGCCGGAGAGTCGGGGACTCTTTGATGTGGCAGCCTTTGCCCGTGAGCTCTCTGAAACAGGCATGGAAGATCGGCCAGTAATCCTGGAAGTATTCTACCCGTTTGAACTTACAGATGAAGCCGTCCTATCGAATATAACAAGCTCTGTCCAACATTGCAGCAAATTGTTGAAGACATCTTGACGGTGGCCTCGGTTCTGCTTGCCATGTCTTGGCGAGGCTGGCATCCTGGTCTTGCTGGGATGAACACAATATCAAATATTGTTTTAGTCGATGTCAGGATAGCTAGCTGACCGGGTTTCGGTCAAGGGAAGCCCGTCTGGACAGCTGTGGAGCATTTCCGTCGTAGCCTCTCTTCACTACCTCTTATTTACCATCGCCTCTTCGGCATCATCCTGGTCCAACAGCCGCGCCGACAGCCGCGCAACCTCAACCCAACCCCATCGCCGCGGCCACGGCCTGGCCCAGGATCGGGGCCGTCAACAGAGCCTGGGCCAGGAGCAGCTCGTCCGGTGGCAGGGCGGCGGTCAGCTCCGCCTGGAGAGCCTGGGCCCGCCGACGAAAGGCCTGATCCAGCCCTGGATGGTGCAGAGGGAGCTGGAGCAGAGTCGCCGCATCCAGGAATCGCCCCTCCCGGGCCAGAACGGCGGCGA
>Ga0256841_1003619_pt1 | contig 11465 bp, 10 predicted proteins | sample 356308metaG_FD_185971 | JGI IMG/M metagenome (GOLD analysis project Ga0256841, IMG submission 185971) | Hydrothermal vent microbial communities from Mid Atlantic Ridge, Atlantic Ocean - 356-308 | ecosystem: Environmental > Aquatic > Marine > Hydrothermal vents | place: Atlantic Ocean: Mid...
TAAGGAGTTAACCTTAATGTGTTGAAAGTAAAAATTGTTCAGAGATTTTTCGTTACTTTATATACTAATTTTTCATTCAATGAATATTCAATTAAAATCTAAATTGCCTCATGTAAAAACAACCATTTTCACAGTTATGGGTAAATTGGCAGTGGCAAATAATGCGATTAACTTGTCTCAGGGATTTCCAAATTTTAATACCTCAAAAGAATTGATAGCATTGGTCAATAAAGCAATGCGCAAGGGACACAATCAATATGCTCCAATGCCTGGAATTTTTAGCCTTCGCAAGGGCATTGCCGAAAAAATAGAGCATTTATATGGTATTTCGTATAATCCGGAAACTGAAATTACCATTACTGCCGGTGCCACTCAGGCCATATTTACTGCCATTGGCGCCTGTGTTGAAAAAGGCGATGAAGTGATTCTTTTTAAACCGGCATACGATTGTTATGAACCGGCAATTGAACTTTTTGGAGGAAAACCCATTGCCATACAATTAGACCCTTTAACATTTACTATTGATTGGGAAAGTGTTGAGAAGGCAATCAGCGATAAGACGAAAATGATTATCATAAACTCACCTCATAATCCATCGGGGCGAGTGTTGCATAAAGATGATATGTTACGCTTAGAATCATTGTTAAAAAATACCAATATCTTGTTGTTAAGCGATGAGGTGTATGAACATATTATTTTCGATGGTGAAATGCATCAAACGGCAGCACTATTTCCGGCGTTGGCAGAGCGGGCTTTTATGATAGCGTCATTTGGCAAAACATTTCATAATACAGGGTGGAAAGTTGGCTATTGTGTGGCTCCGGCCGAATTGACAAAAGAATTTAGAAAAGTACATCAATTCAATGTATTTAGCGTAAACCATCCGGTACAAGTGGCATTTGCCAACTACATAAAATCGCCACAAAATTATTTAGAATTGAGTAATTTCTATCAAGATAAGAGAGATTTGTTTTTGTCGTTGCTTACAACATCGCGATTTGAATTTATACCCTCAAAAGGAACCTATTTTCAATTATTAGATTATCATAAAATTACCGAAGAATACGATTATGATGTTGCTGTTAGGTTGACCAAAGAAAAGAAGATTGCATCTATACCTGTTTCGGTATTTAATGTTGCTAATTACGATACCAACGTATTGCGTTTTTGTTTTGCTAAAACTGATGATACCCTTAAAAAAGCTGCCGAAATATTATGTCAGATTTAAAAGTTGCACTCCTACAGTCTGAATTGGCCTGGGAAAACCCGGCACAGAACAGAGCCCATTTTTCGAAAGAAATACGTACTATTTCTTCGGAGGTAGATTTGATTGTTTTACCTGAAATGTTTACTACCGGATTTACAATGCACCCGGAAAAAGTGGCAGAAACTATGACCGGTAAAACCATATTATGGCTCAAAGCAATGGCAAAAGAAAAGAATGCCGCCATTACCGGAAGTTTGGCGATTAAAGAAGGCGCCCATTATTACAATCGATTGGTTTTTGTATTTCCTAACGGAGAAATTCAAACCTATGATAAACGCCATACTTTTACTTTAGCCGGTGAAGACAAGGCCTATACTGCCGGAATTAAAAAATTGATTGTAACGTATAAAGGATGGAAGATTTGTCCAATGGTATGTTATGACCTGCGTTTTCCGGTATGGGCGAGAAATGCTGAAAATTATGATATACTTCTCTATGTTGCCAATTGGCCAAAACCGAGGATTAGCGCTTGGGATGCATTACTCAAAGCACGAGCTATAGAAAATATGAGTTATTGCATTGGGGTAAACAGGGTAGGAGTAGATGCCAATAAAAATATATATACCGGCAATTCGGCAGTATATGACTGTTTAGGAAAAAAAATATCCACTCTAAAACCTGATGAGATAAAAGCCGAAATAGTGCCATTAGATAAAAATCATCTAGTACAAACACGCGAGAAGTTTGGGTTTTTAGATGATAAAGACCGTTTTATCTTAAATCAAATATATTTCTAAAAGAAAGTATAATCTTTATATCAGAGTGCTTTTTTCGTCTTTTATTATCGTCAAAACGCTCTATTTTTCTTTGGCGAAGAAGTTTTGATGTTAACTTTTAACGTTATTTGATTACCCACATTTAGAATGCCCGCAACTTTTACAAATCAGGCATCCTTCTTTGTAAATTAACCCTTCAGGGTCATTGCATTCGGGGCATTTTTTATCGGCGGCTTCAGCACCATCGGTTACAAACCTTTTTAAAGCCCTGGCCACACCGTTTTTCCAAGTATTGATATGTTCGTCATAGAGGTTTAGGTTCTGAATTAAATCAACTACATAGGGCATGGGCATGCCGTGGCGCAAAACCCCTGAAATCAATTTGGCATAATTCCAAAATTCTTTATTAAACGATCGTGATAAACCTTCAATAGTTATTTTATAGCCTTCTTTATCGATGTATTGGAAATCATATCGGGCAATGCCTTTTTCATTTCTGTTTTTGATTACCCATCCTTTGTCTACCCATTGAGGAAGGTTGAAAGCATCTTTCATTTTTCCTGTGAAAATTTCATAAGGCCTTCCTTCGATAAGGCCGATAACGGCGAGCCATTTTTCAGATTCATTGTGAAAACGAATAATCTCGGCTTCAATCTTTTTAGGGCGTTTGGCTACTAGTGCCTCATTTTTATACTTGTTTTTTTCTTTGTTATCGTCATTAGAAACCAAAATACCACTGCGTGAGCCGTCTCTATAAACGGTAATGCCTTTCAATCCTTTTTTCCATGATTCGATATAGATATCCCCAACTAAATCAACCGAAACGTCAGATGCTAAATTGATAGTAGAGCTAATAGAGTGCGTAGTGTATTTTTGTACTAAGGCCTGCATTTCTACCCGTTTTTTCCAATCTATTTCTTGGGCGGTAGCTCCGGCATACGGACTTTCTTTTATGTCAGTTTTGCCCGTAGTATCCATCCATGTTTCGAGTTTTTTATGGTAGACGGTAAACTCTTCAAAAGCATCTCCTAAGTCGTCTATAAAATCAATTTTGGTGTTTTCGTCATTGGTATTTACTTTTCTACGGCGTTTGTACGACAGTAAAAATACGGGTTCTATACCCGATGAAACTTGCGCCAACATACTCAATGAACCTGTAGGTGCCACAGTACTTATCGAAATATTCCTACGGCCGTTATCCATCATTCTTTGGTACATATCTGGAAAATCTTTATGTATCATTTGAACGAACTCAGAAGTATCTTCTATATTTCTATTAAATATTTCAAACGAACCTCTAGTGATGGCCATATCAATGCTGCTGTCGAATTCGGCAGTGAATTTTGTCTTCATAATAGCGTCTACGGCATTGAGGGTTTCGTCGGTATCAAATTTAATTCCTAAGGCAGCCATAGTATCGGCCAAGGCAGTAAATCCTAAGCCGGTACGCCTTCCTTTTTTTCCGGTTTCTTGAAGTAGTTTCCACGTTTCCCTTTCGTTGCGTTTGATATGTTTGGGCTCAGGGTCGGCATCAATCTTTTGCAATATTCTGTCTACGGCTTCGAGTTCTAAATCAACCAAATCATCCATTAAACGTTGTGATTCATACACTACTTTATAGAATTTTTTATGGTCGAAAGAGGCTTTTTCGGTAAAGGGCTCTTCAACAAAACTGTACAAATTAAGGGCAATTAACCGGCAACTATCGCCGCCTTGCATGGCAATTTCTGAGCATGGATTTGTCGAGGTATTTTTAAACTCAGGATACACTGAAGAAGTAGAATAATGGTGTTGGCGGTCCCAAAAAATGAGTCCCGGTTCGGCAGTATTATGCGCACAGGTAATTATTTGTTGCCATAATTTTTTAGCATTGATTTCTTTAGTATAGCTTGGTTCTTTGCTATCAATAGGCCACCGTAAGGTAAATTTAGAATCGCTAATTACGGCATTCATAAATTCATCAGACAAGCGTATAGAAATATTTGCCCCGGTAACTTTTGTCAAGTCTTGTTTGATGGTAATAAAGTCTTCTATATCAGGATGGGCGATATCCATGGTAAGCATCAAGGCACCACGCCGGCCGTTTTGGGCTACTTCGCGTGTAGTATTTGAAAAGCGGTTCATAAAAGAAACAGCGCCGGTGGTAGTGCCTGCGGCATTAGAAACCGTGGCATCTTTCGGACGTAATTTTGATAAGTCTACACCTACGCCACAACGCCTTTTAAACAATTGTGCTAACTGTTGGTCAGTATAACAAACACCACCATAAGAATCTAATACAGAAGGGATTACTACACAATTTGACAATGAAGCAATAACGTGGTGATTGCCTAAGCCGTACATTACACTGCCTTGCGGAATGACATAGTTGAAATCTTTGAACAATTGGTAAATTTTTTTTGCAGTGAGAGGTTTGCGGGTTTTTCCGTAAGAAGATAAACCCTCAATTGTAGATTGTTTTACTGTATAATGAGCTTCTATCCTTCCAAATTCAGCCGCCATCCTGTGGTGCATATCATCAGGAGTTTTCTCTAAAAAACTCCCTTTTTTGTCTTTTAAACAATACTTGTTTATCCATGTGGTGGCAGCCAATTCGTCTCCATTAAAATAGCGAAGCGAAGCGGTTAATACTTCTTTATAAGTAAATTTTTTGGTTGTTGTGGTTTCTTCGGTCATTAGTAGGGTAAGGTTAAAATTTACTAGAGCGATACAAAAATACTATGGAAAAAGATACGGTATAAACCCGAAAAAAAAAATTAATAACAACTTGTGGTTGAAAACTTTTTATAGACTAATAACCAAAGTTTTATTGAGCCTTAGAAGAAAATTTGATAATTAAAATAGCTGTATTATATTAATAATCAATTATTTATAAAATTTCTTATCTTTAACCGAATAGGCATCTTGTAAGATATCAATTAGAATTTTCCGATTGATTTCGGCTACTGTTTTATAACGCAAAGACTTCATCATTTTACGGTTGGCAGTAGTCATATAAGCTAGATGAACGGTGAGGTAAGCCGTTTTCCAAAAACCCAGGTCTACATAATCTTTTGACTGATTGAGGTAACAAAAAGGTTTTCCTTCGAGATAGTAAAACGGAATTTTATATTTATATTTTAACTCTAAAGCAGGAATTGTTTTTTCTATAATTAATTGTAAATGGAGCAGTATTGAACGGTAAGGTTCGGGTTGGCGAAGGATGTAATTTTCGGCAGGATTCATTGCTCAAAAATAATCATTTTTTGCACTCTAAAAATATTAAACTAACTTGTGTACAATTATTAGCAACAATGGCACAAGGCATTTCTTATTTTTCGTTACGAGGTTTTTCGGGGATTTTATTGGGAATTTACGGACTGTTGACGGTATATATCTTAGATGTGTTAACGAGTTCTTATGGTGACGGTTTTGGGGGTTCATCACAATTGCCCATAGCTTTATTAGAAATGGGCATTATGGGTTTGGTAATTGTTATGATAGGCATTTCACTGCTTACTCTTTGGTGGAGAGCCCGTAGAAGAGTAAAAAAACATGCTGAAATAGGATGGAATTTACTTTCTAAAAAATTGCGTTTTCAAACCTTGATGTTACTCTTGTTTTTTATTGTACTACTTATAGTGATTGCCAACCAAGGATACTATAGTCTTGTAACTCCGCTTTCGTTGTTTTTATATGGCGTATTGTTGTTGAATACAAACCGGCTTTCTAATACTAAAATAAAATATATCGGGTTTGCAATGATACTCTTAGCAATACTGTCTTATACCATCAATGATAAAGAATTGATCTTTCTTGGAATTGGTTTTGGACTTTTTCCTGTTTTGTATGGTTTGTTTACCTTGGGCAATACCGAAGCTATGTAAAAGCGGCTAATTTAAACCCGAATTTCGAGACTTTATTTTAAGTAAAATCAAATAGCTAACTTTACCTTGCAGAAGAAAAGCCTGTGAATATAATGGTGAGTTATATCCCTTCCCGAATTTTGGCAGAAATGTTAAAGAGACCGTATATTTCAACGGCCTCTTTTGAAAAATCAATTGGTGATTTCATTACGAAAATTCCGTATGGAATAAATTTAGTTCAAATGTACATTTCCTTCTGCATATTTTCAAACTTAAAATATAATAATTATAAAAGCTCATAATGGGCATTTGGCAAGCAATGGTCATTACCCATCGGAATAATTAAATGAATGAATCAAAGGTTCTTGAAAAAATTTAAACAGATGTAAATTGAAAAAAATGTAAGAGCAAAAACAGATGTAAAAGACAGTCAGTGGATTCAGAAATTACATTCCTTAGGATTCCTTAGAGGTTCTTTTTTGCCATCAGAGCAAACAGCACGTATTCGTATATTATATAGACACCGTGTTTGCTTAATTGAACAAGCAGCTAAAACGAGCAATAAAATGCAAAAATCAATGAGACTAATGAATTTACGACTTGACAATATGCTTTTCCATATTACCGGAAAATCTGGAATGACAATAATTACAGCTATATTAAATGGAGAACGTGATGGGCATAAACTTGCGATGTTTGCCGATAGACGTGTAAAAAATCAAAAGAAGAAATTGCCCAAGCTCTTCAAGGTAGTTGGAGTGAAGAATATATTTTTGAACTAAAAGATTGTTATGATATCTATTTAATGTTAAAACAAAAAATAGAAAACATTGATAAGGAAATTGAGAAACTATTAATAGATTTTACAAAGAATTCAGAACATACAATTGACAGAAAAAATTAAAAAAAACAAAAAAAAGCAAGAACCAACCTAAAATTGATTTAAGCTATTTAAGTTATATGTTTTATGGAGTAGATTTGTTTGCAATTGAAGGAGTAAGTGTTGGGACAGTTTTAGCACTTATTTCGGAAATAGGTGATGGTGTCTATAAATTTCAATCAGGGAAACAATTTTCTTCATTTTTACGATTAGCACCAAACAATACAATCAGCGGAGGCAAAATAATTTCGAGTCGTACCCCAAAAGGTTCAAATCGTTTTACTCTTGCATTAAGAAATGCTGCTAATACAATTGATAATAAAAAGCAGGGTGCTCTATCACTTTTTTAAAAGAATTGCTTATAAAAAAGGTAGAGCAGCTGCCATAACAGCAACCGCAATAAAACTTGCAGTAATAATTTGGAATATGATTGTAAAAAAGCAACCATATAATCCTCCTGCAAATGAGCAATATTTGAAGAACATGAAAGAAAAAAGAATAAAAATTATTCAAAAAATCATGAAAAGAAGCAATATTGTAACATCCGAACTATCAATTGTTTAGCTGTTTAGTTAGATGGAATTATGCATTAGGGCATTAGGGTTTTATTGCAGTGGTTTTTTGTATTGTACTATGCCAAAAGCAGGGCGGTAGGCAAAGCAAGGTATCAAAATGGATGGAATGAAAATAGTGAGATAGGCATGCCTAGAAAGGATGTAGCAGTGCAAGGCATGCGCTATCCGCCTATTGAAATGAAATACACTTTTGATGTCTTGCCGGCATTTTCGAGGCGTTTGCAGTGTAGGGTAACGGAAATGTAAGGGCTGCAGAAAAATGGCATATTTATAGGTAGTTGCCGGTACTATTTTAATTGGTGTTAGTTGAGATTATATTACACTTTTTGTGTAAAAAATGTACACAAAAAGTATTTTGAAAAGTCGATTGCTTTTTTTCTTAAAAAAATATTGTGTAATTATTTACTTTTTTATAATTTAGCGTATCGCTAACCACTGTTTGGGGGGATAAAACACCTAAAAACATAGAGTTAGTAACACCCTAACAGCGTTAATTTTTCATTATTGTTTAATTTAAAATGTAAGTATTATGAAAAATTTACGAGGAGTATTAGGCGAGTTATTAATCGTTGTAATATTCCAATTTACTTTAGTTAGTTGTACGGATAACAGTGACATTATTAAAAGTCAAGATGTTGAACAAATTCAAAGAGACGCTAAAATGGTTGTTCCTCCCCATGTTGGAGGAGACAAAGATGATGAAGACGACGGGGCTTAATCGATTAAAAGTAATTATAATCGGTACTCTTGTTTTTTATGCAATAAGGGCGCCTTTTGAGCATAAAAAATATGAATATGTGAATAATGAATTTTCTCCTGAGTATTTGGCTCATAAAGCTAAATATAAATATAAAGGCTGGAATGCCTACTATTATTTCAAATTGATTATCGGTCCACACCAAGCTACATTTGTTTTAGCATTATTATTGTACGTAATTTTTAATCCTAATTACTTCAAAAACGAAACGATTTTTGCCAATCGGCCAATTTTAGTTTCCTTTTTTATTAATTATTAAAGAGTTGTTATTATGAAAAAACCATTAATTATATTGTTGTTTTTTACTTTTTATTGTATACAATATGTTTTGGCTCAACAAAACGATTATCAAAATGCCAATTTAGTTCCTAAACTATCCTCTCCAGAGGTAGCAGATTTAGGAAAACACATTAGTGTTCCGGTAAGTTTAAATACCGGAACACCAAATATTTCTATTCCAATATATACTTTACAGTATGGAGGCATGCAAGTTCCCATTACATTGAGTTATGACGCTACTGGTGTACGAGTAAGTGAAATGGCAAATTTTGTAGGGTTAAAATGGAACCTCAATGTAGGTGGTGCTGTTTCTCGGATTGTAAGAGGAGGTCCGGATGAAGGAGGAGTAACAAACGGATTAGGAAATAGCCCTATTCAATGCTTGGGTTATTATTTAAGTTACGGATTGAAAAATTATGCCCCGTATTTTAACACTCATTATTCAGATACTTTCTCAATGGCTCTTGATAATTCAAAGTTTACTATTGATTTAGCCAATGGATATAAAGATGCAGAACCTGACCTTTTTTCATTCAATGCACTAAACTATACCGGGCGGTTTTATTTTAATAACAACAGAGAGGTGGTACCCTATTTAAATAAAGACTATAAGATAAAAGAATACTTTGGAGGTGCCGGTAATTTTAGTAAATGGGAAGTTACATCACCAGAAGGCATACAAATGACTTTTGGCGAAAATAATGCTACTGAAAAATCATACTCTCATGAACTCGGCAACTATACCAATTTGTTTCAAACCAAGTCTTGGTACTTAACCCAATTAAAAAATAATACTAATAACAAGATTATTTCATTTCAATATGAAACAGAAGAATACTCAGAAACAACAGCCAATAGCAATTCTTTATTGAGTTGTGTTAATACTGACGTTCAACCGGGAATTACTAATTTTGGTTGCTTTGAAGGCTCAAGCCCATCACAATTAGGTTGTAATTTTTTTGACAATAGCTCTAATTTTTCTACAATAGCATCAGAAAACTCAATAATTACTAATAGGATTAAAACCGTCACGGCAGGAGATATCCATATTGAATTTATAGCCTCAAATAGAGATGATTTATACAGTGTTTGGAATGATACACCAAAAAAAATAGATGAAATTATTGTATACCAAGGACAATCTTGTATAAAGAAATTTCAATTAGAATATAGTTATTTTGTTTCAACTACCCCTAATTTTAGTGGAGTTACATTAGATGCTATTAGAGTTGATAAAGGAAAAAAACGACTTAAGTTAGTGAAGGTAAAAGAGTTGAATTGTGCTAATGATGTATTAAAAGAATATTCTTTTGAATATCATGAAGAATATTCATTGCCCCAAAGCACCTCTTTTGCCCAAGACAAATGGGGTTTTTATAATGGGAAAAACACTAATAAAAGCCTTTTTGCTCCGGCAAGTTCTTGTACTACAACTTCTCAGTGGGCAGCAGACAGAGATGTAAGCCTTACCTATTCACGTTTAGGAACCCTAAAGAAAATAATTTATCCTACAGGAGGCTCTACTGAATTTGTATATGAAAACCATCTAAATGATGAAGTGGTAAACCCGGGTAGTAATGAAGACTGGGTAACTCAAACTACCGTTGGAGGTTTTGGTCAAGGTAACGGGCAAGCCTATAAAGAATATTATATTACACAACAAGGAAACTATAAAGCAGCCCTGACATTATACATGGGCAGTTCTTATCCGGGAGACAATGCCACAAGTAATTCTCAATGTCTTGCTGACGAAACTGAATTGGCCTTTGAAATAATTGATTTAAATACAAATATTGTTATTTCATCTTATACTTATGACGACTTAGTTACTCCTTCTGGAGTTGATTATATGAAAAGCTATAACCCCATTTATTTTAACGGAAACAATTTTAAAATTCGAACCTATTATACATATAATTCAAGCGGCAACCAATGTATGTCTTCAAGTGCTACAATATCTAAATTGACCTCGCAACCACCAACCACCCAAGATTTTTTGGTAGGGGGATTGAGAATAAAAGAAATAAACTTTAGAGATACTGATAATACCATAGTAAAAACAAATACTTATAGTTATAATTCACCAAATTTAATTGACAATCCCAAATATATTTATAACCTCAATTGGGATGTCAATCTTTCATATAGCGGACTGATTGACTTGTATAATATCAATACAAACCTCCTTTCTGCTTTTTCTGCAATGCATACTGCAAATATAATTTATTCTTCAGGAACTTTTGATTTGATTACTCCGGCTTCTTCCCCTCAAAGACTAGATTTTATGGGCAGCCATATTTCTTATGACAAGGTGACAGAAGTAAATTCAGAAGGAAAAACTGAGTATACCTATTATCCTGCAAAGACATACTTTGAACTTTCCGGATTTTCATCCTCTGACCTATTTCCGTATCCACCGCTTTTACAAAGCAATAAATCCGGAAGGCTTTTGGCAAAAAGGATTTTCAACAAATCTAATCAAATGGTTACAGAGCAAACAAATATTTATACAAATACCACAGATTGGACAAATGAAACTAAAGCCATGTCTGTATCAAAAATTATTGGGTATAATATTTATCCCCATATATTTTATTCCTTACACCCTGAGTATTTAACGCTGCAATCTACCATAACAAAACAATTTTTTCAAGGCCAAGAAGTATCTACTACCACAAATTTTTTTTATGAAGGTAACGGCCATCATCAAGTTACCAAAACTATTTCTACCGATAGTAAAGGCCTACAGATAGAAAATAGAAGTATCTATGCACCAGATGCAAATAACACTACACTTATTGCACAAAACAGGATAGTTCCGGCTATTGAGGCCAGTTCTTATATTGATAATAAAATAATTCAAAAGCAAAAAACCAATTATAGTACTTTTGAAGGGCTTTACCTACCTGCCTCAGTGGAAATCACAAAAGCAAGTAATAGCCCTGAAGCTCGCGTTTTTTATGAAAAATATGATACTAATGGCAACTTGTTGCAATACCGTAAATCCGACGGCTCTCCTATTACTTATATTTGGGGCTATCAAGAACAATATCCCATTGCCAAAATAGAAAATGTCACCTATGCCCAAATAGCAAGCCAAGTTACCAATTTGCAAAACAAATCTAATGCAGATAATGACAGAACCA
>Ga0256841_1003620_pt1 | contig 11465 bp, 10 predicted proteins | sample 356308metaG_FD_185971 | JGI IMG/M metagenome (GOLD analysis project Ga0256841, IMG submission 185971) | Hydrothermal vent microbial communities from Mid Atlantic Ridge, Atlantic Ocean - 356-308 | ecosystem: Environmental > Aquatic > Marine > Hydrothermal vents | place: Atlantic Ocean: Mid...
AATACTTATCACTGGCTACATCCACGTCGAGGCGCCCTTTGACTCCCATGGGAAGGGTAAAGTTATTTTTACTTCTCCACCACCACCTTTCTTTTTTTATCCTTGGGTAACCGGCAGCAGCAAGTTCGCTGTCACTTTTGTGATCCGAGAGATAATCGAACCTGAACATTCCGAGGTTTTCTTCGCTTTGCTTGTATCTGAATTCAACTCCCATCATCAGCCCGCGATCAAAGTAGTAATTGGGATATAACGTGGCATCGGCATGGTCGTTAATTGCCCAATAGAAAGGAGTGGTAATCCCGAAGCCGTTGAGATCAGAGTTGCTGTAACTGGGGAAGAGAAAACCGCTTTTGCGTTCTCGTTTCACGGGGAAAGTCATGTAAGGCGTGTATAAAACAGGCACACCATCAATATTAAAGCTCACCTTTTTAGCCTTGCCTTTCCCCGAAAGCTCAACGTCCATTTCTTCGAACTTAAATGACCAATCGGGGTGTTCCCCGTCACACGTGGTTACTTTGCCTCTTTCAAGATGGTACGTGTCTTTACCGGTTTTCTGGAGTACTGACGACCTGATGTAAACATGCTGATCGTAAAAGAATATTGTTCCGTTTTTAACGGTACCCGTTTCACTTTTTATGTCAAAATCACCCTCGGTCCCTTTTAACCAGTCTCGTCCAACTTTAATGTATACGTTACCTACCAGGTGAGCTCTGTGAGTTAGGCTGTTAAGAGAAATCCTGTCTGCCTTTATTACCTTGTCACCGGAGGTCAAACTGACGTGCCCCTCTGCGTAGTAAACTTTCTTCTTGCTGTCGTAGCTCAAGTTATCTGCCTGGATCTGCCAGGGTAGCTTACTTTTCTTTGCCTTATCAAGCATACTTGAAATCACGGGGGCAGGATACAACAGTAGGGTTATCAAGATGGTCAACACAGGGAACAACAAGAGTTTTTTCGCTTGTTGCACCTTTTGATGCAATGCTAACTCCTTTACATTGCTATCCTGAGGTTAGGTAGAGTACCGTTCATGTATATGCCTTTAACTTCCCCCACGAGATACAGGGATCCAGCTATACAAATCAGATCATCCCTTGATGCCAGGTTGCGAGCCTGGTTTAGAGCGCTCAAAACGTCAGGTATTACGTATAGCCTCGAATGGTAGGGTCTTGCGAGAGCTCTCAATCTTTCGGGATCGGCAGCTCTTTCATAGTTTATCTTTGTGAAAATTACCGAATCAGCAATGGGAAGCAGCCTTTTCAAAATACCCGCACAATCCTTGTCGTTCATAATGCCGATAATAAGGTGGAGGTTCTTGTACCTGAATTCCTTTTCCAGTCCACGTCTCAACGCTTCGGCCCCGGCCGGGTTATGAGCTCCGTCCAAAACCACCATGGGGTTTCGCTCCACGATCTCCAGCCTCCCAGGCCATTCTACGGAAAGTAATCCGTTTATAACATCATCGAGAGAAACAAAGATTCTGTTTTCCCTGCTCAACACTTCCAAGACTGCCAGGGCCAATCCGGCATTATAAATCTGGTGATCACCGATCAGGGGTAGCTCTAGGCTTTTCATTCTCCATTCATGACCGTAATAGTCAAATACACCCTGTCTTCTCTTGCGAACTCGAAAATCCTTTTTATACTGCCACAACCTACATCCTTCGGTAGAACACTTTGTTTTTATTACAGCCAAAGCAGACGGTTGCTTGACTCCGGTTACCACGGGAACACCCTTTTTAATGATACCGGCCTTTTCCCTAGCTATGGCAGTGAGTGTAGAACCCAGGTATTCTTTGTGCTCGAGGGAGAGGCTGGTAATCAAGCAAATCTTTGGATGTATCACGTTTGTGGCATCAAGTCTTCCCCCCATCCCAACTTCCATTATTGCCCAGTCTACCGCTTCCTGGGCAAAATAAAGGAGCCCCATGGCCGTGACCATTTCAAAAAAGGTGGGGGGTTCTTCTTCCACGATGTGTTCACGTACCCTGTTGAATAGCTCAACAACACGATCCCTTGAAATATCGTGATCGTTAATTCTGAACCTTTCCGTAAAATCCACAAGGTGGGGTGAAGTATAATAACCAACGCGATAGCCGGCCTCCGTTAGGATAGATGATATCATTGCTCCTACCGAGCCTTTCCCGTTAGATCCGGCGATGTGTATAAAATTGAGATTTCTGTGCGGATTACCGAGTCGTTCCAGGAGGTGTGCGGTTGCTGAGAGTCCGAACTTTATGCCGAACTTTTGAAGTCCATACAAGTAATCAAGGCAGCGCTGATAGTCCTCTGCGTGCAATTTATACCCCCAGTTCCGGTAACAGTACGGTCAGATTCTTCAAAATGGAAAAAACAATCGTTAAACGTGCCAGCAATATAAAGTTTCTCTGGGCTCGGATTGCTTACAGGTATGAGGCATCATGTTCTACGTACGGTTTTCCATACCGTTATTAGCTTTCATCTTCATACAAACCAATTAATCATACTCCCAGAACCATTACCTGTCAAGGAAATCAAACCTTGATTCTGTAAAGGTATTAATCGGGGTTTTCTTTAATCAAAAAGCATAATCCACAGCAAATTAAAAGCCCCTGTTTGCTCCATTGAGAAAAACAGGGGCTTCAGTAAAAGGGGGTTTAGTTTTTATCTGACTCTTTAACCGGTGTCCTTATTTTGCCGGTTGAGGCAATACCTGTTTCGGTTTTGTAGTGTCACCGGTTGCATTCGGGTAAAAAGTATACTTGTATATGGGCTTGCCGGTTTTTATGGCTTCAAGGCATTCCTTCATAAAATGGTTGAATTTCGGTTTCATGTCGTAAGCACCATGCCACCATGCGTAATCCGGACCTGCCATGGCAACGCCCATTCGGTTTCTTCTGCCTTCGTGGTGCCAGAGTTCGTAAAAGAGAAATTCCGGTTCTTCATCGAAGAACCTGCTCTTATCCAACAGCCCTTTTTCATACATTTGCGTTAGCATTTTTTTCGCAGGCTTGAAGTATACGTCGTTGTATTCCTGAACAGTCTTGTCAAGCTGAGCAAAATGGTTCGTGACCCACAGCTTGCTATGGCACTGCATACAGATCGATTCCATTTTCTGCCTTTCCACTTTCCAGTTTGTCTTGGCGGGGAATGGCTTGAAATTCTCAGGATGAACTGTTAACGGTGCCTGAAGTTCCCAGGAAAGCCTTTCCGTCACGTCGTGAGTAGTAAGGACGGTCCCGGATCCTGATATATGGCAGGATGCACAAACAGGTCCCCTGTAATCAACTCCGGGAGTCCATGTTCCGGGAGCGGCGTTCCAGTTATAATCTTTTCCATAGCTTGCGTAGATATCGCCGTGCTTTGATTCTGTGAAGATTTCAATCTGCGGATGATCTGGCCCGAGGTGGCACTGGCCACAAGCTTCCGGCTTCCTGGCTTCAGCTACCGAGAACCTGTGCCGTGTATGGCAGCTAGTGCAACTTCCCTTGCTTCCGTCGGGATTAATTCTTCCAACACCGACACTGGGCCATGTGTCCGCCGTTAATTTTCCGTCTTTGATCTTGACTATCGATCCGTGGCAATGATAACACCCCGTAGTTCTTTCATTATCGCTATTCATTCCCTTGTTCATCCATGGGTCAACCTTCCACACGATTTGCAGGGTATTGGCATGCTTGCTTCTGCTATACTGCTTGACTTCGTCTGGATGACACCTGGAACAATCCTTGGGAGTTACAATGGCGGAAATGGGAACCTTGTACTCGGGCTTGCCGTAAGGTTGGTCGGACCTCTCATACTGTTTGAAATGCGCTTTGCTTACGTCAGGATCAAATTCTTCCGCCCTGTGGCAATCGATACACGTAATGTTAGCGCTTGCATGCCTGCTATGTGCCCAGTCCGTAAAAATCCCCGGGTTTTCCTTTTTGTGGCATTCAATGCAGGCAATACCTTCCTTGGGGATACTCCTCTCGATGCGAAACTCTTTAACCTTAGCCTGGTTTGGCGCAGGTTGGTTTTGAGCCACAACGCCGGATGGGAACGAGTAAAGGAAAAACAAGGTACACATTAAAACCGATAAAATTAGGACCCTCTTCATAACATAAACCCCCTTTCTTGTATTGAAAAACGTCTAATATATTACGTCTTCACCCATCTAAAATAAAATGAACTTCTGATTAATTAGACAAACACCCAAGGGCAACTTGCACATCTTGCCCGCCATTTCATCTGGTCAGGTCATGCCGGAATAAATATTTTAAACTGTCCTTGTCTACTACTTTGACTGATTGCTAGTTTAAGAAATCCAAATTTATGAAACTTTCCAAAAATGACCCCAGGTAACTGTATTTTCCATCACTGGGCAAAGGTTTTATACTGCTTATACTGGTAATAACTTCTTGCCACATGTACGAGGTTGTAATGGCAATCCACGCATTTCTTTTCATACCCGGGTCTGGCATAAATTACAGACCTGTGAGCAAGCATGGCTCCGCGTTTATCTGGTATGTAAAGGATGTTTCTGTGGCATTTCTGGCATTGCTCATTTCTGAAAGAAGCATAGGCTATCTTGCGGTTCTTCTCGTGATCGTAAGGTTTGCCGGAAAAATGTACGATGATATCTTTTATTCCGTGGGCAGTTTTGGCGTAGAAAAAGTTCCAGGTGTCGTGAGGAGCCGGAAGGTGACAGTCCATACAGTCTGCCACGAAACCCTGGGCGTTATTTACGTGTGTTGATGTTTTCCAGGTATTGTAGGCAAACTGTATTTCGTGGCACGACGCGCAAAATTGTGGCGTCGACGTGCGAACCATTGTGTAATAAGTCATGCTAAATAGAGGGAAACCAATTATGATTCCCAGCAGGATAAGAAGGATAGATCTTAGAAATCTTTTCCCCGTACGTTTCTCACTCCTAGAAGCTTCCCCCATGTTGCCCCCGACATCATCGGTTTATGGTTGTTTGTGATTCCACTTTCAAAGATTCGCCGCACGTACACGTGGCAGCAAAACACCTTTAGCTTTTAACGAGATTCCTTCTTTGTCAAAGCAAAAAATTGTAAAAGTTGTAACAACAGGCGTAACTATGGAAATTTGTCTTTCTTAGAGTCAACTAGGCTGGAATTTGTACCCCACTCCCGGTACCGTCACAATATATCTCGGATATTCAACGTTGGGTTCTATCTTTTTCCTGAGCCGCTGTACGTGTACATCAACAGCCCTCGTAGAATGATACAGTTGGGAATCTCGCCAGATCTGGTTGATTATGAAATCGCGTGAGAGAACTTCACCCGGATACGATATGAAAAGCTCTAACAGCTCGAACTCAGTCTTCGTTAACCTGATCTCTTTCCCCCTAATTAATACGATTCTGCTTTTAAAATCAATAGAAAAATCTTTGGTTTCGTAAAAATTTTTTACTAAGCTTCTTTCAGCTCGCTTCAACACTGCCTTAATTCTCGCAGATAACTCCAGGAAATTAAAAGGCTTAACCACGTAATCGTCGGCACCGCACTCGAGTCCGAGCACTTTGTCGGAGAGGCCATCTCTTGCGGTGAGCATTACAATGGGAAAGTCAAATTCACGCCTCATTATTTCACATACCTTGATGCCGTCGATATCGGGTAAATTCAGGTCGAGTAATATTAAGTCGGGTCTGTTCTTTTTGGCCATGTCAAGGCCATCACGGCCATCGTAAGCACACAGCACCTCGTAACCGTCCAGTTCCAGGTTGCCCCGTATTGTCTCAACAATGTCTTTGTCATCGTCTACGACCAGTATTGTTTTCTTTCTCTTCTCGTCCGGTTGAAGCATTGCCTAGTGCGCTCCCTCCGCGAGATGCGGGTAGTGGAATTAATATCACAGATAATTTCACTATAGATTAACGATTTAGGCAAGGTTTTTTCTTACGTCATACGCAAGTGTTACATGTTTTACAGCATGGTTACCAAATGATGTGATATGTAGTAGTCGTGAAAATCCGGATGTCTCAAAACACCGAACAAAACATTGGATCAACCTGACTTTGGAAGGACGATCCGACATGGCCATGAAGATGTCCTCCGTAAAAATGCTGGTTGTTTTGCTGATTGTCTTGGCCCTCGTTCCCGTCATCTCAATGAGTATGGCAAGGACGTCCACCACCAACTACTGCATGTCGTGCCACGAGATGAAATCTCACAAAAGTGAGCTGGAGAAATCGAGCCACGCCTTTGATAAGGACAAAAAGCCCATCGAATGCGCTCAATGTCACCTTCCCAACTCCTTCGGACTGAAGTACGTAGCGGTGAAGGTATACCTGGGAGCAAGGGACATGATGGTTCACTACCTGGGAGATCCTAATAACCTAGACCGAAGAAAGATGCAACAAATTGCACGACGCTTTATTCTTGATGATAATTGTAGGGCATGTCATCAGGATCTCAGTAAAAATGCAAAGGGTGAAAAGATTTCTGAAATCGGGAAGTTATGCCATGATGCGTACCTAGGCATAAATGGTTCAACCAAGAGTCGGTGCGTTGGATGCCATTTCAATGTTGCTCATTTGCCTGATTTTGACAGGCGTTATTTTTTCAATGCCAAGTTTGCCAAGAGGCTTCAGGAAGGGGAGAAAAAGAGATGAAACTCGGGTTCTTGGGTGCAACAGAGGGAGGACGCATCGGTAAATGGCCAATTATTATTCTTGCCGGAATGGTAATCGCGGTTGTAGCCTTCCTCACCTACATAAATGTTGCTTTTCCCAGGGTTAAATGTGAGTACGCCAAACACCTAAAAAGTCCTGATACCGCTTCTGACTGCTATGCGTGCCATTTGAAGGCCACTCCCAAGGTTGCTCAAGACTGGTATGAGAGCAAGCACGGAGTGATGCTGGTCAAGTGCTTTGTGTGCCATGGTCAACCTGATGGAAAAGGTTCTGTTCCGTACGCGGTTAACCCTGATGTAAACACTACCTGCAGAAAATGCCACGATCCTAGCATCAAAAAGATGGAGAAAAAGTACGGGCTGAAGCTGGAATGTAACAGTTGCCACCCTTTTCACCAGAACTCGATTCATCACAAGGCGTACGTAAAACCCGTGGCAAAAAGAAAAATCTAGTAAGTAAACGAACTTTTTAACGGAGGGAGGGGAATAAAATGGATATTACCAGGAGAGAATTTTTAAAGTACACGGCTGCTTCTTCGGCGTTCATGGCCATAGGAGGTCCGCTTGCTTTTGCGGCAAGCAAGGATCAGACTGTAGATCACTGGGTGAAAGGGGTTTGCAGATTTTGCGGTACGGGTTGCGGCGTAATGGTTGGAGTAAAAAACAAGAAAGTTGTAACCGTAAAGGGAGACCCCAACAATCACAATGCCGGATTTCTGTGCCTAAAGGGCGCATTGATGACCCCGATTATATATGCCAAGGAAAGAATAACTGAGCCGCTTATTAGGAAAAATGGAAAACTTGTGCCGGCCACCTGGGATGAGGCCCTTAACCTGACGGCGTCAAAGTTCAAGGAAGCAATCAAAAAGTATGGGCCTACTTCCGTTGCCTATTACGGTTCAGGGCAGGCCCTGACAGAGGAGACCTACCTGGCTAGCAAAATATTCAAGGCCGGGCTAAAATGCAACAACGTTGAAGGGAATCCGCGGCTTTGTATGGCATCGGCGGTGGGAGGCTATGTGACCACCTACGGAAAGGACGAGCCATGCGGTTCTTACGATGACATTAATGCCGCCACGTGTTTTTTCATTATAGGGTCCAACACTTCAGAATGTCATCCCATAATATTCAAAAAGATAGCCGCGCGAAAGCAAGCCGATCCCAACGTCAAGGTGATTGTGGTGGATCCCAGGAAAACCAATACTGCCAGAATTGCGGACATCCATGTTTCTTTTAAACCGGGTACCGACCTAGCAATTCTTAACGCCATGGCCTACGTTATTATAGAGGAAGAACTGGACAACTACCGTTTTCATTCCAAGTACGTCAATTTCATGGACAACCAGAAAAACAAAAGGACCTTCGAAGACTACAAGAAGTTTCTGGAAGATTATACCCCGGAGAAAGTGGAGAAAATTTCCGGTGTTCCAGCAGAAACCATAAGAAAAATTGCAAAGATTTTCGCAGAATCATCCGCCACCATGTCCCTCTGGACCATGGGGATCAATCAGCGTATCAGGGGTGTCTGGGCCAACAATCTCATAAGCAACCTCCACCTTTTAACGGGACATATAGGAAAGCCCGGAGCCACCCCTTTTTCTCTCACGGGCCAGCCAAATGCGTGTGGTGGAGTGAGAGACACCGGGGGGTTGTCTCATCTTCTGCCAGCGGGGCGGCTTATAAAGAAGAGGGAACACAGGAATGAAATGGAAGAACTCTGGGGGCTGCCCAAGGATTCCCTTAACCCCAAACCCGGTTATCATACCGTTGCTCTGTTCAAAGCGCTTGGCGAAGGGAAGATAAAGGCTCTTTTGATACTCTGCACTAACCCAGCTCAGTCCTTGCCCAACGTAAATAAGTATAGAAAAGCGATGGCCAGGAAAGACAATTTCATAGCACTGATTGAATGTTTCAGGGATGCAGAAACTGTTAAGTTTGCCGATGTGGTGTTCCCGGCTGCCTTCTGGTGTGAAAGGGAGGGAGTGTACGGATGCTCGGAGAGGCGTTATTCGCTTATTGGAAAAGCCATTGACCCACCTGGTAAGTGCCGGCCGACGGTCAACATACTGGTGGACCTTGCGGTGAGAATGGGAGTTGATCCCAAGCTAGTTCCTTTTAAGAACTCTGCAGACGTGTGGGATGAATGGCGGAAAGTGGCAAGACCAACCCCTTACAACTTTTGGGGTATAACGAGAGAACGTCTAAGAAAGGAATCGGGAATCCGGTGGCCATGTCCCACGGAGGACCATCCCGGTACAAGGATCCGGTACGTCAGGGGAGAAGATCCCAATATTCCGAAGGATTATAAGCACAAATACTTCTTTTACGGAAAGCCCGACGGAAAAGCCGTGATCTGGTTCCGACCGTACAAAGGGCCCGCGGAAGCCCCGGACAAGGACTACCCGTTTGTGCTAACCACTGGCCGCGTAATAGATCACTGGCACACCGGCACCATGACAATGAAGGTTCCGGAGCTGCGCCGTTCTTTTCCCAACGCGTACGTTGAAATTAATGAAAAGGATGCAAAAAAAATGGGTATACAGAACGGGGACAGGGTGCTTCTGGAAACCAGGCGGGATAAGATGGTTTTCCCTGCTCGAGTAAGTGACGTATGCAGGCCTGGCCTGGTGTTCGTTCCGTGGTTTGACGTCAATTTGATGATAAATAAGCTCACAAAAGACGCTTTTGATCCGGGTTCGAAACAGCCAGAATTTAAGATATGTGCAGTTAGAATAAAGAAGGTGTAGTAATGGCTATTGCAGGACTCCTGGTTCATACCTTGAAAGAAAACCTCCAAGATGTGGAAAGGCAGTTAGATTCCATGCCTGAAATGACCACGTATGGAACTAGCGAAGACCAGTATATTATCGTGGTTGCCGAAGCTCCATCTGAGGAGATGGAAAAGAGGGTAGAAAAAATCAAGAAGCTGGATGGTGTATTAACCATTTACACGACCTTTGTTACGGTTGAAGATGAATTAGAAGATGAGTAGCAAAAGGTTTTTAAGGCCTCCGGGGGCCAGACCTGAAAGGGAGTTTCTTGCGCGCTGCCTGCAATGCGGGCAGTGCGCCCAGGTGTGCCCCTTCTACTGTATCTACATGCACACGGGGTTTAATCCTTTTATTTCTGGCACTCCCCAGATAGATCCCAGAAAAGCTCCATGCCATTTATGCATGCATTGTAGCGAAATATGTCCCTCCAATGCCCTCGAAAATGTTCCCAAGGAAAAAGTAAGAATGGGACGTGCTGAGCTCGATAGGACCAAGTGCCACACGTGGCAAGGATTTATAATTTGCCGAAGTTGTTTTGAACGCTGTCCGTTGAAGGGACGTGCCATTGTCCTGGAAAAGGGGATTTATCCGGCGATAACGGAAAAATGTGCGGGTTGTGGAGTGTGTGAGCACGTGTGCCCTAAAAAGGCCATTGTAACTATCCCAACAAGGTTTGTCACATGAAAAAACCGTCGATTAAAACTTGTCGTCGTTTTCTGCAAGTTTTCATAGCGCTGGCCTTTGTTATTATTCCATACCTGAACAGTTATCGTATAAACCTCTTTCGAGGGAATTTTCTCTGTTTCCACGCTGCTGGTTTACCTCTTGCCGACCCCCTTGCGGTGCTCCAGGTCAGTGTCAAGAACTGGTATTTGTCGCCAAAACTCCTGATCGGAGCCGGAATTGTCCTTAGCATTGCCTTTGCCCTCGGAACTGTTTTCTGCTCATGGATCTGCCCTTACGGCCTCCTGTCTGAACTGGTTCATGGTTTAAGCAAGAAACTGTTACCCAAAAAATTTAAGGGGTTTGTAACAAAAAGGAAAGGATTTCCCATCAAGATTATTATTTTCGGACTAGGATTTCTTGGTTTTTTGCTTTTTTCAACCACCCCCGTACTTAACCAGCTTTCAATGCCTGCCTGGTATTCTAGGATATTCCAATTTATTTTCGTCCAGCATCATATTTCCCTGGCAATACTTTTTGTGTTCTCTGTCCTTTTGGTGGAATTTTTTGCCAGGAACCGAATCTGGTGCCGCTACGTTTGTCCTCAAGCCGTTCTTCTTGTCCTTGCAAAACTTCTTAACTCCCGTAGGCTGCGAGTTGTCTACGACAAGAACAAGTGCATAATCAAAAAAGGCAAGAGCCCGTGTGAGCGGGCATGCACGCTTTCCCTTGATCCCAAGACGCTAAATCCGTCACTTGAAACCGAATGTACGAACTGCGGCGATTGTATAGTCGCATGCAAGAAAATGGGCCAGGCACTGGAATACAGATTTGGTCTTTCCACTGAATAATTTAAAGAAACTCTGTAAGAACAATCCAGAATCCGTCATTCCGGCCGAAACGAAGCGTAGATCCAGAATCCATCACCGTTTATCCGGATGCCTGATCGAGTCTGCCCACGACTAGATGAGGGAGTCGGCATGACGTGCAAGTAGCGCTGGGCTATTTGAGCAATTAATCAGAAGTTCATTAAAATTACCACGGATCCACAGAGTTTACTGAGAAAGGCGACTTTTCGCCAATCATGAGATAATGATTGACGAAAATACTCATGCTACTGTCGTTCAAGCATTGGCAAAGATAAATATCGTACCCATAGATATCGAATACTTTGACCCGTGTTTCTGACGGAATACTGAGTTCCATATACCTAACAGAAATAGGTGTTCTATTTTCACGTTTAATTGTGGTGTGGAACACCACATTATATGTTGACATTCATGTCAGCATAGTGTTTTTGTTTGTTGGTATCTTCCGACAGACAAAAGGATAAGTCTACTCTGTGAACCTTGTGACTCTACGGTGAAAAAGTAAAGGCATAAGGGTAACTGATGAATCGATTCACTGATAAGGCTGGGAC
>Ga0256841_1003621_pt1 | contig 11464 bp, 10 predicted proteins | sample 356308metaG_FD_185971 | JGI IMG/M metagenome (GOLD analysis project Ga0256841, IMG submission 185971) | Hydrothermal vent microbial communities from Mid Atlantic Ridge, Atlantic Ocean - 356-308 | ecosystem: Environmental > Aquatic > Marine > Hydrothermal vents | place: Atlantic Ocean: Mid...
TGCGTTTTTGCATCTCAAGCGCTGGCGTGGCATTGCCACCCGCTATGCCAAAAATACCGCCTCTTTTCTGGCCGCCGTTCATATCCGCTGTATCGCCATTTGGGCGGGAATCTTGTGACGACACTATCTAGGGTGATCCGTTCGCCCTTGCTGAAACGTGAAGAAAGGCGCAGCTTGCGCACGGCGACGGCCTCGATGCCACTGCCCACCCCATAGACGAAATTGAAACCCCGCTGGCTGAGTTGGCTCAGATCATAGATACGCTCGTCCTTGGGGTCGGGCGGCAGCTCGTCCAGCTTGAGAATGGTAGTGGCGAACATCCCCTGTAACGGCTCCACAGCCTTCCTTGATCCGCGAAAGTTCAGGTCCAGCGTTCCGTCCTTCTGTGAATAGACGAAGATCACCTCAAAGGCCGGATTGTGCGGCCGGGGCGCGAACTCGCCATCCACCCATTCGATGCTCTGCTGGGTGTAGTCCTCGGGGTAGGCGAAGAAATAGTCCAGCTCGCCCCGGCGGAAGGGCTCCACCACGCAGTTGTTCCCTCGGCCTTCCGTACGGTGGAAGTAGTTGCGGATTTGATCGGCTAGTTGCTGGAGGCTGGCTTCGTCCACGGCGGCGGGCTGGTGGCCCATGTTCTTGCGCTTGCGCCAATAGGGGAGGGTGTCGGCGTGATAGAAGCGAGTGGCGCCTTTCCAGCACTCCGGATGGTCCAGGTAGGTCGCCATCGCCCGGTGGTAGTGGTTGGGCAGCGCCGACAGCGTTTCGATGAAGGCCGTCAGCCCCTCAGGGTCCGCCTGCATCTGCCAGCGCGCCTCGTCGATGATGGCCCGGAAGCCTTTCTCGCAGCTCAGCTCGAAAATCTCCTGGAATTCGGCATCCATGGCCTTGCGCTGATCTTCCAGCAAGTCCAGCCAGGCCTCGAACAGCGCATCCGGCTTGGTTTCCTTCATGGCGGAGAAGTCCAGCTCCTCGAACAAGCCCCGGCCCGCAAAGTAACGCGCCAGCAGGGCGTTGGGCACCTGGCGGAAAAAGCTGCGGGTCGAGTAGTGGCGGGCCATGTCTCCTCCTCAGGCCGTTCCCGATCAATCCCTTGGATTATATGGGATTTTGCAGTACATTACAGTACATTTGCAGTGAGGCATCGAGGAGGGAGATGGCCACCACCAAAACAGCAACCTTGACGTTCCGCATCGATCCCCACCTGAAAGAGGCCCTGCGCACTGCCGCGCAACGGGAGCACCGCTCCATCGCCAACATGGTGGAGGTGCTTATCCGGGACTATTGTGGGCGTAATGGTATTCCCGTGCCGGAATATCCGCCCGAGGCCCGTGGAAATAACAAAAAGCAGAAGTAGGGAGCCATGGACACCAAAGAAATCCTCGACAAGATCTTCAAAGACCCCAAGACCAAATACGAGCTGTCGGCCTTCGAAGATCTCGGCAAGCCGATCCACGAGATCATCGACATCTACCCCAAGGTCATCGAATCGGGCCGGGACGCCGGCAAGACCAAATATTTCATGAAGTCCTTCGTCCCCTTCACCTCTGGCAAGACCGAGGTGCAGGTGTATGATGAATCGGGCAAGTCCGCACCGGAGGAGATCGTCCGCCAGCTCTGGGTCTATAAGCTCATCCACCAGTACGACTACCGGGAGGACGAGATCGACCTGGAGAAGTCCATCCAGTTCGGTACAGAGGTAGGCACCAAGGCCGCCGACATCGTGGTTTATCTGGACAACACCAAGACCACGCCGAAGATCGTCCTGGAGATCAAAAAGCCCAAGCGCAAGGATGGCATCGATCAGCTCAAGAGCTACCTCAACGCCGAGGGCTCGCCCATCGGCGTCTGGTCCAACGGCGCTGACAGCATCATTCTCTATCGCCCTTATCCCAAGCAGTTCGACGACACTCTGTTCGACATCCCCAAGCGGGGCGAGGAGCCCTCGGCGGTCCTGGAGAAGAAAAAGACCCTGCTCGACCTTAAGCGGGACTTCAACTTCAAGAAGATCATTCAGGACTTGGAAGAGCTGGTGCTGGCGGACAGCGGTGCGGACGAGTTCAACGAAATCTTCAAGCTCATCTTCGCCAAGATCTGGGATGAGAAAGAGGCCCAGGAAAACCCCAAGCGCAAGAAAACAGTGGAATTCGGCAAGGCGCTGGACCCGGAGATCACCTACGACCGAATCAACAAGCTCTTCCACAGCGCGTGCGAGGAGTGGCCCGGTATTTTTGACGAAGGCGAAGACATCAAGCTGCGCAAGGACCACCTGCAGGTCTGCGTTGGTCCCATTGAGGGCGTGCGCCTTATGGGCTCCAACCTGCGCATCATGGACGATGCCTTCGAATACCTGCTGCCCACGGAGGCGAAGAAGAAAAAGGGCCAGTTCTTCACCCCGCGCCATGTGGTGGAAATGTGCGTGCGCATGCTCAACCCGAAGCGCAACGAGTATGTCATGGACCCGGCCTGTGGTAGCGGCGGCTTTCTGCTGCACGCCATGGACTGGTGCTACCCGGCTAAGAACGCCGATGAGCGCGAGCGGCGCAAGCACCGCTATGCCGCCAAGTACCTCTGGGGCATCGACTTCGAGACCCGCGCCGCCAAGACCTCCCGCGCCTTGATGCTGATTGCCGGCGACGGCCACACCAATATCTTCGGCCCGGATGTGAGCAGCCTCGATCCGCGCACCTGGTACAACACCGGCTCCGGCACCAAGCTCATGCAGGCCCTGCGCGATGCCAAACTAACAAAGAAAAAGATCCCGCTAAACGAGATATTGAATGATGAAGATCGGGCCTGGGAATACTTCGACGAGCTCAAGTTCGATGTCATCCTCGCCAATCCCCCCTTCGCCGGCGAGATGAAAGACAAGAAGATGCTGGCCCACTACGAGCTGGCCAAGCCTGCCCTTAAGCGTGCCAAGGACAAGGGCGCCAAGGAGGAACGCGATGTGCTCTTCATCGAGCGCATCCTCAAATGGCTCAAGCCCGGTGGCCGAGCCGCCATAGTTCTGCCCCAGGGTAAATTCAACAACTCTTCGCTCGCTTTCATCCGCGAGTGGATACTGCGCAAGGCCCGGCTGCTGGCTGTAGTCGGTCTGCACCCCAACACCTTCAAGCCCCACACCGGCACCAAGACCTCGGTATTGTTCGTGCAGAAATACACCGACAAGAAACTGAAGCAGATCGACAACGTGAAAGAGGAAGTTGCCAAGGCCTGCCCCGACTACGAGCAGACGATTCGCGACCTGCTGGCCCAGCACCAGGACGACCTCACCATTCCCGAAGAAGAAATCCCCGAGGCCATCGCCGAACTGCTACTGGAAACCTTTCAGGAACCCGAGCCGGACAACGGCAACGGCGAGGCCGGAGAAGGCGAAGAGGCGGAAGCCGCCGGACCCCTGGAGCTGGAAGACCGCGTGGCCCAGGCTGATGAAAAGATTAGCAACCTGCGCAATGAACTGCTCCAAGCCAAACAGCAGCTGGAAGACCTCGCCTCCGATGTGGAGGCTCTGGAGCAACAGCGCGACAGAGAGATCGAAATTCTCGGAGAAGACTGGGAAGGCACAAAGCGCGAACTGCAACAGGCGCGCAAGAAGGTCCGCGACGGATACAAGGAGAAGATCAAGGCCCTCAAGGCTGAACAGAAGGAACAACAGAAAAAGCTCAAGGCCCGTATCAAAGCGTTGGAAAAAGCAATTGTCGAGGCCGAAGAGGCCCGCAAGCGCCTCACCAACAAGGGCCAACTGGAACTGATCTTGGCCGACCCCGACCTCATCGGCGAACTCAAGGACCGCTGGATCGACGCCGAGGTGGCCAAGCGCCTCGACTACCCCATCTTCATGGCCGTCAGCGAACGCGGCGGTAAGGACAACTCCGGCGAATACGTCTTCGTCACCGACGAGGACGGCAACTACATCGACAATCCCGAAGACCACCGACACCCCGGCCACATCGTGGATCAGGACCTGGTCAACTACGACCTGGGGCCGGAAAAGATGGAAGACGCCAGCAAACTACCGGATGAGAAGCTTTGCATCGCCGAGGCCTTTGTGCGCTTTGCCCAGGAACAGGGGTTTGATTTTTGGGAGGGGGAGTGATGGCGGCTTGGAGCCACGTTCCAGTTTCGCGGCTTGTGGGTGCGCTTAGATTGGATGCTGAGTTTTGGCATCCGAGCTACATACAGAAAGAGAAAGCTATACGCCAATCAAGCCATGTGCAGCTAGGAAGTCTGGTTACCACCTTTAGGAAGGGTATTTTTTATATCCTTGCCAAAGAATATGCAGATGAAGGGGTGCCTTTTTACCGCTCAAGCAACGTTGGAAATATTCTGCCAAATGAGGAAGGGATTACTTATATAACAGAAGAAAAAAATCATGCCGAAAGAAAGACGGCACTACAGGCTGGAGATTTAATGATTGTCAAAACGGGCAGGCCTGGCGCATCAGTGGTTTTTTCTTCTCTGTGCAATGTGAGTCAAGATGTAATAGCTGTAAAGGTGAGAACAGATCGGATAAACCCCTATTATCTCGCAGTGTACTTAAATTCGCAGTTTGGTTATAGCGAGATGAGCCGGTGGTTCCAGGGGCAAGTTCAGCCACATCTTTCTTTAGAAGACGCTAGAAAAATATGGGTAAGTATTCCTGACAGAATCTTTCAAGAAAGTATCGAAGAGCTCGTAAGGAATGCGGAATCGTACCGAACGAAAGCCAAAGCGTCTTACTATGAGGCCCAATCCCTCCTCGAATCCGAACTCGGCCTGGACAAACTGACCTTCGACAAGCCCGTCAGCTACGCGGCGCGGTTTAGTGAGGTGGCAGCGTCGCATCGGCTGGATGTAACCCACTACCGACCGCAGTACACACAACTAATTAAGCACATCAAGAAGGGTCAGTGGGCCTATCTAGGGCAGCTTGCCGAGAAAAACTGGCGCGGCGTTCAACCGGTCTATGTGGACGATGGCGAAGTAGACGTGGTCAATAGCCAGCATCTCGGCAAACAGCATCTTGATTACGATGCGTTCGCCAAAACCACGCGGGCTGCATTCATTGCGAATCCTGAGGCACATATTCGTTATGGCGATATTCTGATCTATTCGACGGGTGCTTATGTCGGCCGTACCAATGTGTACTTGCGTGAGAAACCGGCATTGGCCAGCAATCACGTTCATATTCTGCGCCTGCGAGGGGATATTGACCCGGCCTACATGGCGATGGTCCTGTCTTCGCCAGTGGGGGCATTTCAAACAGAAAAATATGCCCGGGGCAGCGCGCAGGCAGAGTTATATCCGTCAGACATCGCTAAGTTTGTCGTGCTGTTGATTGAACCGGAAAAACAAAAAGCCATCGGTGATCTGGTGCGAGAAAGTTTGACGGCGCAGGAAGAATCCAAACGCCTGCTGGACCAGGCTAAACGCCGTGTCGAGGAACTGATCGAGGAGGCCATTGCCGCATGAAACTTGCCGAAGAAGACCGCGCCCTGCTGGAGGAGCTGTGCCAGCAACACGGCGTGAGCTTGCAAAAGGTGCTCAAGCTGCTGGAGACGGTGCGCGAGTACGAGTTCAAGGAGCGTCGCCATGGGGTCTATGACGCCCTGCGGGAGATTCTCAAGACTCCGGCGGAGGCACTGGAGCATTAGACCATGGAGGATGCGTCGCTGGATCGGGACACTGTGCTGCACTGGCTCAAGGAGGAACTGGGCGGGCTGGCCGAAGTCGCCAACGAACAGGCTGCCTTGCAGGCGCAGTTGAAAGAGGTGGCGCGCAGTGTGGAACGCTTGCAGGGCCAAGGCCACCCCATCCCCGACGATCTGCGCCGCCTCAAGCTGGACCTGATGACGCGTCAGGAATCGGGCCAACAGGCGGCGGAGGAATTGAAAACCTGGGCAGAAGCCCTGCGGCCCGTGGTGGCACGCATCGACGCTGCACTGACGGTAGCCAAACAACCGGGCAATGGCCCCAAGACCAGGGGTAGCCGTAAACGCAAGGAGAAGGCGCCCCGCACCTCTCAGGAAGTGTTGCGTGAGTACCTGCTCATGACGTTGCGCGAGCTGGGCGGATCGGCCCATTGCAGCGCTGTGAAGGACCGCATGCGCGAGATGCTGGCGGGCAGATTTCTGCCGGGCGATCTGCTCAAGCGCGATACCGGCGAGATTGTCTGGGAGAACAACACCCACTGGGAGCGCAATGCTCTGGTCAAAGAGGGCATATTGAAAAAACACTCGCCACGCGGTGTCTGGGAGCTGGCGGAACAGGAAGAGAATCCATGAGAATCAAGCGGCTGACCATCGAGGGCTACAAGTCCTTTCAGTACGAGACCACCATTGAGTTTCCCGCAGGCACCGATGGCAAGAGCATCTTCCTCATCGGCGGCATGAACGGCGCGGGAAAAACCTCACTCATGGAGGCCATTACCATCTGCCTCTACGGCGTCAAGCCGGACCTGATCTACAAGGCCATCAACCGCAAGGAACTGGCTCGGGGCAATGCCCATGTGGCCATCGAGCTGGTGCTAGAGACGGACGATCTGGCCGAGATCGTGGTCAAGCGCAGTTGGTCCGCCGGCACCGTGCCCGAACCGAAGGCAAAGGACCTGGAAGAAAAGCTGGTGGTGGTGCGCGATGGCAAGCGCGTCTCGGTGCAAAACAAGCAGATGTGGCAGGACTTCATCCGTTCCCTGGTGCCGCCCGGCATCACCCAGTTCTTCTTTTTCGACGGCGAGAAGATCCAGGAGATCGCTGCCGACGATCATTCCGAGGTGCGGTTGCAGGCCTCTCTGGAGGCGGCGCTGGGTATCGAGTATGTAAAACGTCTGGCCGATGATGTGCTGCACATCAAGAACCAGGAGCGGCAGGGCTTTGTGGAGATCTCCGACGAGGACCTGGAGTTCAAACAGAGCGAGCTGAAAAAGGAGAAGAGCAAGCTGGAGCGCAAGCGCAAGGAGCGGGCCGAGGTGCAGCGGGCGCTGGATGAGTTCAAGGAGCAGTATGAAGAGGCGAAGAAGCGCTTCCAGGCCGCCTTTCAGTCTGAGCCAGAGACGCGGGAAGAAGCCCGCGCCAACGAAAAGCGCCGTATTCAAGTGTCCTCACGGCTCGGTCAGGTGGAGAACGAGGTCAAGACCCTCGCCGAGCAATATCTGCCGTTAGCTATCGCGGGCAAGCTGTTCGGCGATCTACGCCGCCAGATCGAGACGGAACGAGAATCCAGCCAGCAGGAAGCCATCCGCGAGAATGCAGAGACCCTGGCACACCAGATCGTGCGAGCGGTGGAAGAGCCGGAGCCGATATATCATGAGCGCCTGACACCGGAGAAGATGGCCGAGCTGGAACGCCGCATCCTGCGCCTGTTGAAAGAGGGCGCGGGTGTCGGCGAGGTGCAAAAGTTGCTCAATCTATCCGAGCGGGAGGCGGCACGGGTGCTGCACCGCATGGAGGAGATCGAAAGTAGCGAGGTATTCCTCATTGGCCCCTTGCTGGATGAAAAGCGTGAACTGGAGGTGGAGCTGCGGCGGCTGGAGGCCGCCTCCCAGATTGGCGCTGCCAGCGAGACCGAGCGCGAGCTGTTCGAGCAGCTTCAGGAAGAGCTGGAAAGCACGTCCACCCAGATTGGCCGCAAGACAGAACAGTTACGCTTGTTGGAAGAGGATGTGTTGGCGTTGGAAAAACGGGTCCAGGAGATCGAGGCGGAGATCTCTCGCCTGTATGAAAAGCACAATGTCTCCAGGGAGAAGGCGGACTTCATCAACGAGTGTGATGCTATTGCCAGTTTGTTGAACCAGTTCACCGTGCGGCTGCGCAAGAACAAGGTCCACCTGTTGCAGGAGAAGACCTTCGAGATGTACAAGCGGCTCTCCAGCAGGAGCGGCCTGATCAAGGACCTGGTGATCGATCCCAAGAGCTACGAAGTGAAAATCCGCGACCGCAACGGCCACGAGATCAAGAAGTCAGGGCTTTCAGCAGGTGAAAAGGAGATCTTTGCCGTGTCTCTGCTCTGGGGCTTGGCGCAGACCAGCCAGCTCGATCTGCCGATCATTATCGACACGCCCTTGTCGCGCTTGGATAGTGCCCACCGCAACAGCATCGTCAACAACTATTTCCCCAATTCTGGCGAGCAGGTGGTGATCCTGTCCACCGATACCGAGGTGGACGGCGCCTATTACGAGGAACTGAAGCCCTATCTGAGCGGGGCTGGGATTCTGGAATTCGACCAACGGCGGGAGCTGACCACCTTCCGCCCTGGCTATTTTTGGGAGCACTGAGCATGGCGGACCGACTCTATCTTTCCATGGAGGCCGACGAGGTGCTGAGCGGCCTGCGCTTTGAAACCAAGCTGGATAAAGCCGTGTTGGCGCGCATGGCTTGTAGCCTTTCAATGGTGAAAGATGGTGCCGAGGTGCAGCCCAGCACCAATTTCAGCGGCGGCGAGATGCGCCAGTCCAGCTTCCTTGGCCAGGACGGTGCTTTGATCCGGGCCTTGATTTCGCAGCTCTACGGTCGAGCCGAGATAGGCGAGGATGAGTTTTTCTCCAACAAGTCCATCATCAAAAATCACATAGACAGCGGGTGCGAGCATCTGGAAAAGATGTTTATCGAAGCGGGCCGCGATGCCAACAAGCTCCTCGCTCGCCTGTTGGAAACTGTGGAGTTTGAAGGGCGGCGAGAGATGGCCGGCAAAGGGCTGGATATTTTCATCGGCCGCACGGTGTTGCAGAACCAGGAAGTGGTCATGGAACTCAACAACACCGCCAAGCACGCCAACTCGCACCTGGCCATCATGGGTAAGCCTGGTGTCGGCAAGACCCAATTCCTGTTGAAAATCTTGGCCGACATCCGCACCCAGTCCAACTACCAGACCAACTTTATTTATTTTGACTACAAGGGCGATGTGGTGGATAACCAGCGGTTTCTGGAGGTGGCCAAGTGCACGCCCTACCGCTTACTGCAAGGTGGCCAGAGCCTGCCCATCAATCCCTTTATCCTGCCTTCCTACGATGAGCAGACGATCAATGTTTCGGCGCGCGAGAAAGCGGAGAGCTTCGCCTCAATCAATTTAAAGCTGGGTGTGGTGCAGAAGGGTGTATTGACTGAGGCGATCCGTGCGGGCTACGCCAAGCGCGCTGCTGGTGACAAACCCTATCCCGACTTCCAGGACATCATGGAGATCGCCGCCCTGATGTACGAGGAGGAAAACAAGAAGGATGACAGCCTGATCGAGGTGTTGCGGGATCTCTCCGATTTCGACTTGTTCTGGAAACATGGCGACGATACCGAGCCCCTAGAGAAGATTTCCAATCGCACTATGCTAATCGACATGCACGCCATGCCGGTATTGAAGGAGCTGGTGGCCTACCTGGTCATCGAGCGGCTCTACAAGGAGATGGCGACCCTGCCCGACAGCCCGGTAGAGGACGGACGCCGTACCATCCGCACTATCTTGGTCATCGACGAGGCGCACAACTACCTTGGGCAAAAGAACATCTTCCTGCAGCGCATCATCCGCGAGGGCCGTTCCAAGGGTGTTGTGGTCTTCTTCGCCTCACAATCTCCCAATGATTACCAGCAGAAATTCTTCAACTTCCAGGAGCTACTAGAGTTCGTCTATATCTTCCAATGCGAGGGGGTATCGGCCAGTTCGATTCAGGACATCCTGGGTTGTAGCGCAAAGACCGCCAAGGATCTGCAAACCGAGGTAGCGAGATTGGAACCCTGGCAGGTGATCAGCCGCAGCAAGGAGAAAACGGAAGAGTTTATGAAGTTTGTCGCCGAGGCCTTCTACAAGAACTACTAGCGCAGGAGGCCGATTACTTTCCACCCCAAACCAGGGATGGTGTTGATCTGCGATTTCAACACCGGTTTCAAAGCTCCGGAAATGATCAAACGACGGCCTGTGGTGGTAATCTCGCCTAGGCCCCGGCGCTCGAACCAGCTCTGCACCATCGTGCCGTTGAGTACCACGGCTCCGAATCCGGTGGAGCCGTTCCATCATCGGATGAACCCGCGTTCCCTCCCGGGGAAGCTGGCGCGGAAGGAAACTTGGGCGAAGTGCGATATGCTGGCCACCGTTTCACTGGAGCGGCTGGATCGGGTGATGATCGGCAAGGAACCCGGAGGCAGGAGAATTTACGTGGCAAAACAAGTGCTTGCAGACGACTTGGAGGCGATCCGCCGGGGAGTGATGATCGCTCTTGGCATCGAAGCGCCTTGATTTTGGAGGGTGGCATGCCGATAATATCGGGGTTCCCGATAAATCGGGCTTGTAAGACCACCTTCGGGTGGCAGACCCCAGCCGGTGATGACAAACTGACTGGGGCCTCTGATCTAAGGCTCTGCATCGCAAGGTGCAGGGCCTTTTGTCTATCTGGAGACCGGATTCACTCGGACCGCCCGTCACGCCGCTTGCAAGCTGCGCGGCAAGCGCCGCGCCGGGTTGCACCCTCCGTTCCCGCCCGCACTCCGCCACGGCGCCCTTCGCCCCCAAGTCGGGGGCCAAGGGCTTGCGGCTCCGCAGCGGGCTGCGCCGTGCCGAAATCAAGCGCCGCCGGATGCTGCGCAACCGGCTCGGTAGTTCCGGTCAGCTTAGGTTCCCTTCGTTGCCGCTTGCGCGGGGTCACTGGCAGGCTCGGGCTTAGCCCCAGCCTGCCGCGCCCCCGCACGGCGCTGCGCTTTCCCGCCCACGATTGCCGGTGGCTCTGGTAAAGGTTCGGTGCTGCCTACCCAGCCAAGGTCGGTGGTTGGCATTTGAACATAATGCTGGAATTATGCGCAGCGCAAAAACCGCGCTGCCCGCTTCGCCGCATAATTTGCATTATGTGTAAATTGCCTCCGTCTTTTATTGATCCCCCGCCCGCCAACCCATCCGCCCCGGAGGGGCTCCCCGGTGGCTTCGTTCAGGCGCTTTGATGCGCACCATCCCTGGTGCGCCCCCTTCAGGCGCACTGCGTGCGTCCAAATCAGCTCCCGGCTGATTTGTGGTTTATCAGGACGATCTCCGCGCCCGCTTTCAGTTTGTCGAGGTAGTCCGCCCACTGCTGCATCATCTTGCGCCGTTCAGGCAGGTGCGCGGTGCGGTTGTAGGCGCGCCCGTTGGGGTCGCGTACCGCATGGGCAAGCTGGTGTTCGATGTAATCGGGGCGAAAGCCCAGCACTTCATCGAGGATGGTTCGCGCCATGGCTCGGAAGCCATGGCCGCTCATTTCGTCCTTCTCAATACCCATGCGCCGCATGGCTGAGAGTATGGCGTTGTCACTCATGGGGCGGTCGCCTTTGGGATTCCTTGCGCTGGGGAACACGTAACGCCCCCTGCCAGTGAGCGGGTGGAGTTCCTGCAAGATTTCGACAGCCTGGCGGGAGAGCAACCGTGTTTCCTGTCAAGCCATTGTTGGTGTCCAGGGGGTATTGTTTTTGATCATGGCGTTCATGATGGTGAGCAACTTTCTCATGCAGGCGACAATGACGACTTTGGGCGGCTTGCC
>Ga0256841_1003622_pt1 | contig 11463 bp, 9 predicted proteins | sample 356308metaG_FD_185971 | JGI IMG/M metagenome (GOLD analysis project Ga0256841, IMG submission 185971) | Hydrothermal vent microbial communities from Mid Atlantic Ridge, Atlantic Ocean - 356-308 | ecosystem: Environmental > Aquatic > Marine > Hydrothermal vents | place: Atlantic Ocean: Mid...
GCTCAAAAACATTATCACAAAGTGGGTTCTGGATCCTCGCAATGACAAAATGTTACAGATGTTTTTTAGGAACCGAACCACTCGCTTATGGGCAAGTGAATCACCAAAATTACCTTCTCTAACCTCGCACGATATGGTATCTTTTACCTGATTTAAGCACGGATTTCCCCGGAAGATCCATATGAGTTTATTTTCACCAAAAAATCCCTTTCCACAAAAATGTGGTGTGCGGAGATTGAAGATATGAAAATTGAAAAGATTGTTCAATATTCTCCTGATGAGCTTATTGCTAGACTTCGTAACGTAACAATGTTGAAAAGACCGGACATCTACATTTATAAAAAGGCTCTCATATCGCTTGAATACATCTCCACCGAATGCCTCTATCCCGCCCAGAGATATGTCTTGATCCAGGAAATAAATAAGGTTCGGAAACTTAAGTGGGAACTGGCGCAACACGGAGTCGATCTTTTTGCCCTTAACGGCTTTATTAAAATATGGTTCGAAGACGCCGAAGAACCTATTGATCTCCTGCCACCAATCGTGGAAGAATCCATTGAAAAAAACGGAAAGATTGTAAACATCATAAACGATGGTATGCACAGAATTTACCTGGCTCGCCTGGAATGGGTAATTCCCCAGGTAGTGTTCGTTAGGGGGGTTCCGAAGGAATACCCTTACTATGCCTATCCAAATCCTGATCAATGGACTGGGATAGAACTGGTAGACAGCTTACCCGAAGGGTACGTAAAGAAATGGCACAGAATTGAAGATTATCACAGCCTGTACCGAAATTTTAATTCCGCATTTGATAACGTCGGGGCTCCAAGGCCAAGATTTGAAAATAAGAAATCCTAGTGATCGATCCTTTAGAACATGTGCAACATTTTGTCATTGGGAGGAATCTGACAAAGCCAGACAATGAAGCAATCTCCTTAGAATATCAAAGCCTTGGAGATTGCTTTGCTGCGCTCCCAATGACTGTGCTCTAGCTTTTTGTTTGACACCACATTTAGGAAGCGTCCTACTAGAAAGCTTACCCAAGGAAGTTTCCGAGAAATTTTAACAGATGTTCTCTCACGAGCCTGACTCCTTCGTACATCGAGGATTCCAATACCAAGAATATTTCCCTTCTATTGGGTACCAGTTCACTGATTATCTCCCCTAACCCCTCAGCAACCCTTGAAGCAAATTTCTTGTTCACCTCACCATCCAGATAAAGATGCCAGTAATTGAAAGAACCAAAACTGTCGGGAAAAACTGGGTCGTAGCCAGAAAGTTTTTCACAAAGAATAATCCTATCTTTTGCCTTGATACCTGCTAATTGTCTTCCCAGGATTTCCCGATTGGAATCATCAGCTATGGTTACATATCTATGCTCATCAGGAAGTTGAGAAAACATCCATGACAACCTTTCAACCACTCCCTTTTTCTCGAACCTCGTAAAATCCAAAATCACCGGCCCGAGTTTTTCCCTAAGCAATTCCAAGCGATCAAAAAACTGCCCTATTTTTTCTTTGTTCCCAACTTCAAGCATCCAATCCACGGGAAAATGCGGGCAAAAAAGGAACCTTGGCGGGGTATTCAGATACCAGTTATCCAAGGTCATTGAGTGTGGAAGTTGCCCGAGGGTAGACTCAACTTCCACCATGTTGAAATGGGAAGAATAAAACCTGAGGTATTGTGTGGGTCTTAACGAAGGAGGATAAAAGTCACCCTTCAAATATTTGCCCGTCCAGCCCACCATGCCCAGGTACAAATATCCGGTAGTAGGCAAGCTCATCATCTGCCTAATTTTCCTCAAGTGCCAGCTCAATTAGCCTATCCAGAAGCTCTGAGAAAGACATCCCTGCAGCTGCTGCTGCTTGAGGATAAAGGCTGGTTTGCGTCATACCGGGAATAGTGTTTGTTTCCAGTACATAAATATTATCCTCGGCCACGATCATATCCGTCCTGCTGTATCCCTTACAAAACAACGCCCGATGCGCTCGAATTGCGTACTCTTGGGCTTTTTTCGTGGTTTCTTCATCCAGACGCGCAGGGCATATTTCATTTGTGGCCCCGGGTGTATATTTTGCCTCATAATCAAAAAACGTGTAATTTTCACTCGGTATTATTTCAACCAGGGGCAACGCCTCTAGCTCGCGGTTGCCAAGTACTGCCCCCGTTACTTCGGTTCCCTTTATGTATTGTTCCACGAGGCATTTAGTATCGTACTGCCAGGCAGTTTCAAGAGCCTCTTCCAGCCCGGAAGGATTATCAACGATACTTAATCCAATGCTTGACCCCTCGTGTTCCGGCTTAACCACAACCGGAAACCGGATGGCTTCTTCAATAACCCTGACCGGATCCTCAACACCTTTTTCCAGAACAACATAGGGAGACACCGGCAGCCCTTCTTTTTCATAGAGTTTCTTACTCGCAATCTTGTTCATCGCCAGCGCACTACCCAGAACTCCACTGCCATGATAAGGTATTCCAAGCAGTTCAAGGAAACCTTGGATAGTTCCATCTTCCCCTAGTCTGCCGTGCATTATGATCAAGGCTACATCGATATCCTTGGCATCGGCTACCAGCTTCGGCAGGTCATCCCTGGGATCGTACTTAACGATTTCGTATTTTTCCTTGTCAAGCGCTTCAAAAACCTGCTGCCCACTTTTGAGAGAAACCTCCCTTTCGGCAGATGCCCCCCCACACAAAAGTGCTACTCTTAACTTTTTCATAATTACCCCCGAAGTTTACTAGTGGATCAATTCCGAAAAAACATTTTCAACATTCAGCCATTGCGAGGATCCCGCACCCACTTTGTGATAATGTTTTTGAGTTAATATCGAGATGCATGGCTTAAAGTGGGTGCGAGAGACGAAGCAATCGCCTCACAATATCAAAATCTTGGAGATTGCTTCGCTGCGCTCGCAATGACCGTGCTTTAGTTTCTTGTTTGACACAATATTCAGGAAACGCTTGTTAGTTCTAGAAATCCGAATTTGCTAGAATTCCCATTTGTATTCATCGAAGCTTCCTAAATCTTAAGTTACCCAAGTTGTTATCCAGATAAAGAACATATTCAGGGCTAATTGGTATTTTGCTGAAAATTTTTCTCTCCAGCATCTTCATCTTCCTTTCCATCTCGGAAAGCCATCTTTTCTTTTTAGCAGTATTACCGTAACGTTCCCTCAAATCTTCGAATCTGTGTTCCAGGGTCACAATTCTGTCATGGAGCACCCGTTTGTCAGCATAATTAACTAGTTTAACTTCATCAATAGGTTCTTTTAATTCCTCGTCCAAAAGACGGATGTGGTTTTCAACCACCGGTGCTAGTTCTTCATAACCTGCTTCTCTGACAATTTGTGCACCCATTTTTGCATGATTTTCACCGGTTAAAAGCGATTCTGTTTTCCCTATGTCGTGAAGCAAACTTCCGGCTTCGATCAAGGAAATATCTAATGGGCAACCGTAAAAAGACAAAAGCTTTCCCAGGAAAGTAGCTACCTTGGCCACAACAAAACTGTGACGCTTAATATTGTCAAGCATCCCCGTTGATAACATTAATTGTACGCACTGGTGAGTATCAGGAATCATAACCTCTACGGCACAATTTATTAGGCTTGGGTAACTCTAATGACTTCTTCAACAGTTGTAAAGCTTTCCAATACCTTTTGAGCCCCATCTTGCCTGAGAGTAATGAGGCCTTTTTTGAGGGCAGTCTTCTTAATCTCATTTGAGTCAGATGTCCGACTGATAAGGGATTTGATTTCGTCATCCAGGATCAGCAATTCGTAAATTCCCATTCGCCCCCTGAATCCTGTGTGACTGCATTCCGGGCACCCTTTCCCTCGATAAAACCTTGTTGCGGAAATCATTTCTTCATCAAGTCCAATTTCCCTGAGTGAAAACTCATGAGGATTATACTCTTCCTTGCAGTAAGGGCAAATAACTCTAACCAGCCTCTGCGCCAAAATAGCGTTTACCGCTGAGGATACAAGAAACGGCTCAATCCCCATATCTATCAGCCTTGTAATTGCGCCGGCAGAATCGTTTGTATGTAAAGTTGAAAAAACCAAATGCCCAGTCAGAGCTGACTGAATTGCTATTTCCGCCGTCTCCAAGTCTCGGATTTCACCAACCAGTATCACATCCGGATCCTGCCTTACGATTGATCGCAGCCCCGTTGCAAATGTCAGGTTTATCTTCGGGTTGACCTGGATTTGTCCAATTCCGTCCAGTTGATACTCGATGGGATCCTCGATGGTGATGATATTCTTGTCAGGAGAATTAATCCTGCTAAGAGCGGCATAAAGAGTTGTCGTCTTTCCGCTACCGGTTGGCCCGGTCACAAGGATTATCCCGTTTGGCTGGCTTATCAGTTTTAAAAAGGTATCAAGTTGCGTGTCTGAAAGCCCAAGTTCTTCCAGGCGCAGCAAAGATTCACTCTTGTCCAAAAGCCTTAAGACAACCCGTTCACCAAATATTGTAGGCAACGTGGAAACCCTGATATCTATTGGCCGGTCGCCGATCTTTATCTCTATTCTCCCGTCTTGCGGTAATCTCTTTTCCGCAATGTTCAACCTCGCCATTATTTTTATTCTGGAAACAATTGCAGAGTGGATGTGACGTGGAGGAGAGAGAGTATTGTAAAGAATGCCATCTATCCTGAACCTTACCTTGAGGTGTCTCTGGAAGGGTTCAATGTGGATATCGCTGGCCCTGGATTTCACTGCCTGAGAAAGAATAAGGTTGACTAGCCGTATGATAGGAGCATCGCTGGTATCATCCAGCAAATCCGCGGTTTCTTCAAGTTGAGAAAGTATTTCGGAACTTTCATCACCATCCATATCCGCAATTACACTTTCGGCCGTGTGGGTTGCCTGATCGTAAGTCCTGTTAATGGCCGATAAAACTTCGCTCTCCGGTGCAAGGTATATTTCGATATCATTATTCTCAAGTATGATCCTTACGTCATCGATAGCCGGAACGCTTCCCGGGTTACTTATTACTACCGCAGCACGGCCGTTGAGAGCTTTTATCGGTACTATTTTGTGAAGTCTCAAATACTGAATCGGAAACTTTTCCGTAATTGTAACATCGAGTTGTTCATCGGAAATCTTATCCACAATGGGTAATCCCCATTGCCTTCCCAGGGCTTCAATTAACTGATTTTCGCTAAGTAAATTGGCTTGCAAAATTGCTTCCCAGAAATCTTTTTTTTTCTCTTCCTGAATTTTTCTTACCTCTTCAAGAGATTCAGGAAGCACGTGGAAATCTTCAATAAGAATGTTTTCAAGGACTCTCATAGCTCAAGCAGTTCCGCCGTCACCTGGTGTTAAATGAATACTCCTATTATCTTCTTTATCGCTATTTCATATACCATTGAGATCCTGTCTCCTCAAAAGATTTTTCCTCTAGTTTATCAATATACTTTTTCTTTCCCCTTGTAAACTCGGTAGCTTCCTGGGGATTAGTAATAATATGAGGGGATATGAAGATCAAAAGGTTAGTTTTTCGCTCGTTATTCTTTTCCGACTTAAACAGCCAGCCTGCAGCCGGTACGTCACCAAGGCACGGAGTAGTTGTTTGGCCGTATGTCAGCACGTCACCAATTAACCCGCCAAGGACTATGGTATGGGAATCCTTTATTTCGACGGTAGTTTCTGCAGATCGCTTAAGCGTTGTAGGCGCAAGCTCCTCGTCTCCTATCCCGGGTATGAGTCTCGTTACCTCTTCAACAATTTTCATTCTCACAAAGCGGTTTTCGTTTATGTGCGGAATAATTTTTAAGGTGACGCCAACGTCCTTGTAATCAAAGGTTCTAATCGCTCTGGAAGTTGTCTCTGTGCCTTGGTCTATTCTTGTTACATAGGGAATATTTCTGCCAACCATAATATTTGCTTCTTCATTATCTGTGGTAAGCAATTGAGGTGTAGACAAAATTCTAATATCGGTCCTGTTTCTCATTGCCTGGATCAACATGGATAACGAAGGGAATTCCATTCCCATGAAGTGTATAGTTTCCCCGATAAGTCCAAGGGTTAAACCCGATCCTAGCGCAGGTGTTATTCCCTGGCGCACTGCACTTGTCATACTGCCAATATTCGAAGCGTTACTTCCACCAAAAAGGAGCCCTTCCTTGCCGGATACACTAGGATTATTAAAGCTCTGCCACTCGACCCCGAGGGATACTTCAAGATCCGTGGATACTTCCATGAGTAGAGCCTCTACGAATACTTGGTGCCTGGGGATGTCAAGCTTCTTTATAACCTGCACAAGTGTCTGGTAATCCGAAGGGTCTGCAGTAATTACCAGGCTATTTGTTGCCTTGTCCGCTACGATTTTGACGCTCGAGACCATAATTGGCCGTTCCCCTTTAACCTTGCTGGCTTTTCCCCCGGTGATGTCGGTAAGAACCTTTGCAAGTTCTTCGGCATCAGCATGTTCAAGGTAGTACACGTGAACGTTACCCTTACCAGTGGGTGTTGGCACATCAAGCCTTTTAATTAGCGCTTTTATCTTCTTGGTTTCGTTGGGAGTGCCTACTATAACCAGCACGTTTATCCGTTCGATGGGAACTATTTTCGCCATCGTTTGGTACTTTCCCAGTCTTCTTCTTCCCTGAACCTTTGCTTGGAAAAGTTCCATGAGTTTACTGGCAAGCTTCTCCGAGGAAGCGTGCTTAAGTTTAATCACGGAGAAGCGAACATCATGGGTAGAAACGTCGATATCTCTTATTATCCTCACCAAACGATTAACATTTGACTGGTAATCGGTCAAAATCAGGGTATTGGCAGGCGGATAGCTCGCAATAAGCCCCTGCCTTGAAACAAGGGGAGTCAATAACTTCTTTAATTCATTAGCATCTGCATACACAAGAGGCACTATCTGGGTAATTACCCTATCTTCACCCTCTCCTCTATACTCCGGAGCAAATAGAGTTTCAACGTTTTTATGTCGCGCCTCCCCCGAAGGAACTATCTTGTTGATCTTACCAGCAGGAACAATGGTAAAACCGTTGACTTCCAGAATCGACTCAAAAACTTTGTACGCTTCTTCTCCCGTAACAGGCTTGGGAGAAATGATGGTTACTCTACCCTTAACCCTATCATCCAAAATGAAGTTTTTACCGGTAATATTGCTTATGATCCTCGCCAGTTGCCTAATATCCTGATCCTCACCATCTATCTGGTAGGTTATCGGACCCTTTTTTTGCGTTTTTTTGGTACGATTTTCACCAAAACAGAGGCTACTAATTATAAAAAAAGAAAATATTCCCAGAAGTATCAGACAAAACGCCTTCCTACACCTTTTGTTAGTTTGCATACGCTATTTCCTCGGCCCCACTGTGAGAGTTTTTCTCCTTTTAGTAACTCTGCAAAGTTTTCCTGATAATCCTATTACGCCTCTTAATTTCCAGTTCGACAGGATCCCTACTCTTCAATATTTCATCCAGTAGTTCAACATCAGCAGGATCAGTGAGAGGTTGACCGTTGACACTTCGAATAATGTCACCATCTATCAAACCTACCTTCCTGTAAAGCCCCTTTGGACTGACACGCCGAATTCGAAGTCCTACCACTTCCGAGCCTTCAATAACAGGATAAAATTTTGCCGTTTCTTTCACTCGGGTAGCATTATCTGGTCCGCGGCGAAATCCCCCTCCCCTTTCAGGAGGCTCTTCACCCATCAAGGGAATTTCTTCTGGCATCTTTTTCGGAATTCGCCTCGGGGTCCTCCTTCTCGGTCGATAAGAAGCATAACGCGTCCTGCTGCTCCTTCTCCCAGCATAGGTCTTTTTCTCAAACATTTTCAAAACTTCTTGTTTCCCATCTCTGTCCAAAATAACTTGGAAGCGTTCTATCTTTGCAATTTTCACTTTCGACTTTTGACCCTTAACCTCAATAAAATCACCTTGCTTGTATATCCGCTGCTTCCTCTTTACTTGATCTTCAATTACGGCAAGAGGTTCTCCATTGCTTGCCAGTATTGTGCTGGCCAACCTTAGACGAAGCCTCGTTTCGGGCAAATTTGACACGGAACCCGATGTTGACTCGGCTAAATCAAAACCTGCGCTAGCAAAAAGATTTCGCTTTACAATTACATCGTACTCGCTACGTTGATGTTTTTTTGCCAGTTCTGTAGAGACCGGTGCCTTACTTCTACTGGTAGACAGGGGTTGGCTTAATTTTTTCCCGTTCCACCATATTCGAAAAAAGTTTCCGACAAGTAGAACAACAAGGATCGAAAAAATACTAATGTATAGACGTCGATATATTTTTGTCATAGGATGGTTTAAAGACCTGCTGCTATCTCTTTGATTACTTTACATTTGTCTTAGTACATGGTATAGGACGCTCGATTTTTTGTCAACAAAATGCAATCATTTGATACCTTTAGCTTGTAGAAGAGGCTATGCATCTACAAGACAAGAACGGATAAAAGGTGAATATGAAATCAGACAGAACCAAAATTTACGGTAATTCTTTTTTATGTGCTTATATTTTATTGTTAATCACCACACTACTTTGTTCCATTGCCAATGCAAAGACAAAACCTCTCAAGGTGAATGCAAGGGAGGCAGTTTTAATGGAAGCCGAAACGAGAAAGATACTGGTTTCTCAAAACTGTCACGAAAGGATACAGCCAGCTTCCTTTACAAAAATAGTAACCCTTTACCTTGTTTTTGAGGCCATAGAAAACGGTCAGATCCAACTCACGGACATGGTTCCTATCAGCAAAAGGGCATGGCGTACAGGCGGATCAAAAATGTTCGTCCGGGTAGGAACGCGAGTCCCCCTTGAGGAGCTTATTAAGGGAATTGCCGTTGTATCCGGAAACGATGCATGCGTCGCCGTTGCCGAATATCTGCAAGGGAGCGTCGAAAATTTCGTAGACAAGATGAACGAGCTTGTGAGAAAACTCGGCTTGAAAGATACGCATTTTTCGACTCCTAATGGTCTACCCTCTAAAAACCAGTATTCCACGGCCTATGACATGGCCATGATAGCGGCAAGCTATATCGAGCGTTTTCCACAGGCCCTTAAATACCACTCTATGCAGGAATTCACTTACCAAGGAATCACGCAAAACAACAGAAACAGGCTGCTCCGAAAAGCACCGGATCTAATCGACGGCTTAAAGACAGGCTACGTGGCCGATGCCGGTTACCATCTGATTGCAACGGGGAAAAAGAAAAATATGCGCCTTATTGCCGTGGTCATGGGAGCCACCAAACCATCAATTCGTGAAAAGGAAGCCCTGAAACTAATCTACTACGGGTTTGGAAACTTTGCAAAGCTCGACCTTATCGACAAGGGAAAACCTGTAACAAGGGTGAAGGTCTGGAAAGGGAAAACGGATGAAGTTAATCTGGTAGCACGGTCCTCTGGGCACGTAGTTGTTCCTGTTTCGGAAAAATCGACGGTAAAAGTAGATATCGATGCGCCCAAAAGTTTGTTTGCTCCACTCAAAAAGGGAGAAATTAAAGGCGAGGCCCGGATTTTGTCGGGTACAAAAACGCTGAAAAACGTTGACTTAGCAGTGGAAAAAGACATACCCAGGGCTGGCGTCATAAAACGTTTTTACCAATCGGTACTACTTCTGGGCATAAAAACAGACATCAACAGGCTTTCCATAGCCTTACTTCCCGCCTTAGTCCTGTTGGTGTTTGTTTATTTCCTTGTAAAAAGGAGACGCAGGAAAAGACGCCGTTTTTATTAAATTCTACCTATTTTTTGTTTTCCGGTCGATCCTCGACCTTGTCTCCTAGTTGTCAACACCCAAGTCCAAGCTTGGGGAAAACCCATTTGTTTAAGACATAGAAGAGGACAAAAAAACCTATCAAGTAAAGTATTCCTTCTGTCATGACATGCCTACCCCTCATTTTTTTCAATTCTACGGTTGTTTATTTTCACCCCTTTTCCTAAAATTTAACATAGCAGATTGAAATCCACATGGCAAATAAAGATAGAAATTCCGAATTGCTACGGTCGGAATTTCAAAGCAGCAGGAGCAAAAGAAGGAGGTAAAACAATGGAAATTTACTTTATGCAACACGGTCCGTGTCTTTCAAAGGGACAAGACCCTGAACAGCCATTAAGTCCTGAAGGAGAAGAACTCATCAAAAAGGTAGCCATTGCAGTGGCAAAAATGAAACTAAACTTCGATGTTATCATCGCAAGCACCAAGAAACGCTCGCTTCAAACAGCCACAATAGTAGCCAATACCATTGGATACCCGTCGGAGAAAATAATCGAAACTGCCCTTCTTAAACCCATGGCTCCAACGGAAGAAACGATCAACTTCTTAAAACAGTACGAAAGGGAAAATAGTATATTACTCGTGGGACATCTGCCTTCATTAGCCGAGTTGGCATCCTTTCTGCTTCTGGATGGAGCAAAACTATCACTTCAGTTCGAAATGGGCGGTATCGGAAGAATCGACGTGACATCTTTACCAACCCATGAAGGAGAACTTAGGTGGTATATTGTTCCTGAACAATTAAGGCTCATCGCTCAATAGATTTCTTGGCACAGGTAGAGCCTGAAATAATGTTGATAGAAACTTATAGCTATGCTAACTTACTAGAAACTAAAGATAAAATCTACGCATGCTCGGAGACTGGTAAATGAAGGTAACCTTCTGGGGGGTGCGGGGCTCTTTACCCGCACCCTTATCGGAGCACGAAATAAAGGAAAAAATCAAAAGCGCCCTGAAGGGCGCAAAAGACCTTGATCTTTCGAGTGACGCGGAAATCGATAGGTATGTCAAAAATCTAAGGTTCCATGAACGAACAACTGTCGGAGGCAATACATCCTGTGTAGAAGTCTGGGGGAAAAAAACGCTAATTATTCTTGATGCGGGATCTGGGTTGAGGAACCTTGGAGCATCCCTTATGAGCAGGAACTTAGCCACTCACAACACTGACATCCACATCCTGATCAGCCATACACACTGGGACCACATAATGGGATTTCCCTTCTTTTCACCTGCTTTCATCCCGTCAAACAGGATTTTTATTTACGGATCCCACAGCAATATGAGAGACAGATTTTTAAACCTCTTTCATCACCACCATTTCCCTATAAACCTTGAGGCCCTTAGAGCCGAGATCAATTTTACATACTTTTCAGAAGACGAAACAATTGACATTGGCGAATTTGAAATATCGAGCATTCCCCTTCATCACCCGGGAATATCATACGCATATCGGGTAAGTGACGGTGACACATCCCTGGTATATGCCACGGATGGAGAATACCGAGATTTAACCGAAGAGGCCCTCCATAATTACCTTGAATTCTTTAGCGACGCCCAGCTACTTATTTTCGATTCTCAGTTTACCCTGGAAGAAACCATGAGAAAAGAAGGCTGGGGGCACAGTTCGTCTCTTGTAGGGGTTGACTTCGCTCTCAAGGCAAACATAAAAAACCTCGCTCTTTACCACCATGAACCTTCGTATGATGATCGCAA
>Ga0256841_1003623_pt1 | contig 11462 bp, 8 predicted proteins | sample 356308metaG_FD_185971 | JGI IMG/M metagenome (GOLD analysis project Ga0256841, IMG submission 185971) | Hydrothermal vent microbial communities from Mid Atlantic Ridge, Atlantic Ocean - 356-308 | ecosystem: Environmental > Aquatic > Marine > Hydrothermal vents | place: Atlantic Ocean: Mid...
TCCTCATCTTTTACGACGTGAAAATAACGTGAAATATTTCCGACCTTTTCACGTGTTTTACATTCTTTTTAACAGGCTTGATTTCTTTCGTAGAGCAGTCAAGATTCTAGTCGCTTAAGCCCGGGGCAAGGGGTATCTTGGCAGGACAAAACGTACGTTCGCAAACCGCTTACTAGATCGGTGAAATTCATTAGAGATGAATGATTACCTCTGCATTTAGCAATAGCTCTTCAAGTTGTCGATTTGCAGTTCGCAGGCGATTTACCCATACCGATGTATCAACAATAACCATGATGACTGCTATGCAGGTCTTCTTCGTCGAATGGGTTTTAAGTCCCTTTAACTATCCCCTAATCTGACAAGACGTTTGCTGCTTTCGCGTGCGATCATCGCTTGAAGGCCCAGGTGAACGATCACGGATTAAGGAAACCGGCTAAAGAGACTTACGGCGTCTTACTTCCTCGAGGTTGTTTCTTGCAAGTTCATAATCAGGGGGTGATAAGTCCACGGCCTTCTCAAGTATAATTTCCGCTTCATCAAATCTCCCGAGATCCACCAGGCTCCACCCCAAGTCATTAAGATAAAGATAGTTATCCGGATCGAGTTCAACTGCGAGTTGGGCTTCTTCTAAAGCCTTTTCTAGTTCACCCAGCAATCCGTAGCAGTAACTCAATGAGTTATGGAAAAGAGCTACCTTAGGATATTGCGTCATTGCAGCCTGGTAAAGCCTGACAGCATTTTCGATATCCTTGTTATCGACTAAAAAATCCCCTGCCTTGTCTATAATTATGGCCAGATCCTCGGTATCTTCGGGAAGCCTCGTAAGAGACATAAAGTGGTGCATTGCTTCATCTTTTCTCCCAAAGATGTACTCGTAAGAACCCACCGTAAGAATTGCCGGCGCATAAGTTGGATCAATTGCAAGTGCGATAACCTCACCGGGCAACGAGAGGCTGGAGTCATCTTCCAGAGGCATAACCTCTCTTATTATACTTTCCGCAATGAATGAATGATACAGATAATCAGCCGTTCTTCTTCTTTCCATGGCGGGTTTTTTTTCATATTCCCGCCGCAACCTGGAAAGTTCTTCTGACTCCTCAACTAACCGCGAAAATGGCACTTCACCAAAATTGAGTTCATCACCCTTCATTTGGTTTTCAATCTCCTATTAGCAAAGTCTCTATTTTTATCGTTCCCTGTTTTTCTAATGGGCATCGGAGGATAGATCTGTCATGTGCTCTCTTTTTAAAAATTTTCTACAATATAATACATTAAAAACGAAACGTTAACAAGCACGCCAGATAAAGAATTAAACGAACTCCTAACCTTGCGTTCTTTGCTTGCCCTGTTAAATCCAGCAAACATCTAACCGGGGCGTCTTTGCGGTTCAAATTATAAAACCGCCCGCCGCGCTTAAGACGCGAGGGCCGCGAAGGAAAAAGCTATTGTGGCCGGCTGGCTTTCGCCGCCCTCAATGCCTTGCACCCCTCACGGGGTAGCAAGACAACATTAAAGATATTGAAGGAACCTCTCGTTAATCGCCCAAATAGCCTAGGACCTCTCATACGTCATGCCTGTCTCGATTTGGGATCCAGCTAGAAAGTGTAGATTCTCGCTCTGCGCTTCGCTCCGGCCAAAATGACAGATCTTGAATTGGCCTCGCCCTACTTAATCGATTGCTAGCTCTAGAAATCCAAATTAATCAGAGTTTCCAGAAGTGAAATCACCCAAGAAGCTCTCTATAACTGACGCAATTCATCGGTCTTTAAGAGCTCGGTGTTTTTTGTCAGCCATTGCCTTAATGCCACGGCTTCATTACGCGTGAGATAACCTCCTATAGTAACTTTTGGAGTATTTTTCTGAATGAACCAAAAAAGCTTTTGCGCAGGGAAAACAACAGACACGCAAAAACCCTTTGTATGAGCGGTTGAACGAGTGCCACTTCTACTTTGAATCCTGTATACTACAAACGGGATAACGGAAAATCCTCCTATATCTTTAATAGAAATTGTTCGACAAGAAGGTATTATATTGGCTTTGCGTTCCTCAATTATCAACTTACCACTTCCTTCATCGATTTCTACAACCTGTCCTGTTTTATGCCATTTCCGCCACAAGCCAAACGAAATAATAGAACCAACCAATACTGGCGCTGGCATTAGCCTTACTGGCCAGGGGACTTCGCCCGAAATTATTATTAACTCCACAAGAATAAAAAATAGTAGGAAAAAAGTTGCAAAAAGAAGCATAGCCTTGGCAACTCTACTACGAGGAACAAGTATATGCACCTTGTTATTTCCGATACAAGTAAATGCTTCATATTGTTCAAGATCGAAACAACTCATTTGCCCTTTCTTCCTCGTTTGTCTTATTCACAGTCCCTCTGATTAAGTATCCAAAGACCCAGTAAGCACTTGTTCGTTATCCCATACCCCTGACCTAGTTGGGGGCAGCCTTTGTTCAGGCGTCTAAAAATCGCAACCATAACAATTACTAGATTCCCGCTTCCGCGGGAATGACAAGTCGCCAATCCTATCACCTTGGAATTCTCTTTCACTTCCTCTTCAGCATACCATTTCCGTCTCTTTATTCGCATCTTTCTTTTCCAGTTTAAGGATTTCTCTCACTCTCATAATCAAAAATCAATATCCATACCAATCGAAATTTTCCTGCGATAATTTCCTCTCTCACCCCGCTGCTCTGTTTCGTTGTCAAACAGGCATAATTGACCTGCAAAACCAAATCCGCTAAAGCTCAAAAGGATATTGAAAGCGGATCGTTGCCTTTGCCTGCTCGAACCTGTGGCTATGCCACAGTACCGTGAACGAAAAGGGTTGGTTTTATTTCATTTGCTACCGGGTTTATTACACTAATTACTTGACTGACACGGCAGTATTTCATAGACTTAAGCGTGGGTATACTTTTTGAAAACAATCGAAATCCATGTTCAGAGCAATTTAATTGAGCACTCAGAAAAAAGTCCTAGTTTCATTCATAACACCTAATTTTGCTTCGGTCTTTCACACAGTAATCATAATCAAATAATGTGCACCATTTTGGTGCAAAGCGAAGGAGGTTGCGATGGGAGGTAAAGGATATGTTGCACTGATAGGTGTAGTTTGCATGATTTTCCTACTCTCGGGTACCGGCCACGGGTTGGCAAGAGAAATACCAACTTGTGAATCTTGCCACGTAAAAGTTACCCCTGGCCTGGTAAAAGACTTTCACAGGAGCAAAATGTCAGAAGCAGGGATAAGCTGTTACGATTGCCATGGCAAGGCCCACCAATCGGCATCAGACGCAAGTAAGGCCAAGCTTCCTACCATTTCTACCTGTAAAAAGTGCCACGAGGAAAAAGCAGAACAGTACATGAGCGGAAAACACGCTTTGGGCCTACTCGCAATAACAGCCTTTCCCGATTTCGCCCATAAGCAACCGAAGGCTTATATTGCCGGGCAAAAAGGCTGCAATGGTTGCCACAATCTTGGCATTACCGATGAACACGTGAGAAATAACGATCTCAGGAAGTATTATAAGTACGGGATGGATTGCCAGAACTGCCATACCAGGCATGCTTTTTCCTTGAAAGAGGCGAGAGAACCAGAGGCGTGTAACAGCTGCCATACCGGCTTTGACCATGCCCAATGGGAATTCTGGTATCACTCAAAGCACGGATCAGCGTATCTCACAGACAGAAAAGCACATCGAGGCCCCACATGCCAGGACTGCCACATGCAAAACGGCAATCACAGGGTCATGACAGCATGGGGTTTCCTTGCATTGAGGCTACCTGAAAAAGATAAGGAATGGCTCGGCTACAGGGTTACGATTCTCAAAGCCCTGGGGGTTCTGGATAAAGACGGCAAACCGACCCCAAGGCTTGAACTGGTAAAAAAGGCAAATATGGCCAGGCTTGATGAGAAAAGCTTCATGGAAGAAAGAATGAAGATGCAGAAAACGTGCGAAAAATGTCATTCTGCCAACTTTGCTAAAGAAAACCTCAAGAATGCGGATCTCATGATTAAGGCAGCCGATAAGATTTTCGCCGAGGCCATCGAGTTAGTTGCAGGACTTTACAGGGACGGCATAATTGTGAAGAAAACGAACAAGGCCACATGGCCGTATCCGGATCTTTTAAATTTTTATGAAGTCGATACCCCCATCGAACAAGAATTATACGAAATGTTCATGGACTACCGAATGAAAACGTTCCAGGCAGCGTTTCACATAAACCCCGATTTCACCACCTGGTACGGGTATGCAAAAATGAAAAAAACACTGGTTGAAATGAAACACATGGCCCAGCACATGAGAATGAAAAAGAAGATGATGGCCAAGATGAAAGTCAAGATGAAGGCGAAAAAGTAGGTAGATTAAGATTTATGCGCCTTGTACACGCGGGGGAACATTATCTATATTCATACAGCATGGCAATCTAACCACCATGGCCGGAAGGGTCCAGCTAGAGCCGAAAATAAAATAAATCTTCATCAAAAAGCAAGAGCCAGCCTGGATGAATCAGGTTGGCTCTTTAGCTTGCCTGGTAAATCTTCGCTGACACAAGCAACCTCCTTTTTGCCTGCATTCACACAAACAACCTGTTATCGCCCATTTAGGTTCGATCTACGGCCACGTCCTTACACCCTAGCTCAAGCGACAGACCTAAAACTGTGGCGTTGACATGTAACTGGCTCAGGTTTATATTTGCGCTTGATCGCTAAGTAGGAGGGAAAAAAATAAAATGAAAGCAATAATCAGTTTTGTTTGCACGGTTTTTCTTGCTTGTAATATTGCATTTGCCGGAGGGCTTGTAACCGGTGGCAAAAAACATCCATTCGCTCCTGGAGACAAAGTACTCTTCGAAACCAACTTCAACCAGTGCCCCGTAGGGGAAGCGCCCCAAGGGTTTGACGAAATAATTGGAGCCCCCGAGTGTGTTAAGTTTCAAAACCATATTTGGGTAGCTCCTACCAGTGCTGGCGATTTCAAAATCTACAAGAAAATCAACCTTGGCCAAGGTGACTTTTCCGTAGAGTTTTCTGTTGTACCCTATAATCCAGAATATGAATGGATAATATTCAAACTTTATAAAGGTTCCCCAAAGGGATGGCATGTTCAAGAGATCGGATATTCTCTCAAACTTAGCTATTGCGAATTATCGTTAGAAGGAGTGGGCAAAATAGCAACGATTAAACATTGCAAGAAAAAAGTTTTACATATTGCTCTTCAAGCCAGGCGCAACCAGTTTAGGGTATTTTTAAACGGGAAACGTCTTACTGCTGTTCCCTTTAGAATAAGAAAACGTGAAAAAATAAGCGGTTTTGCACTAATGCGCGTAAGGGGAAGTAAACCTTATCAGACACTTTTCAGCGATATAAAAGTAGCAAAATACACTGAAAAAGAAGCAAAACCGACGCCTGAACAGCTTGGGATAGAAGTCAAAGCTACGCCTCAAGGCATAAATCTCACCGTCCCTGAACGAGTTCTCTTCGATTTCAACAAGTTCGTATTAAAACCCGATGCAAAAAAGGCTCTTGGTGTCATAGCTGATGTCATCCGGGAAAATCCTTCTGCCCGTATCCTGGTAACAGGTTATACAGACAATATAGGCAGCGAAGAATATAACCTCAAGCTTTCCCTGCAACGGGCACAATCGGTGGCCGATTTCCTCATGTACTGCGAAAAGATCAACCCCAGCAAATTCAAGATAGAAGGGAAAGGCGAGGCTAATCCCATTGCTGATAACAGTACCGAGACAGGCCGCGCCAAGAACCGCAGGGTTGAAATTAAGCTTCTCAAGTCATCCTAGGTAAGAATCTATTGCATTGGAATAAATCCGTTTAGAAACCAGTTTCATTACCACAGGTGTTACGGAGGTTAACCATGCGAAAAGTAGCTATTTTCTTGTCATTGATTCTTACCACCACTATAGGCTACGGCGCAAATAACTGTCTGGAAGTGGCCCAGAGTTTATGGAGTCTCCAAAACCAGATAGTAGAAAAAAGTTTCGAGCAACTTACTCCCGGCGCTTGGGCTCAATACAACAATGGTTTTAAGGCTGTTTACCTAGGAAAGCGGGTTTCCCCGAATACAGGGAAAGAACTTTACGTAATCGAGTACCATGGAAGACAGGTTGGCCAGATATGGTACAAGATCACTCCCAAGGACGTTACGTACCAAGGGAAAATCTATCATTTTGAAACCCTTGAACCCATGGAAGCTTATGCCCTCATGCGAGGCAAAGCCTATTACGTTTCCAAGGAAATGATAGAAACCTACATGGGGATGAGCGGCCATAGGCGGAGTACGATCCTCGAAGAAGGTACCATCTTATCTCCGCCGGATTGCAGTCATGTCCCCGAATTACGGGAGACTTTCATAAACTTTCCTGGCGGGAAAAAAGTGAAAGCAACCGTAATAATATCCACCGAAAACGAGGCTAAACTTTATTGTAGCCCGGATGTTCCCTTTGGCATGATAAAGGTGGTATCTTCTTCTGGGAATAACAGTAACAGTGATCTTTTAGACTTTGGATTCGGAGGTGGTAAGGCGAAAATTTCAAACAAAATGTTAAAGGAATCCGCATCTATGCCCTTTTTCCCGCAAATGGGAAACGTGGAAAAACTGCCCTTTAAGCTTCCGAAAATGAGGTAAAAACACAATGAAAAGAGTCTTCTTAATCTCGATTATTGGAATAGTATTGTTCCCGCTCCTTTCGTGGGCAATTGTTTTTACACCCTATACTGTCAAGAAAATACCCGGTAAATTTTACTTCACTCCCGCTGCATCTTCGTCCGAATTTGCGCTTTTCGGGTACATGAGCAAAATTACCCCGACTCCAAAGGAGATCGAGGCTGAAAAAAAGCGCATCACCACCATTATTGATGAAGGCATAAAAAAAGAATACGGAAGCTGGAAAAATTTCGAAAAAGTGATACGAAAGGCTGGTAAAGAGACTTCCAGGGAAATGCAAAAAGAGACCCCCAGACTGCTTAAAACCCTGATGCCACCATCACTGGTCAAAGAAGCCGTACCCCTATTGCTAAAGGGAGCACTGTTGTTCGCCAAGGCTCACCCCGAAGCAATGCGAGAACCGGTGGGAAACGTTGGAGAAACAGGGGTAATAGTCGTTGACAGTTGGGGCGGGGTCACAAAAATTCCCCTGGGATTAAATGTGCCCGTTACTTCCATTGATATCTCGCCCGATGGCTGGAAAGCAGCGGTTTTAACCGACATGAGTTTCGAAGACAAAGCGGGGCAGTTGCACGTACTGGGAGAAATCTCCCTCATAGATCTTAGAGCCAAAAAACGAACCAGGAGTTGGGTTTTTGCCAACCTAGCCGGGCACGTCGCATTCGTGCCAACGGTGGCAAACCTGCTCGCCTTTACCTGTTACACTGACATGCGCGATTTTGGCAAGCAGGAACTGGTTTTTCTCGACCTTAAGTCCGGACAATTAAGAGGAAAATACCGTTTTCCCATAATAGGGAGCGGTTCGGCATCGATTCATGGCAGAAATGTCCATTATCCGGGATTTAAATTCGCTCATGATAAACCTATAGTTGCCCTTTACACCAAGGGGATGTATGAGCTTCGTAACATCATAACAGGAGAAAAGCTCTTCAAGGTCAAAACCAACAGCCATATACTTGCCTTTGCCCACAGTCACCCGTGGTTATTCACAGGGCTTGGGGAACTCTGGGATTATCAGAAAAAGTCTCGCCTGGCTGTTGTTAAACGTTCATTTTCTCCCAGTTTTCCATTAAACGACGTCCAGTTTACCAGAGATGACAGTACTGTCATATACCTGGAGGTCACAAGGTCTTTATATCGTCTTGATACCCGAAGCGGAAGGGTAGTCGCAACCACGAAGAGAGCGTCCAAGAGGGCGGGACTTTTCTTTTTAACTCCCGACAGCCGTTACGTGGTCTCCTTTGTCCCCATGGGAGGTCTCATAAGTTACAAAGGTAAATACCTGAGGCGGCAGAGGCTCTGCCTGCGCATTTTTGACACTCAAAACCTTCGCTGGCAACAAGACATCTGCGTTGGGAATTCAACAGTTGTGGATGCGGCCGTGGCAGGAAGGTCGTTGATTGTATCTGACTTTGAAAGCCTTCACGTATACGCTAACGCCTCTTTTCCCACTTCAGGAAAACCACTGCCCGCCATGAATACCGGCTCTGTCTTGGCAAGGATCGACAAAGACCCGGCAAAATTTGCAGGGAAAATCATTGAGCTTGATGGCTGGGCCTGGGGCTGGATGGCCAGAGCACCAAGGGAACTGCAAGGCAAAAGAATACCGTCTGCAAGGCACAATTACGGAAGTAGAAACGACGGGACGTTCACTGATGGAGTTATCTCGGTCCTTTACCCGGTACCGGTACAATTCTCAGGTCGGTATCATCTTAAGGCAAGGGTGGTTATTACTCCCTATGGCTGGAGGCTGGTACCCGTCGATTAGCAGCACCCTTTTACGATAAGGATACACTTTTATTGATTACCCGAGTAGCTAAAAACCACTTACACGGCATGCCGGATGTAATCAGGCATGACAAGCAAATGGCCCTTGGCTACTTCAGCAACTAATCAGAGATTTTAAAGTATCGGTACTGCAACTAAACTTGTTAGCTGTTTCACAGCCACCTGAAAACCCCGCTATACAAAAGCTCGTTTACAGTGTAAAATAGGATGGCCTTAAAAAGCTTACCGGATTCGTTTTAAAGAAACTTGGGATGCCGTGATTAAATTCATCCATGCTGCAGACATCCACCTGGACAGCCCCTTGAGGAAACTAGAAACATACGAAGGGGTCCCTGCGGAAGAACTGCGCCGCGCCACTCGTCGCGCTTTCGAAAACCTCGTAAATCTTGCCCTTGAAGAATCCGTCAATTTTGTGCTTATCGCAGGGGATCTATACGACGGGGACTGGAAGGATTACAAAACCGGCCTCTATCTTCTTTCCCAGTTAAGAAAACTGAGGGAAGCAGAAATTCCTGTTTTCATAGTCGCAGGAAACCACGACGCACTTAGCAAGATCACCAAGGACCTCGCGCTTCCTAAAGGAATAACCAGGTTTCCGACTAAGAAAGCTACGACAATCATACTGGATGATCCACCTGTGGCCATTCACGGACGAAGCTTTAGCACGAATATTATGAAGAAAAATTTGGCCGTAACCTACCCTTCGCCCGTTCCCGGCTACTTTAATATTGGACTTCTACACACATCTCTAAACGGTAGAGAAGGCCACGAAACCTACGCCCCCTGCTCTCTCGAAGATCTCATAAACAAAGGCTACGATTACTGGGCTCTGGGGCACGCTCACCGCCTTGAAACGGTTCATGAATCCCATCCCTTCGTAGCATTTCCTGGAAACACCCAGGGTAGACATATTCGCGAAACAGGGCCAAAGGGGTGCCTTCTTGTTACGGTCAATGAGCCCTACGAGATAGATGCAGAGTTCAGGAACCTGGACGTGGTGAGATGGGAAAGGATTAACGTGGATGTATCAGGGGCAGAAGATCCCTACGAGGTGTTGGAACTGGTTGGAAACCAAATAAAAGAAACTGCCGAAAAAAATGATAACATGCCGTTGATTGTGAGGCTTGAAATATCGGGAAGTTCCCCGGCACATGAAGCACTCTCTGAAGATGTAGATCGTTGGACGAATGAAATTCGTTCCATTGCAGGTGATATTACCCGCGGCAATACCTGCATTGAAAAAGTTGTCTTTCGGACGTCCTACCCGAAACGAGCCAGAGATATCAGCTTTAAGGAAGGTCCCATAGGCGAGTTGATTACCTACTTGGACAATCTAGAATCCAGCCCTGAGCTGTTGCTTGATCTTGGTTCCCTGATCAACGACTTGATGAAAAAACTCCCACCCGAACTGAAACAGGGAGAAGACTCCCCAAATCCCGGGGACCCCCAGTGGATGGCAGAGATTGTCAGGCAAGTAAGGCCAATGTTGATACGGAAATTGCTGGAGAAGAGGTCGCCCAAGTGAGAATACTCAAGTTTAAACTCATTGCCTTCGGCCCCTTTACCGATGTGACAATTGACCTGGACAAAGGTGATGGTGACTTTCACCTTATTTACGGCCCCAACGAAGCGGGAAAAAGCTCCGCGTTGAGAGCTCTCACCCAGGTGCTCTTTGGTATTCCAACCCGATCCCCTGACAACTTCATACATCCTCATCAACAAATGCGCATAGGATGCGTACTGCAACACAGCGACGGGACAGTAATCGAATTTGTGCGTCGCAAGGGGAGAAAAAATACGCTTCGTACCCCGGATGATGCCGCGTTGCTGGATGAAACCATACTGCATAAATTCTTGGGTGGCCTAACCAGGGAAATCTTCGCAACCATGTTCGGTATCGGTCATGAAGACCTTGTCCGCGGCGGTCAGGAAATAATTAGGGGAAGCGGGAATATAGGACGCGCACTTTTTGCCGCAGGAGCCGGCATATCTGATCTAGGCAGGGTTCAAGCAGAACTTGCACAAGAAGCAGAAGCACTCTTCTCACCCTCTGCCACGAAAAAAACAATTAACATTGCCCTTAGAAAACTTAAAGAAATCCAGTCCCAAATAAGACAGGCAGAACTACCAGGTTCTGAGTGGAAAAAGCATGATACGGCGCTAAAAGAAGCAATTAACAGAAAAAAAGAAATTGAGGCAACACTTGAGGAAAAAACTTCCGAGAAAAAGAGGCTCTGGAGAATTAAGGAAGCTTTACCCCTTATTGCGCGCAGAAAAGAGCTCCTAAAAGAACTTGACAACTACAGCGATGTAGTCATCTTGCCAGAGGATTTTGCTGAAAGACGAACAGAGTCTCTCAAAGAGTACAGAATTTTGCTGGAATCAAAAAGTCAAGCACAAGAAGAACTGCAGAGAATAGACGAAGAAATCGAAGGAATCGATCTTGATGAAAATATTCTCAGCCACGCCGATCTTATCGAAGACCTTTACCAGCAACTTGGCAGCTACAAAAAGGCCTCAAAAGACCGTGTAAAGCTTTCTGTTCAAGCAGAAAATATCCGAAGGGAAGCCGAGGAAATTCTCCACCGGCTCAACGAGAGCCTTGCGCTGGAAGATGCCCACGAACTCAAGCTCAAAAAAACGGAAAAGGTTCGCATAACGGAGTTGAGCACCAACCTCGAGAAATCGAGAGCCAGTCGGAGAGAGATCCTGGAACAAATCTCGAAACTGGAACTGATTTTAAAAAGAATAGAAGCTGATTTAGGCATCACCGGGAGTCCCAAAAACGTTGATGACATACTTGATGCAGTTGAACTTGCCCGCGAACGTGTCCCCATGGAAAAACATCACGTCTCTAAGCTCCTGGAAGTCGAAAATTCTGTTAAAAGCCTGAAGGCTAGGCTTTCCCAACAATCATTTTGGGCCGGGAGCATCGAGGATCTATTGACATTGTCCATTCCTTCATCTGAAACCATAGACCG
>Ga0256841_1003624_pt1 | contig 11458 bp, 11 predicted proteins | sample 356308metaG_FD_185971 | JGI IMG/M metagenome (GOLD analysis project Ga0256841, IMG submission 185971) | Hydrothermal vent microbial communities from Mid Atlantic Ridge, Atlantic Ocean - 356-308 | ecosystem: Environmental > Aquatic > Marine > Hydrothermal vents | place: Atlantic Ocean: Mid...
GACCACCGCCAGCGCGGCGCTGACGGCCACCGCGGCGTCGAAGGCGTTGCCGCCGGCCTCGAGGATCTCGACGCCCGCGGCGGTTGCCAGCGGATGAGCCGAGGCGACCGCCGCCGGCGCCGGCTGCAGCGCCGACGCCGCCGGCAGCCAGAGCAGGGAGAGGGCAAACAAAAAGGCCCCGATGAGGGGCCCCGGAGTCCTCGCGTGCCGGCCGGCAGCGCTCACGCACTCTCCCCGGTGAGCCGCTTGTACTTCTCCAGCAGTTCCTCGCGCGTCTCTTCGTAATCGGGGTTCAGCGGTATGCAGTCCACCGGGCAGACTTCCACGCACTGCGAGGTCTCGTAGTGGCCGACGCACTCGGTACACAGCGCCGGGTCGATGACATAGATGTCCTCGCCCTGGGAAATGGCGCCATTGGGACATTCGGGCTCGCACACATCGCAGTTGATGCATTCGTCGGTGATCATGAGGGCCATAACAAACTCCAGCAGCCAACGTTCGGACAGGCGGCGCCTTCCGTCGATTAGATGCTACTAATATTACCCCAACCGCGCCTTCAGCGCAGCCACCACTTCCTCGTGGACGAACGGCGACACGTCCCCCCCGTGGGCGGCGATTTCCCGCACAAGGCTGGAGGAAACATAGGCGTAGTGCTCGTCCGGGGTCATGAACAGGGTCTCGATCTCGGGCGCCAGGCGGCGGTTCATGCTGGCGAGCTGGAACTCGTACTCGAAGTCCGACACCGCGCGCAGGCCGCGCAGGATGACCTGCGCCTTGCGCTCGCGCATGAAATCCACCAGCAGGCTGTCGAAGCTGCACACCTCCACGTTGTCCAGCCCGGCCAGCACCGAGCGCGCCAGCGCCACCCGCTGCTCGACCGGAAACGCCGGCGCCTTGCCGGAGCCGGTGCTGATGGCCACGATGACCTTGCCGAAGCGCCGCGCCGCCCGCTCCACCAGATCGGCGTGGCCGCGCGTGATGGGGTCGAAGGTGCCCGGGTAGACCGCTGTATCCACTGAATTCCTGGTCGCTGGCGCCGCACGCTGCGGGCGTTCACCCGCAATCTAGCAGAGCGTTTCAGGGAAAACAAAGGGTTGCTCAGTCACCGGCAGCGGCGCCGGCCTCAAACAGCTGATAGCTGACCTGCCCCGCCCGCTTCTCCCGCAGCGGCCGCCAGGCCGCCGGCACCGGCGGCGGCGAGCGCCCGGCCGGCGTCTCCACATAGACCCGCGCCCCCTCGACCAGCCAGCCGCCGGCCTGCAGCAGCCGCCCGACCCCGGCCAGGCAATCCAGAGCGAAGGGCGGATCCAGAAAGACGATATCGAAAGGCTCGGCCGGGCCCTGCAGGTACGCCAGCGCATCCCGCGCCACGATCTCCACCGCATCTGCCCCCAGCCGTGCCCGGTTGTCCCGCAGCGCCTGCACCACCGCCCGGTCGTTCTCCACCGCCACCACCCGCGCCGCGCCGCGCGAGGCCGCCTCGAACCCCAGCGCGCCGCTGCCGGCGAACAGATCCAGGCAGCGCGACCCCGGCAGCACCGGCGTCAGCCAGTTGAACAGCGTCTCCCGCACCCGGTCACCGCTCGGCCGCAGCCCGCCGGCATCGGGAAACGCCAGCTTCCGCCCGCGCCAGCGGCCGGCAATGATGCGCACCTGGTTTCGGCCCGTTTTCATGCCACGGCATGATGCGGACCGGACAGACGCAGGTCAATGGACCGGTCCGCGCCCGCCCGCACCCCGGCCCCGCCGTGGACGGGGCCGGCAACAGGTGATCCAGCGGGTGAGCGCAGCCGATTCCCGTCCGCCCTCCCTGGCGCGCGGGAAAACCGCCACTGACCGCTTCCCTGCGTTCACTCCTCCGGCGCGACTGCGCTCACCCGCTGGATCACAGGTCCCGTCAGGCGGCCGATGCGTCACGCTTCCTGGATGCGACACGGAGTCCTCCCGGATTTCCTGGGCTGCCTTGGGTTTCACACCAGTCTTCCTGGCCGGGGGACATCACGTTAAGCGACGTGGATTTGCGTCAACAAGGGAATTTTTCCGAAAATTTTGTCGGGACTCATCCGATTTGCCTGTAATCCAGGGATTACGCACCAGATGAGCAGTGGCAAGCGCGTCGCGCGACCAACCCGCAGATCAGGGTTGCTTCTTGCCATTTTCCCCACCCACGATGACCGTCACCATGCGCTCCGGGTGCACCCGCCGCCGGAAGGCGTCGCGGATCTGCTCCAGCGTCACCGCCTCGACGCGGCTGTTGAAGGCCTGCAGGTAGTCCAGTGGCAGGTCGTAGAAGCCGATCACGGCCAGGTATTCCACGATCTTGCTGTTGCTGGACACGCGGATCGGGAAACCACCGGTGATGTTCTTCTTCGCCGCCTCCAGTTCGTGCGGCTTCGGCCCCTCGTCGATGAACGCCTGCAACGTGTCGCGCAGCACCTTCAGCGCCTCGTCGCGCTTGCCGTTGCGGGTCTGCAGGCCCAGCACGTAGGGACCCTTGCGGCGCATGGGGTAGAAATAGCTGTAGGCGCTGTAGGACAGGCCGCGCTTCTCGCGCACTTCCTCGCTGATGCGCGACACCAGGCCGCTGCCGCCGAGGATGTGGTTGCCGACGTAGAGCGGGAAGTAGTCGGGATCGCCGCGGTAGTCGCCGGGCTGGCCCATCCAGATGTGGCTCTGGGTGGAGGGGTGGGCGATGAACTCCTGCTTCGCCTGCTGCAGGTCGGGCACCGGCGGCAGCCCGGGGGCGTGCCGGCCGGCCGGCAGGGCGCCGGTCAGACGCGCGGCGATGGCTTCGGCCCGGGCCCGGTCGGCGTCGCCGACGATGGCGACCACGGCGTTGGCGGCGACATAGTAGCGGCGGTAGAAATCCTTGACCTGGCTGCGGGTCAGTCCGGGGATGGTCTTGACGGTGCCGCCGGGCGGGGTGGCGTAGGGGTGGTCGCCGTAGACGGCCCGATAGAAGGCCTCCTCGGCGATGGCCGAGGGTTTCTGGGCGCGGTACCGGGCGGCGGTCTGCATGCGGCGGCGTTCACGCTTGAAGTCGGCCTTCGGGAAGTCGGGGCGGGCGACGATCTTGACGAACAGATCCAGCGCCGGGTCGAGCAGGTCGGCGCGGCTCAGGCTGCGCAGCGACAGCCAGGCCATGTCGCGTTCCGAGCCGCTGCCGAGCTGGGCGCCGCGGCTTTCCAGGCCCTCGGCGATGGCGTCGGCGTCGAGGCCGGCGGCGCCCTGGTCGAGCAGGCGGTTGGTCAGGCGCGCCAGGCCGCCGGCCTTGCCGTCGCGGGCGCTGCCGGCGTCGAAGACGATGCGGATGTCCAGCATGGGCAGGTCATGGGCCTCGACGAACAGGACGCGGGCGCCGTTATCGGTGGTCCAGGACTGGATGTCGGGCGCGGCACGGGCGCTGGTGACCAGCAGGGCCGACAGGCAGAACAATACCGCAAACACCCTTTTCAACATGGATCGACTCCGTTTCGACGTTTCCGGGAAATGCTTGGCTTCGGTTCCGCGGCGCTGGCGCGCCATGCGAGGGGAGGCCCTGGACGGGTTCCTGTCAGCGTACATGGCCGCCTCCCGCGCTGTTGCGCCGCGGCGGGTGTTTCGGGTCGATGGGCAGAGGCTTCAGCCTCGCCACCGTCAGGCCTTCCGGCACCAGGTACTTCCTGGCCACCGCCTGCACCTGCTGCGCCGTGACGGCCTGCACGCGCTCGGGGTAGCGGTCGATCTCCTGCCAGTCCAGGCCGACCGTCTCCAGGCGGCCGATCTGCATGGCCTGGTAGAAGATGGAGTCCAGGGCGAAGACCCTGGCGGCGGTGATCTGGGCCTTGACGCGCGCCAGTTCCTCGTCGCCGACCGGCTTTTCCTGCAGGGCCTTCACTTCGGCACGCAGCGCCTGTTCCAGCTCGTCGACATCGTGGCCGGCCGCCGGCGTGCCCTGCAGGACGAACAGGGTCTCCAGGCGGTCGTAGAGGTCGTAGCCGGCGCCGGCGCTGGTGGCGATGGCGCGGCCGCGCACCAGGCGGGTGGCCAGGCGGGCGCTCTCGCCGCCGTCCAGCACGCCCGCCAGCACGTCGAGGGCGTAGGGTTCCCAGTCCTCGGCGGCCGTCTTCAGGGAGGGCACCTTGTAGCCCAGGGTCAGGAAAGGCAGTTCGGCGGGGGCCTCGACCACGATGCGCTTCTCGCCACGCTGCTTCACTTCCCGGCGCGGCTTGAGGGGCTCGGGCCTGCTGGGCTTGAGTGGGCCGAAGAACTTGACGGCCTGGGCATGCACGGCGTCGGGATCGACGTCACCGACCACCACCAGGGTGGCGTTGTTGGGGGCGTACCAGCGCCGGTACCAGGCGTCGAGGTCGGCCAGTTCCATGTGCTCGAGGTCGTCCATCCAGCCGATGATGGGGTTGTGGTAGGGGCTGGAGACCCAGGCGGCGGCCATGAACTGTTCATAGGTGAGCGCCTGGGGGTTGTCGTCGGTGCGCATGCGGCGCTCTTCCATGACCACCTTCACTTCCTTTTCGAACTCCTCTTCCTTGAGCACCAGGTTGCGCATGCGGTCGGCCTCGAGCTCGAAGCTGACCGGCAGGCGGCTCTTTTCCATGGTCTGGAAATAGGCGGTATAGTCCTGGCCGGTGAAGGCGTTCTCGCGGCCGCCGTTGGCGGCGATGATGCGCGAGAACTCGCCGGGCGGGTGCTTCCTGGTGCCCTTGAACATCATGTGCTCCAGCACGTGCGACAGGCCGGTGATGCCGCCGTGCTCGTAGCTGGAGCCGACCTTGTACCAGACCTGGGACACCATGACGGGCGCCCGGTGATCCTCCTTGACGATGAGCTTGAGGCCGTTGTCGAGCCGGTATTCGTGGACGGCGCCGTCGTCGGCCACTGCCGCCGGCGGGGCCGCCAGCAGGGCCAGGGCGGCCAGCGCCAGGCCCCGCAGGGGGGCCGGGATTCGGGACTTGCGGATGCGTGACTGCATGAGGGGGTCGGACTCCTTGTTTGCCGGTTACCCTTGGCGAGGGGGAATGATAGGATAAGCCGCTCCATTAAGACAGACGCAGTCATGTTGGGTTTCGGCAGGAAGAAAAGTGGCGACGATGCCGGGAACACCCCGGAGAAACCGGCCACGGACGACAGGCCCGGCCTGTTCGGCCGCCTCAAGGCGGGCCTCCAGCGCACCCGCAGCGGCCTGACCGGCGGCATCGCCAGCCTGCTCACCGGCCGGCGCCAGATCGACGATGAACTGCTCGAAGAGCTGGAGACCCGGCTGCTGGTCGCCGACGTCGGCGTGGAAGCCACCCAAGCCATCGTCCAGGACCTCACCGCACGCGTGGCGCGCAGGCAGCTCGGCGACGCCGAGGCCCTGATGGCGGCGCTCAGGGAAGACATGCGCGCCATGCTGGAGCCGGTGGCCGTGCCGCTGCAGATACCGGACTCGGACAAGCCCTTCGTCATCCTCATGGTCGGCATCAACGGCGCCGGCAAGACCACCACCATCGGCAAGATCGCCAAGCACCTGCAGGCCGACGGCCGCAAGGTCATGCTGGCGGCCGGCGATACCTTCCGGGCCGCGGCGGTGGAGCAGTTGCAGGTCTGGGGCGAGCGCAACGACATCCCCGTGATCGCCCAGCAGCAGGGCGCCGACCCGGCCTCGGTCGTCTACGACGCCCTGCAGGCGGCCCGGGCGCGCGGCATGGACGTGCTCATCGCCGACACCGCCGGGCGCCTGCACACCCAGGCCAACCTCATGGAAGAGCTGAAGAAGATCAAGCGCGTTCTGGCCAAGCTGGATCCGGACGCGCCGCACGAGGTGATGCTGGTGGTGGACGCCGGCACCGGCCAGAACGCGCTGAACCAGGCCAGGCAGTTCAACGAGGCGGTGGGCCTGACCGGCATCACCCTGACCAAGCTCGACGGCACAGCCAGGGGCGGCATCATCTTCGCCATCGCCAGGCAGCTCGGCATCCCCATCCGCTTCATCGGCGTGGGCGAATCCATCGAGGACCTGCGGCCCTTCGATGCCGGCGAGTTCGTGGACGCACTGTTCGAGCGTGAAAACGACGCCTAGCGTCAAGCCGGGGGGAGGAACCGCCAGGCGGGACCGTCGGCCACAGGGATGCGGCCGTCGAGCGTACAGGGAGGTAATCACAGCGAGTCCCGCCTGGCGGTTCCCCTCGCTTTGACGCACCACCGCCCCAAGAATCGACCATGATCCGCTTCGACAATGTCAGCAAGCGCTACCCCGGCGGCAAGGACGCCCTGCAGGGCGTCAGCTTCCACCTGCCGGCCGGGCAGATGGCCTTTCTCACCGGCCACTCCGGCGCCGGCAAGAGCACCCTGCTGAAACTCGTCGCCCTGATCGAGCGCAGCACCCGCGGCCAGTTGTTCGTCGACGGCGAGAACCTGTCGCGCGTGCCCCGGCGGCGCATTCCCTGGCTGCGGCGCAAGATCGGCATCATCTTCCAGAACCACCAGCTCCTGTTCGACCGCACCGTGTTCGACAACGTGGCCCTGCCGCTGGTGATCGCCGGCCACCGCCACCAGGACATCGGCCGGCGGGTGCGGGCGGCGCTGGACAAGGTCGGCCTGCTGGACCACGAACGCGACCTGCCCATCACCCTGTCGGGTGGCGAGCAGCAGCGCGTCGGCATCGCCCGCGCCGTGGTCAACAAGCCCAGGCTGCTGCTCGCCGACGAACCCACCGGCAACCTCGACCCGGACCTGTCGCGCGAGATCATGCAACTGTTCGCGCTGTTCAACCAGGTCGGCGTCACGGTGCTGATCGCCAGCCACGACCTGGACCTCATTTCGCGCATGGACTACCCCCGGCTGGTGCTCGAAGGCGGGCGCATCCAGGCGCCGGACGGCCTGGCGGTGGCATGAAGAACCGCCTGCAGGTCTACCTGCTGCGTCACGTGCAGGTGGCGCTGGCCAGCCTGGGACGGCTGTGGCGCTCGCCGCTGGCCTCGTTCATGACGGCGGCCGTCATCGGCATCGCCCTGGCCCTGCCCTCGGGCCTGTACCTGTTGACCGGCAACCTCCAACGGCTCAGCACCTACTGGGACGGCAACGCCAGCATCTCCCTGTTCCTGAAGCACGACATCGGCGACGCGGAGGCGCGCAAGCTGGGCGGGCGGCTGGAGGGCTGGCCGGAGATCGCCAGCGTCAAGCTCATCACCGCCGACCAGGCGCTGGCCGAGTTCCGCGAGCTGTCCGGCTTCGGCGACGCCCTGGACAGCCTGGACGAGAACCCGCTGCCGGCGGTGCTGGCGGTGCGCCCGACGGCCGACGACGCCGGCGCCGCCAGCCGCCTGCTGGAAAAACTGCGCGCCCTGGACGCCGTCGACATCGCCCAGCTCGACCTGCAGTGGGTGGCACGCTTCAACGCCATGGTGGACCTGGCCCGGCGCGGCATTCTCCTGATCGGGCTGCTGCTCGGCCTGGCGGTGCTGCTCGTCGTCGGCAACACCATCCGCCTGGAGATCCAGAACCGCCGCGACGAGATCGAGGTCACCAAGCTGATCGGCGCCACCGACGCCTTCATCCGCCGGCCCTTTCTCTATACCGGCCTGTGGTACGGCCTGGCCGGCGCCGTGCTGGCCTGGCTGCTGGTGGAACTGGCCTTCTGGCAGCTGGCCGGCCCGGTACAGCAACTGGCCGGCCTCTACCAGAGCCACTTTGGCCTGGCCGCCTTCTCCTTCACCGACACCCTGGCCCTGGCCGCCACCGGCACCGCCCTGGGCCTGGCCGGCTCCTGGCTGGCGGTCGGCCGCCACCTGGGCGACATCGAGCCGAGCTGAGCGCGGGCTGGCGCCTGCCGGCCGGCAAAACAGTCCCCACCCCTAAAGCTCCCCGGCCCCGGGCCGCTAACCTGAGCTGGCGCACCGCGACAACCACAACAACCGCGCAGCAAAGGTCAGGCACCCGTATGCACCGGAAACTGAACCGCATCCTGGTCGTGGACGGCTCCGAAGTCGCCCGCACCCTCATCGCCCGCATCCTCAACGAGGAAATACCGGACACCGAGACCGTGGCCTGCGGCAGCGTCGCCGAGGCCGACCGGCTGCTCGACGAGTCCGGCTTCGATCTCATCACCACCGCCCTGATGCTGCCCGATGCCGACGGCCTGGAACTGTGCCGGCGCATCCGCGCCAGCCAGCGCCACCACTACACCCCCACCGTGGTGGTGTCCGGCGACGCCGACAGCCGGCTGCTGCGCGAGGGCTTCGCCGCCGGCGTGACGGACTATTTCGACAAATCGCTGGGCTACCGCGCCTTCGCCGACTTCATCAAGGCCTTCCTGCAACGCAACTCCGGACTGGTCGGACGCATCCTGTATGTCGAGGACAGCCGCACCGCCGCCATGCGCCTGATCCGCCTGATGGAAGGCCATGGCCTGCAGGTGGTGCACACCACCCACGCCGAGCAGGCCCTGGAACTGCTGCGCAACGCCGGCCCCGCCACCGGCGGCGACCAGGATCCCTTCGACGTGGTGGTCACCGACTTCTACCTGCAGGGCCACCTGACCGGCGGCGACCTGCTGCACGCCATCCGCGCCCGCTACCACTATTCCCGCCAGGAGATGCCGGTGCTGGTGCTGACCGGCTCCGAGGCCGACGACCGCCAGGCCGAGGTGTTCCACGCCGGCGCCAACGACTTCGTCACCAAACCGGTGGTGGAGGAAGTGCTGATGGCGCGCATCCGCTCCCTGCTGCTGATCCGCCAGCAGTTCGCGGCCCTCAAGCGCCAGAGCGACCACCTGCGCAGGCTGGCCACCACCGACAGCCTGACCCGCGTCTGCAACCGCCGCTACCTGCTCGACCACGGCGAGCGCTTCCTCGCCAGCCGCGACCACCAGCCCGTCGCAGCCCTCCTGATGGACATAGATCATTTCAAGAAAATCAATGATATACATGGCCACATCACGGGCGACCGGGTGCTGGAGGCACTCGGTGCCCTGCTCCGGGAACGGCTGCCGGAAGATGCCCTGGCGGTGCGCTTCGGCGGCGAGGAATTCGCCCTGCTGGTGCCGCGCTGCAGCCTGCACGACGCCCGCCGCTGCGCCGAGGATCTGCGCCTGGAAGTGGAGGCCCTGCAGCCGGCCGGGGTGCCGGTCACCGTCTCCATCGGCGTGGCCACCAACCAGATCGGCAGCGGCATGCGCCTGACCGAACTCATCGGCGAGGCCGACCGCGCCCTCTACGCCGCCAAGGCCCAGGGCCGCAACCGCGTCTGCGCCTGATCCCGGCCCGCCCGGATTTGACCTGGATCAAAATAAATTCATGTTCCGGATGGAACTTTTCCGAAAATTAGCACTCTCATCCCGCGAGTGCTAAAATCAGGCTGCGAATGCGGAGGGAGGAAACCATCATGAGTACTGCACTGGTATCGACGAATGCGTCCGTACTGCCGGTCCCGGGCGACAACCTGGACCACTACCTGCAGGAGATCAGCCGCATCCCCATCCTGAGCGCCGAGCAGGAGAAGGAGCTGGCCGTGCGTTTCCGCGAACACAACGACCTGGAGGCCGCCCGCCAGCTGGTGGTGTCGCACCTGCGCTTCGTGGTGCACATCGCGCGCGGCTATGCCGGCTACGGCCTGCCGCTGTCCGACCTCATCCAGGAGGGCGGCATCGGCCTCATGAAGGCGGTCAAGCGCTTCGACCCCAGCGTCGGCGTGCGCCTGGTGTCCTTCGCCGTGCACTGGATCCGCGCCGAGATCCACGAATTCATCCTGCGCAACTGGCGCATCGTCAAGGTGGCCACCACCAAGGCGCAGCGCAAGCTGTTCTTCAACCTGCGCAGCGCCAAGAAGCGCCTGGGCTGGCTGAACCGCGAAGAAGTCGAAACCGTCGCCGGCGACCTGGGCGTGAGCCCCGAAACCGTGCTGGAAATGGAATCCCGCCTCGCCGGCCAGGACCTCTCGTTCGACCCGGTGGCGGCCAACGACGACGATGACGCCGCCTGGACGCCGGCGGCCTACCTGACCGACCCCGCGGGCCTGGACCCGGCCAGCGAAGTCGAAAAGAGCGACTGGGAGCAACAGAACACCCGCTCCCTGCACCAGGCCCTGCAACAGCTCGACGAGCGCAGCCGCATCATCCTGGAACAGCGCTGGCTCGCCGACCACAAGGCCACCCTGCACGAACTGGCCGACCGCTTCGGCGTCTCGGCGGAACGCATCCGGCAACTGGAGAAGAACGCCATCAACAGGCTGAAAGGCCTCATGGCGGCGTAAGACGCGCCCGCATCGGCAGAAACGGCCCCGCCGGGGCCGTTTTTTTGCGGCCGAACAAAGCGCCGGCCGTTTTTCGTAGCGGGCCGCGCGTTGCCTTCCTCCGGCCACGCCGACCGTCGCCTTGATCACACGGCCACGCCGCGGCCGTGCGCCTCATTCCCCGTCTTCCGGAGCCAGGTAGGGCTGTCTGTCGGCCGGCTTGGTCTGCCACTTGCGGTAGTAGGCGGCTTTCTTCTGCATGACGCTGCTGCGATTGTTCGCGGCCCACTGGTAGGCGCCCGGCTTGTTGCGAACCGGCACTGCCGCATCGATCCACTGCCTGACCTGCGCGGTGGCCAGATGGGACTGCTTCACCGGCCAGAGCGAAAACCTTGCCCTCCAGGCGCCCATGCGCGGCACGACCTGGACATAGTAGGTCTTGCCCGGCAGCAGATCGGCCTTCATGAAATCCGCCGCCTCGGACACCACCATGAACAGATGCTCGCCGGGTTCGGCCAGGTAGGGCAACCTGGTATTGTAGGGCACGAAACCGACGAACTCGTCGCCGTCGTAGACTGCGGCGTGTATCTTGAAGCCCACCTTCTTCGGCCGCAGAAAATACACCAGCGCCTTGTCCGCTCCCGGCTCCACCACGGCATCCGCGCGGTCGGACAGGCTCATGTTCGGCGCCGCACAACCGCCGAGAATGACCACCGCGGCGGCGGTCAACAACACCATAAACAGATTCCTCATCGATCTCCTCCTGTGATGATCCCGATCACTCCTTGCCACACAGCGGGAGCAACGCCCGACCCGGCAGGCTCACCATCTGTGTTTTTTTTACATTTTCATCAACTATTGTTCCCACCTTCGCACTTGTAATTCATCGCGCAGCCGCTGCATGGCTGCCTTTTCTGTACTATCGAAATTACTCAATCCCAATGTACCGAGGTACTCTCTGAATGCCGTTTCATATTGGTTTCCCGCCATATTGAAATCAATGACCCATTGATCAACGGTGCCGGAAGAAACATCATATTGCCATGCCAGGTCAATGAGACCAATGCGATTGATATTGTCATCCCATGCCTCAAATACGGCGGAGACAAAATCCGCTTGCAGAGTTTCACTGCTATTGTTCACAGAACTCGACGGGTAACCGCATTCCTGCAATAAAATGGTTTTTCCTGGAATCGCATTGACCATGAGCGCGAAGTCGGTTGCCACCGTGGAAACCGGTCGCATAGTGAAA
>Ga0256841_1003625_pt1 | contig 11458 bp, 9 predicted proteins | sample 356308metaG_FD_185971 | JGI IMG/M metagenome (GOLD analysis project Ga0256841, IMG submission 185971) | Hydrothermal vent microbial communities from Mid Atlantic Ridge, Atlantic Ocean - 356-308 | ecosystem: Environmental > Aquatic > Marine > Hydrothermal vents | place: Atlantic Ocean: Mid...
TTCCCGGGCAGTTCTAGTATTCCCGTTAATATCCCTTAACAGGAATATGCTAGATTGAGGCATGCTCGAGCCCCTGGCCAACTGGTCCGACCCCGCCAAGCGCCGGCTGTGGGCGGTGAAGGCCGCGCACGAGCGCGACGAAGCGCGGCTCATCGAACTGCTGGAGGCCTACCTCTTCCTCAAGGGCCGCAAGAAGGCGCTCGTCAGCCCCGAGACCCTGCGCACCTACCGCACCGCGCTGCGCGACTACCTGGCCTGGGCCTGGCCCGAGGGCGCACCCGGGCCCCGGGTGCCGATCCTGAAGGCCACGGGCGACGACCTCGACCGCTACCTCAGCGAGCTGCAGACGGCCGGCGGCCACCTGCCCGAGAACGCCCGCCCCCTCAAGCCCGCGAGCGTGGCCACCTACCTGGCCGGCGTGCGCGCCTTCTACCGCGCCCTCGAGTGGGCCGGGGCGGCGGTGGCCCCGGACGACGTGCACGCCCCCGCCGACCCCACGCCCCGCGAGGAGCGCCGCCCGGCGCTGCCGCTCGAGCTCTACCGGCGGCTGCTCGAGCACCTGGACGACCCCGAGGACGCCGGCAAGCGCCGCGACCGGGCGATGGTACGTCTGATGGCCGAGGCGGGGTTGCGCATAAGTGAAGTAATTCACTTAGACGAATCCGACCTCCTGGACGCCGAGCGCCTGCTCGTGGTGCGCTCGGGCAAGGGCGGCAAGCAGCGCACCGTCCCCGTCACCCGCAGCCTTGCCGCCGAGCTGACCGAGTGGCGCCGGCTGCGCCGGGCCTACGCCGAACCCGGCGAGAGCGCCCTTTTCGTCAACACCGGAGGCCGCAAGAACCGCGGCCGTCGCCTTTCCGCCAGCCTGCTGCGCAAGCGGCTGGCGCGCTACTACGAAGAGCTGGGCTTCCCTCCCCGTTACCGCGGCGCCCACATGCTGCGCCACACCGCGGGCACCCGCTTCTACCGCGCCACCGGCGACCTGCACGTGACCGCGCGCCTGCTGGGGCACGCCAACGTCAACACCAGCGCCATCTACGCCAAGATGGACCTCGAAGGCCTGCGCGACGCGGTGGACCGGCTGGAGGAGGAGGCGTGACCCTGCTGCAGGAGGTACTGGAACACGCCCGCAGGCTTCCCGGGGTGCGCGAGGACTTCCCCTTCGACCTGGACACCCTGACGCTCAAGGTCGGCGGCAAGATCTTCCCGCTCACCAGCCTGCGCAAAGACTCTGTATGGAGCCCTGCCCCGGACGCTGGTGGAGGAGCTGATCCGCCACAGCTACGCGCGTGTGCTCGCGGGCCTTCCCCGCCGCGTGCGCGCGGCGCTAGCGCGGGGTATAGAAGAAGGCGAAGCCGAGCAGCGCGTAGACCCCGAGGAGCATCACGCCCTCGAGCCAGTGGGTCTCGCCGTCGCGAACCACCGCATTGGTGATCACGATCGAGGCCACGAGCCCGGCGATCTCGAGCGGGTTGTGGAAGACGAGGTCGAAGGGCCGCCCCACCGCCCAGCTCCAAACGACCAGGATCGGCGCGACCAAAAGCGCGATCTGCAGGCTCGAGCCCACCGCGATCTGGACGGCGAGGTCCATCTTATTGCGCACCGCGAAGGAAACCGCCGCCAGGTGCTCGGCGGCGTTGCCGACGAGCGGGATCACGATGATCCCCACGAAGAACTCGGAGAGGCCGAGCGTCTGCGTGGCCGCCTCGATGCTGCCCACGAGCAGCTCCGAGACGACGGCGACGCCGGCCGTCGAGGCGAGCAGCACGGCGAGGGCGAGGCCGGGGCTCCATTCGGGCGCGTGCCTTTCCTCGAGTCCGCCGACGAGGTCGCGGTGGGTGACCAGCGAGAACCAGAGGTTGGCCAGGTAGACCGCGATCAGCACCCCGGCCACGGCCAGGCTGTAGGCGGCGTCGGGCAGCGCCGGGTCGCGCATCCCGTAGAAGGTGCGCTCCGCCAGGTCGAAGAAGGCGGGCAGCATGAAGGCGACGAGGGCGAGGGTGAGCAAGGTGGTGAGCAGCCCCGCCGCCTGGGCGTTGAAGCGCTGGCGGTGGTGCCGCAGGCCGCCCAGCAGGATCGAAAGCCCCAGCACCAGGAGCAGGTTGGAGAGCAGGGAGCCCGAGATCGAAGCCTTGACGACCTCGACCTTGCCGGCGTTCAAGGCGATGACCGCGATGATCAGCTCCGCGGCGTTGCCGAAGGTGGCGTTGAGCAGCCCGCCGGCGGTGCTGCCCGCACGCGCGGCCAGCTCCTCGGTGGCGCGCCCCATCCAGGCGGCGAGCGGCAACAACGCGAAGGCGGACAGCAGGAAGACCCAGACCCCGCCCCCGTTCAGGTACTCCGCCGCCAGCGCGAGGGGCACCGCAACGAGGGCGTAGGCGCGCCAGCTCACGACCCCGCCTCTTCCCGGCGCAGGCTGTAGACCAGGCTGGCCCCGCCGCGGTTGGTCACGCCCCAGAGGACGTCGCAGGCCTCCATCGTGCGCTTCTGGTGGGTGACCAGGATGAACTGCCGCTGCCGTGCGAAGTCGCGCAAAAAGCCGACGAACCGCAGGATGTTGGACTCGTCGAGGGGGGCGTCCACCTCGTCGAGAACGGCGATGGGCAGGCTCCCCTCCCCCACCTCGGCGAGTGCGAAGAGGAACCCCAAGGCGCCCATCGTCTTCTCGCCGGTCGAGAGCAGGCGCAGGTCGCGGGTGCGCTTGCCCTGAGGCTGGACGACCAGGTGCAGGCCCTCGTCGTCCAGCTTTACGTCCGCCGTCCCCCCCAGCAGGGCCCTGCCGTAGTAGGCGAAACGCTCACGGAACCGCTGGAAAGCGCGGCGTAGGTGTTCTTCGTAGACCTCGCGGAGCTCCGCGGTTTCGTCTTCCAGTCGGTGCGCCGCCGTTTCCGCCTCGGCCAGTGAGCGCTCCACCTCGCCCATGTCGCTCTGGAGCTGCTCGAGCGCTTGCGCCGCCCTGTGGTTGACGGGCCCCAGTTCCTCGATCGCCCGCTCCAGTTCGCGCAACCGCAGTTGCAGCTTGCGCACCGTTCCTTCGGCGGCTTCGCCCGCGGGAAGCCCGGAACCCTCGCGAAGCACCTCTTCGAGCGTAGCCTCCCGCCGGGCCACGAGCAGGCGGGCCTGCTCGAGCTCCGCTGCGATCTTCGCGGCCCGTTCGAGCTGGGCGCGCTGCTCGGCCCGGGCGGCCTCGATCTTCTCCTTCAAGGCCAGGACCCGGGCCCGCGCCTGCTCAAGGCCGAGCTCGGCGCGCTCTCGCTCCAGCTCCTCCAAGCGCTGGCGCAGCTCCGCAAGGCGGCGTTCGGCCTCTCCCCTTTCGGCATGCAAACGCTCCTCGCGGCCGCTCAGCTCGGCCAGCCGGGTTTGGCGCTCTTCGTAGCGCTCCAACGCCATGCGGTAGGCGGCCAGGTCGCGCGCGTACCCCGTCCAAGCGCTGCGTTGCTCCTCAAGCTTTGCGAGCAGCGTACGCTGCTCCAAAACGGCGCGGCGGGCCTTTTCGAGCTCCGTCGGGTCGGGTTCGGCTACCGGGTCGGGCGGCTCGGGAGCAGCCTCGGCTGCCGGCAGGCGCTCCAGCGCCTGCCGGGCCGCATCCTGCTCGGCTTGCAGGCGGCGTACCTGATCGCGCAGCCCTTCGACCCCCAGCGCCTCACGCGCGGCCTCCAACTCCTCGATACGATCCCTCAGTTCGCGCAGCTGGGCTTCGGCCTGCCCGGCTTCTGCGGTGAGCTTGCGCAGGCGGCCGCGCAGCTCCAGGCGCGCACCGCGGCCGCGGCCGGCGCGGCCGGCGCTGACCGAGCCCAGGGGTTCGAAGACCTCGCCCGCGAGCGTCACCATGCGCACCCGGCGCTTTTCCCTGGCGAGCTCGAGCGCTACGTCCAGGTCCTCGACGACGAGCGTGTCGCCAAAAAGCGCGTCGGTGAGTTTGCGTTCGCCCTGCACCGAAAACAGGTCGCGTGCAGCGCCCACGACGCCCTTGCGGCCCAGCCAGTGCCCAAGGTCAGCGGTGCGCGGTCGGGCGAGGTCGCGCGCCAGGAAGGTGGCGCGTCCGCCCTCGCGCTTCAGTTGGTCCACTGCGGACCGCAGGGAGCGCTCGTCCTTCATGAGCACCCACTGCAGGCGCGCCCCCAGGGCTGCTTCGGCGGCGGCCTCCATGCCGGGCGGCACCTCAAGCAGGTCGGCCACCACCCCCAGCAAGCCCGCGGGCGGGCGGCGCAGCAGCTTGCGGGGTCCTTCGGCGAGGTCGGTTCCACTGGAAACGAGTTTCTCGAGGCGGGCCGCTTCGCGCCGGGCGGCCTCGACCTCGGCGCGAAGCCGGCTCGCACGCTCCCGCAAACGGTGCAGTTCCTGCTCCAGCTCGGCTTCCCGGGCCGAGGCCACTTCGCTTGCGGTCCAGGCCTGCTCGAGCGCTTCCCCGTTTTGCACGAGCAAACGGCTCCAGCGTTCGCGTTCGCGCTGCGCCGTTCGATAGGCCTCGAGTTCTGCCTGGTAACGGGCCAGCGCCTCGCGGTAGGCGCGGTAGGCACGCTCCCTTTCGGCGTGGGCGCGCTCCAGCACGTCCACTTCTTCCTGCCGGCGGCGGAGCGTTTCCGCAACCCGCTGCACCTCAAGTGCAAGGCGTTCTTCCTCGCCCTCGGGGCCGGGCGGCTGGGGGGGTGCGGGCGGCTCCAGGCCTGCCAGGCGCTGGCGCTCGGATGCGATGCTCCCGAGCTCGGTGCCGAGTTGCTCGAGCCTGCGCTCGACCTGGTCGCGCTCGCGCTCCAGGAAGGTGCGCTCGCTTTCCAGCGCAGCATCGCGCGCCTGCAGCCGTGCCGTTTCGACGCCTGCCTTCTCGAGTTCGGCTTCGTAACCCTCCAGGCTGTGCGCCAGGTCCTCGCGCGCGCCCTCGAGCTGGACCCGTTCCCTCTCGTATTCGGCGATGCGCCCGTGCAGGCGCTCGATCTCCTCCTGCAAGGCTCGGCGGCGGGCGGCGAACAGCCCCCGCTGAACCGCAAGGCGCTCTTTGGCCAGCTCCTCGGCGCGGCGGGCCTCCGCGGCCTCCGCCTCAAGCCTCGCCCGCTCCACGAGTTTGGCCGCGTGCCGCTCGCGCAGCTCGTCCAGGTGCCGCTGGGCGCGCTCCAGCCGTTGCCGGGTTTCCCGCAACGAGAGGGTCACGACACGCAACCCCGCCGCCTCTTCCAGGCGTTCGAGCAGGGCGTCCGGCCCCGACTCCAGGATGCCGGCTACCTCGCCCTGCCCCACGAGCGCATGTGCGTTTTTTCCCAGCCCGCTCCCCGTGAGCGCGCGCTCGATCTGTCGGAAGCTTGCGCGCTTACCGTTAAGGCGCACCTCCTGGTCCCCGGAGCGGTCGATGCGGCGGCTGACCACGTAGCGCTCGCGGCCGTTGCGAAGCACCAGTTCGACCTCCGCAAAGGGCATGGGTTTGCGCCCTTCGCCGCCATGAAAGATCAGAGCCTCGGCCTCCCGGGCGCGCAGCGCCCGCGCCCGGGAGCCCATGACGAACCGAACGGCTTCGACCACGTTGCTCTTGCCGGAGCCGTTCGGCCCGATCACACCGGTAACCCCGCGTTCGAAGGAGAGTTCGACACGGTCGGCGAACGACTTAAATCCGTGCAGGGTCAGGCGCTCAATCCTCATCGTTCGTGGCCAGGTAGCGCTCAAGCGCCGCTCGCGAGGAGGCGACCGGAAAGCGCGACGCGTTCTCGTTCAGTTTGCTCAGCATGGCCTCTTCCAGGTCCACCCCCAGCTGCTCGGCCAGCTTGTACAAGAGTAACCCGGCGTCGGCCAGCTCGTCGGTCAGGCGCGCGCTTCCCTCTTTGTAGCCCACCTGGCGCAGCAGCTCCCGGGCAACCTCCCCCAGCTCCTCGTACAGGTGCAAGAACGTGTGCTCCACGCGGACGCGGTTCCAACCCCGTTCCTCGTCAAAGCGGCGCAGGGCTTCTTGGACTCGGCTCAACGGGGCCTCCGAATGGGCTCGAGCAACGAAAGGTGGCCCAGCGTCACCGCCGGCTCTCCCTTGTACAGGAAGCGCACCTCCTCGACGGGCCCCTGGTCGATCAGGGTGTACGCCATTCCGTAGATCAGGAGGGTTTCTCCGGTCGTTCCCAGACCCAGCTCGCCGTACGCCTCCGGAAGGTCGACGTAGGCGGTGGCTCCCCGAACAAAGACCGTAGGCACCGGCACACCTTCGGGAGCGATGGGAGCAGCCCCCTGGCGCGGCCCCGCGACGATCTCCTGCAGCGCCCGCTGGTAAACCGATTCCCCGGGGGCCAGGGTGACCTTACGCTTTTCGATCAGGAAACCGCTGGCGTCGTCCTTGGCAAAGTAAAGGCGCAGCGTCGCCGGTGTCGGCTCCCGGGGAACGGTTTCCTGGGTAGGCAGGTTAATCACCTCGCTGCGCCTTCCCGTCGCCGTGAAGAGGTAGACGAGAAGCCCGAGCACGAGGAGGGTGAATCCAAGTACGTTCCAGAGCGTCAGGTAGCGTTTCATGGCCGACCTCCCAGGTAGCGGACGACGGCACGGGCCAGGACCTGAGCGAAAGCGCTTTGCTGGGCGGCGTTCGTGAGGCGCGCGCGGTCGGTGGGGTTCGTTAGCGAACCCAGCTCGACGAGCAGCGCCGCACCGGGGGCGTGCTCGAGCAAAAACAGGGGCGTCTCGGCCCGTCGCGCAGTCAACCCGATGCGGCCCAGCTCCTCTTCTACCGCGTCGCTTAGCCTCGCCACCTCGGCGGAGGAACGCGCGTAACGCTGCAGCACCGAGCGGTACCCGCCGCGGTCAAGCAGCGTGCGCGCCCGGGCCACGAAAACGGGCACGTCGGCGCGGGTCCCGGTGTACCGGTAGATCACGGGCCCACCCGGTGCGGTCGATCCGCCGGCCAGGTGCAGTGAGAGGAAGACGTCGGCCTGCGCCGCCCATTGCGCCCGCTCAAAAGGACTGACGGCGCGGTCGTCGTCACGGGTGAGGACTACCGCGTACCCCAGCCGCCGCAGCCGTGCGGACGCTTCACGGGCCACCTTGAGCACGATCTCCTTCTCGGATAGGTTTCCGTAGCGAACGCCGTTGTCGGCGCCGCCGTGCCCGGGGTCGAGAACCACGAGCCGTTTGCGCGCGGGGGACGTCGCGGTTTTGGGACCTACGTAGAAGCGGATCTCACGCGGGAAGTAGGCCACCTCCACCGGCCAGTCCGATGCAGCTTCGAACACCAGTCGCGCACCGTAAGGTCCCGGCTCGAAACGCAGGCGACTCAGATAGAGGCCCTGAACCTCCCGTACCTCCTCGTGCCCGCGCACCCCGAGCAACCACCAGGCACCGGGCCCGTCTTGCACCGCATTGACGTCGCGCGAAAAGCTCAGGATCACGACGTCACGACCGTCTTTTACGAAATGCCGCACGGCCTGCCGATCGGCCTCGGGAAGGAGGACCCGCAAGGAGGCCGCACTACCGCTGTAGACCGCGCCCAAGGCGCGGGCCACGAACCGTAGCGGTACGAGCGTACGGCCATCCACGAGCAGCGCGGGAGGCAGCTCGGTGGTGACCAGCTTTTTCAACGAAGAACGCGAACGCGGCGCCGGCGTCACTACGAAACGCACCCTCCTCGCGCCCAGCCCGAGGAAGAGCTGCCCCTGGTCCTGCCAGTACGTAAGCCCCAGGGCCCGCGCCAGCGGTTTGGCCTCGACGTAGGAGACGCCAAATCCTCCAGGATACACCGCTTTGAGCAACGTACCCCCCGCCAGCAGGGGTTTTTCGGTCTGGGCAAGGGCGACGGCGAATAGCATCACGAGCGCCAGGACCGCACGTTTCAGTACCACTTTTCCATCTCCCGTTCGACGGCGCGCTTCTTGTCGTCCTGCTTTTTCTGGTAGTCGCGCTTGCCGCGTGCAAGCGCCAGCAGCACCTTGGCGTAACCGCGGTCGTTGAAGTAGATCTTAAGCGGCACCAGGGTAAGGCCCTTCTGCTCCACGCGCCCCCGCAACTTGTTCAGCTCGTGGCGGTGCAGCAGCAGCTTGCGAGGGCGACGCGGCTCGTGGTTGCTGTACGATCCCTTTTCGTAAGGGGCGATGTAAAGGTCTTCCAGCCAGAGTTCGCCGTTCTCAAACCGCGCGTAGGCTCCGGTGAAGTCCACCTTGCCTGCGCGTACCGATTTCACCTCGGTGCCCTTCAAGGCGATGCCGGCCTCGTAGGTTTCCAGGATCTCGTAGTCGTGGCGCGCCTTGCGGTTCTCGAGCACCCCACCATTTTACCCGCGGCCGCATGAAGTTCGGCTGAAGGCCGCAGCCGCACGCCGTGCTTCCATGGACTGGGTATACTGCGGGTGGTGCGAACCTACGTCTTCCCCGGTCTTCTGGCCTTGGCGGTTTTTTCGGGACTGCTTCACCTGAGCATCCAGTACGAGATCGTGCGCGCCCCCATGGGCGCGCTTGTTCTGGTCTTTGCCCTCGCGGGTCCGCTGGCCGCGTACCCGGCTGCGCGGCTGCTGCCTGGAGGAGTTCTCGCCTGGTTGGGGCTGGCCGTCTTCGCCGCCTCCATGGCCGCCGGTTTCTGGATTCCTCCCGCGCTGGACTGGCTGCCGCTGGCGGGCGTCTTCCTTGCCTACGCCGGCAGCCGCGCCCGCCTCCCCGAAAGCGACGCCGCCGCCTTTTGGGGCTGGGTCTTCGTCTGGCCGGCTCTCACCCTGATGCTGATCTGGAACATCTTCCCCAGCCTCTTCGCGCTTTGGATCAGCCTCTTCGACCGCTTCAACTACATCGGTGCGAGCCGCTTCGTGGGCCTGCTCAACTACGAGATCCTCTGGCGCGATCCGCTTTTCTGGCGCGCGCTTTCGAACACCTTCTGGTACGTCGTCCTCACCGTGCCCACCGGGATCCTCTTGGGCACGGTGGTGGCGGTACTGCTCAACGAACGCATCCGTGGCCTCGGCTTTTTCCGGACGGTCTACTTCCTCCCCTACATCACCGCCCTGACCGCCGCGGCGGCCGTCTGGCAGTGGATCTACCACCCCGAGTTCGGCTTCCTCAACTGGCTTTTGGGCACCCCCGGCCTCGACTGGCTGCACACCCCCGACGGTATCTTCGCCCTGGCCCTCGCGCCGCTGGGAATCCAGCTCGGCGGCTTCTGGGCCGGCCCGAGCGTGGCCTTCACCGCCATCATGATCATGACCGTCTGGCACTTTCTTGGGTACAACGTCGTGATCCTGCTCGCCGGCCTCCAGTCCATACCGGTGCAGTACTACGAGGCCGCCGAGCTCGACGGCGCGGGTTGGTGGCAGATGCAGCGCTACGTTACCTGGCCGCTGCTCTCCCCCACCACTTTCTTCCTCGCCATCATCGGGCTGATCGGGGCCTTTCAGGTCTTCACTCAGGTCTACGTGATGACGCCTACGGGCGGGGTGCTCAACGACACCCTCACCGTCGCGATGTACCTCTACAACAAAGGTTTCCGCGACTCCGACTTCTCCTACGCCTCGGCGTTGGCGGTCACGATGTTCGTGATCATCCTCGCGCTCACGCTCGTCCAGCGCCGTGTACTCGAGCGGAGGGTGATCTATGAACAGTAGGCTGCGCCGCTTCCTGGGACGATTTCTGATCTACGCGGTCCTCGGCGCCGGCGCGGTGGTGATGGCCTTCCCCTTCTACTGGATGATCGCGACCAGCGTGAAGAGCCCCCAGGAGGCCCAGCAGGCCGCGCCGATCTGGTTTCCCGAACGCATCCAGCCGGCCAACTGGCGCGCGGCTTGGCGCCTGGGCGCCGCGGGCGACCGGCCCTGGTGGGGCGGCTTCGCGCCCGGACGCACGGTGACCCTGGAGGTTTTCGTCGAGCGTCCCGATGCGGGAGCACCGCGGGCCCGGATCCCGAAACCGCCCGCGGTCTTCTCCGACCCGCGCAGCGAAGCGACCCGCATCCGTATCGAACCCGCGAACGGCGGTTGGGAAATCACGCTCGAGAACACCGGCGGCCAGCGCTTCACCACCCTGCCGCTCGTGGTCTGGATCCCCAAGGCGGCGGGAAGGTTCCGCGCCACCCTCCCCCCCGACGCGGTACGCTCGCAACGGGGGTACTGGCGGCTCGAGTGGGAGAACGTGGTCCCCGGTTGGTTCGGTTACCTGTTCCACAACTACCGTGAGGCCTGGCACGCCGCGCCCTTCGGGCGCTACTTCTTCGTCTCCTTCTTCACCGCCGGCACCCAGGTGGTCGGGGGGTTGCTCATCGCCACCATGGCCGCCTTCGCCTTCGCGCGGATCCGCTTTCCAGGGCGGGAGGCGGTCTTCTTGCTCTTCGTGGCCACGATGATGATCCCGGGCGAGGTTCTGCTGATTCCCAACTACATCCTGCTCTCGAAACTCGACTGGCTCGACACCTTCTACGCCCTGATCGTGCCCTGGCTGGCCTCGGTATTTGGCATTTTCCTGCTGCGGCAGTTCTTCCTCTCGCTGCCGCAGGACCTCTTCGACGCCGCCCGCATCGACGGCGCCAGCTACTGGGGCATGCTCTGGCGCATCGCCTTCCCGCTGGCGGTTCCAGGCCTCGTCACCTACGGCATCTTCGCCTTCCTCGGCGCCTACAACGCGCTGCTCTGGCCCCTGATCGTCACCCAGAGCCCGGAAATGCGCACCATCCAGGTAGGCCTGCAGGCCTTCATCGGGGAGGCCGGCAGCGACTACGGGCAGCTGATGGCCGCCTCCACCATGGCCATCCTGCCGATCGTGCTCGGTTACTTCTTCGCGCAGCGCCATTTCATTCAAGGCATCGCGCGGAGTGGTATCAAGTAAGAGAAAGGACGAGGAGGTGGGTATGAAGAAAGCGACTGTGCTGCTCGCGTTGCTGGCGTTGGCCGGTCTGGCGTCCGCCCAGCAGAAGGCCGAGGACGTGATCAAGGCCCAGTGCGAAAAGGCCCCCGTGGTGGCCGAGTTGTGGCACGGGTTCCGCGGCGGCGCACCCAGGGCCGCACTCGAGAACCTGGCCGTCGAGTTCAACAAGATGAACGAGGGCAAGAGTTGCGTGCGCCCCATCAGCCAGGGCGGTTACCGCGACCTCTCCACCAAGATCAAGGCCGCCTTCGCCGCGGGCAACCTTCCTGCGATGGCCCAGGCCTTCGAGAACAACATCGCCCTGTACCTCGAGGCCGACGCACTGCTGCCGCTCGACGGCAAGCTCGCACACCAGGCCGACCTCAACCCCTTCTTCGTGAACGCGGTCAGGTTCGACGGCAAGCTCTACGGGCTGCCCTTCAACAAATCGGTGCAGATCCTCTACTTCAACCGCGATCTGCTCGGCAAGCACGGGATCGAGGTTCCCAAGACCCTGGACGGCTTCATCGCCACCGCCAAGAAGATCTCGGATGCCGAAGGCGAACCCGTCTACTGGTTCCGACCCGACACCTCCACCTACGCCTACTGGTTCTTCAACATGGGCGGCACCTACCTGCACGACGGCAAGGTGGTCGTCAACAGCCCCGAGGGCGTGAAGG
>Ga0256841_1003626_pt1 | contig 11456 bp, 14 predicted proteins | sample 356308metaG_FD_185971 | JGI IMG/M metagenome (GOLD analysis project Ga0256841, IMG submission 185971) | Hydrothermal vent microbial communities from Mid Atlantic Ridge, Atlantic Ocean - 356-308 | ecosystem: Environmental > Aquatic > Marine > Hydrothermal vents | place: Atlantic Ocean: Mid...
CAACTCAGCATGGATGAGCGAGGACAGTGGGTGTTATCACCAGCCTATGATTTAACCTTCTCGTCAGGGCCACATGGAGAGCAAAGCACAATGGTCATGGGGGAAGGTCGGGCACCAACGGTCGAGCACCTGGTTAAGCTAGGAGAAGAAGCCGATATAAGCCCAGAACGGATCCATGACATTATGAGTGCGACACAGGCAAGCCTCGCCACATGGCCGGAACTGGCAAGGCAGTATGGTGTCAGTGCAACGAACATTAAATTGATCGAGAAAAAGCAACTGGTTAAGGCATAATTTCTTGAACCACTGAAATAGATCTTCACCGTGTTGCTGAAGAAAGCGTAATTTAGTTTTTAAAGTGTGGCAGTAAAAAGTATCTCAAATAATATTGCTGTTTTATTGCAATTCCTATATAATTCCGGCGGTTATGCATCAGAAATTGCCTAAAGAAATTGATCCGCTACGCCTTGCCCAAAATGGTTTGAAGTTGACAGGCCAGCTAGCTGTATCAGGAATGCCAAGATTGCTTCAATCTCTAGCGACTGATGAAGGTATAGTAGATGTAGATTTAGCATTTGATGTAGATGAAATTAATACACCTTTTATGCGAGGCAAGTTTGTAACTACGGTTTCAATGACCTGTGAACGCTGCATGAAAGTAATGAAGGTTGATTTGAATGTGAACTGTTTGTTGGCAATGGTAACAAACGAACGAAAGATTGAAGGGTTAGCTGAGCAGTATGATCCATGGTTGCTCGATAGTAGTGACGATGTTTTGCTTAGCAGTGTAATTGAGGATGAGCTGATCCTCTCTTTGCCTCTTGTGCCTCGGCATAACGAAGCATGTTTGCCTGCTAGTGATTGGTCATCTGCTGATGAGACGGTAGCAGACGATGAAGAAAAAGTATCGCCCTTTGCAGTTTTAGCAACACTGAAAACAAAGAAATAAGTTAGCTATTGATAGGTAATGGTTACAAAGTAAATTGGTTTGAAAAATATTTTATTTTAGGAGTTAGACATGGCAGTACAAAAAAGTAAAAAGAGCACATCACGTCGCGGCATGCGTCGTTCACATGATGCCTTAACAGCTGAAACATTATCTGTTGATTCAACATCGGGTGAGCTTCACCGCCGCCATCATGTAAGCGCCGATGGTTATTACCGTGGCCGTAAAGTCATTGCTGATACTGTAACGGATAGCGAATAAGGCTTAAATAATTGAGTCTTAAAATATCGATTGATGCTATGGGCGGGGATCACGGACCTCAAGTCGTGATCCCCGCGGCAATTATGGCATTAAAAGCACATCCAAATGTTCACTTAATATTAGTGGGAGATAAGGATGTGGTCACTGCTCTTTTAGAAGAGCATGGCGCGCAAGATGAAGAGCGCTTATCTATTCATCATGCCTCACAACAAGTGGCAATGGATGAATCGCCTGCACTGGCTTTGCGTGGCAAAAAAGACTCATCTATGCGCGTTGCTATTAATTTAGTGAAAGACGGTACTGCTGCTGCTTGTGTTAGTGCGGGTAATACTGGTGCACTAATGGCAACAGCCCGGTTTGTTCTCAAAACATTACCCGGTATTGAACGTCCTGCGATTATTTCAGAATTGCCGACCGTTCGAGGTCATACCTATGTCCTTGATCTAGGTGCAAATATTGATTCTAGTGCAGAGCATTTATTGCAATTTGCAGTGATGGGATCTGTATTGTGTTCGCTAATTGATGGAAAAGATAGCCCAACGGTTGGCTTGCTTAATATTGGTGAAGAAGAAATAAAAGGTAATGAGCGCGTTAAAGAAGCTGCGCGCCTGATAGCTGAAACAGACCTTAACTACCAAGGTTTTGTTGAAGGTGATGGTTTATACCGTGGCGAAATTGATGTTCTTGTGTGTGATGGCTTTGTTGGTAACGTCGCGCTTAAATCGAGCGAAGGTGTAGTTCACATGATTCGCCATTTCCTGCGCGAATCGTTTAATCGAAATATCTTTACCAAACTAGCAGGTCTAATTGCTGCGCCAGTATTAAAAAGCTTTCGTGATGAGCTTGATCCTCGTGCACACAATGGCGCTAATTTTATCGGCTTGCAAGGCATTGTCATTAAAAGTCATGGTGGTACCGATAAGATCGGTTTTGCTAATGCTATTAAAATTGCCATTGTCGAAGCCGAGCATGATGTGCCCACACACATCAGTGCACATTTAGAAAAATTGCTAGAGGGCCATGCTTAGTGATCTATTCAAGAATTGTTGGAACAGGCAGCTACCTACCCGAAAAAGCATTATCTAATCATGATCTAGAAAGTATGGTAGAAACCAGTGACCAATGGATCACGGAACGAACGGGAATAAAAAAACGTCATATTCTTGCTGATGATGAAACCACCACAGATTTAGCATTTTATGCTGCCAAAAAAGCAATTGAGGCAGCTGGAATTGACAATGATGATATTGATTTAATTATTGTTGCCACTACAACGCCAACCCGTGTTTTTCCAAGCACGGCATCATTAGTTCAAAATAAATTAAATATTCGCACAGCTTGCCCGGCCTTTGATATCCAAGCGGTTTGCACTGGCTTTATTTACGCATTAACTGTGGCTGATAAATTTATAAAATCAGGTTCTGTGAAAAATGCATTAGTCATAGGTGCTGAAGCTATGTCACGCATTGTTGATTGGACTGATAGAAATACCTGTGTATTATTTGGTGATGGCTCAGGTGCAGTAGTATTACAAGCATCTGAAGAAACAGGTATTTTATCATCACATATTCATTGCGACGGTCAATTTAATGAGTTACTTACTGTGCCAAATGGCCCCGGTTCTATAAAGAGTGATTCTGAAACATGTATAACCATGCAAGGCAATGATGTATTCAAAGTGGCTGTACGCACATTAAGCTCAATTGTTGATGAAACACTCGCCACAAATGATTTAGATAAACATGATATTGACTGGCTTATTCCGCATCAAGCGAATATTCGAATCATCTCGGCAACAGCTAAAAAACTTGATATGTCAATGGATCACGTAGTAGTCACCGTAGATGAACATGGCAATACCTCATCAGCTTCTATTCCCTTAGCGCTCGATACAGCTGTTCGAGATGGACGTATTCAACGTGGTGAAATGCTGTTGCTTGAAGCTTTTGGTGGTGGTTTCACTTGGGGTTCTGCACTCCTTAAATATTAGCAGTTATCATTTCTGAGGTTTTAACAAAATGAGTTTAGCGTTTGTATTTCCAGGTCAAGGATCACAGTCTATTGGTATGCTGTCAGACTTGGCAAATAAATTTCCACTAGTCCAGTCTACCTTTGCTGAAGCATCTGACGCTTTAGCTTATGACTTATGGGCGCTTGTATCAGATGGGCCTGTAGAATCGTTAAATGAAACTCATCGAACACAACCTGCCATGCTAGCTGCGGGTATTGCCGTTTGGCGAAGTTGGCAGTCTGTTTCAGATATTCAACCTGGTTATTTTGCCGGTCACAGCCTTGGTGAATATACAGCTCTTGTTGCTGCTGGCGCATTAGATTTTGGCGATGCAATTAAATTGGTAGAACAGCGCGGACAATTTATGCAGCAAGCTGTACCAGTGGGAGAGGGTGCTATGGCAGCTATTCTCGGACTGGATGATGATGATGTGCGAGCAGTATGCACCGAGGCATCAGAAAAGGGCGTAGCCGAAGCAGTTAACTTTAACTCCCCGGGGCAAGTTGTGATTGCTGGTGCCACACAAGCAATTAATACTGCAATTGAATTAGCAAAAGAAAAAGGTGCCAAACGCGCATTATTGCTGCCTGTTAGCGTGCCATCACATTGTGCATTAATGAAACCCGCAGCTGATAAATTAGCCGAGGTTTTAACCGATATTAGTATTAAGCCACCATCAATCCCCGTCATTCACAACGTAAGTGTGACCAGTGCAAATGTAGAAGCTGATATAAAAACATTATTAACGCAACAATTATATAATCCAGTTCGATGGGTTGAAACAGTCCAATATTTGGCAGCACAAGGTGTCGATACATTGGTGGAATGTGGTCCTGGAAAAGTCTTGGCAGGCTTGACCAAGCGCATTGATAAATCAATTGTTGCTATGCCTATGTTTGATCAAGCATCCCTTGAAAAAGTTCAACAAGCAGTAGGAGAATAAAATGAGTTTAGAAGGTAAAGTTGCCTTAGTTACAGGCGCAACTAGAGGCATAGGTCGAGCTATAGCATTACGTCTGGGCTCACAAGGAGCAATTGTTGTGGGCACAGCAACATCAGAAACAGGCGCACAAACCATTAGTGATTATCTGAAAGATGCTAATATCGCTGGTTCTGGAATGGTGCTTAATGTAACTGATTTTGAATCTATTGAAACGGTTGTTTCTGAAACAGAAGCAAATTTTGGTGCGCCAGCAATTTTAGTCAATAATGCGGGTATTACGCGTGATAATTTATTAATGCGCATGAAAGATGATGAATGGAATGACATTATCGATACCAACCTCACGCCTATTTTCAAATTAAGTAAACGCTGTCTACGTTCAATGACTAAAGCACGTTGGGGACGCATCATTACGATCACTTCTGTTGTTGGTGTGATGGGAAATGCAGGCCAAACAAATTATGCTGCAGCAAAAGCGGGCGTAATCGGGTTTAGTAAATCACTAGCGCGAGAAGTAGGAGCTCGCGGCATTACGGCAAACTGTGTTGCGCCAGGTTTCATTGATACCGACATGACAAGTGGATTGTCAGATGATCATAAAACGGCATTATTGACACAAGTTCCGGTGAAACGATTAGGCGAACCAGAAGAAATTGCGGCGGCAGTAGGCTATTTGGCGAGTGAAGATGCAGGATATGTTACTGGTGAAACTATCAACGTTAATGGCGGCATGTATATGAATTAACTGGTTTTATTTGATGTTCAGCATGCACGTAATTATTAAAATTAGTCATAAACAAGCAATTTTTCTTGTTTATAAGATGGTTGCATTATAAAATGCAACCATATTTTGAGTATTAACCACTGAAGGAAGTAGAAATATGAGTGATATCCAAGCCCAAGTAACAGAAATTGTTGTTGAACAATTAGGGGTTAACGCTGATGAAGTAACAGCCGACGCTTCATTTATTGATGATTTAGGTGCAGATTCTTTAGATACTGTTGAATTAGTAATGGCACTTGAAGAAGCATTTGACTGTGAAATTCCAGATGAAGAAGCTGAGAAAATCACGACTGTTGCTGAAGCAGTAAAATATATTAATTCTGTTCAGTCTTAATATTTCAGATTGCTAAATTGTAGCCGCCTATCGTGTTTTCACACGTAGGCGGCTATTTTGTTTTTGAAGGGAGAGCCTTGCGATGAGTAAGCGACGCGTTGTAATTACCGGATTAGGTGCTGTTACACCCGTAGGTTTAAATGTGAAAGAAAGTTGGCAGAATATTCTTGCCGGTAAAAGTGGTATTGCACCTATTACTTCCTTTGATGTCTCTGAATTCTCTGTTCGTTTTGGCGGTAGTATTAAGAATTTTGATATCACCTCAATTATTCCCCGAAAAGATGCAAGAAAAATGGATACCTTTATTCATTATGGTTTAGCCGCAGGCAAAGAAGCCATTGAAGATTCAGGTCTTGATATCACGGATGAAAATGCTGATCGGATTGGTGTTGCTATTGGTTCTGGCATCGGTGGTTTGCCAGGCATCGAAGCCGGACATGATGCCTTTTTAAAAGGTGGCCCTAGAAAAATTTCTCCTTTTTTTGTTCCCAGTAATATTATTAATATGATAGCGGGTAATCTTTCGATTATGTTTGGTTTGAAAGGTCCAACTCTCGCTATTGCAACAGCATGTTCAACAGGCACGCATAATATTGCTACAGCGGGTCGAATGATTCAATATGGTGAAGCAGATGTGATGATTGCAGGTGGTGCGGAAATGTCGACATCACCAACAGGTTTAGGCGGTTTTGCAGCTGCTCGTGCTTTATCAACACGTAATGATGATCCTGAAGCGGCTAGTCGACCTTGGGATGTCGATCGTGATGGATTTGTATTAGGTGATGGGGCAGGTGTTGTTGTCTTAGAAGAATATGAACATGCGGTGAAACGTGGCGCAACAATATATGCTGAATTAACAGGTTCAGGTATGAGTAGCGATGCATATCATATGACTATGCCATCTAAAGGTGGAGAGGGCGCAGCCAGATCAATGAAAAATGCGATGGTAGATGCACAATTGTCCGCGGATCAAATTGATTATATTAATGCTCATGGCACATCGACTCCAGCAGGTGATAGTGCTGAAACTCAAGCCGTTAAATCTGCATTAGGTAGCGCAGCAAATTCTGTTGCAATAAGCTCAACTAAATCAATGATTGGACACCTGTTAGGTGCTGCAGGTGGTGTTGAAGCGGTATTTAGTATCTTAGCAATTAGAGACCAAGTTGCTCCACCGACTATTAATTTAGATAATCCTGATCCTGTTTGTGATTTAGATTATGTGCCACATACTGCACGTCAAATGAAAATTGATGTTGCTATGTCAAATTCATTTGGCTTTGGTGGAACTAATGGTACAGTTATCTTTAATAAGTTAAGGTAACCCTATGATAAGGCAGTTATTATAAATTCATGGACAACTACCTTGAGTTCAAAAAATGCCAATTCGATGTTGAAAATCTTCGAAACAGCATACTATTTCGTGTAATTTGTACCTTGAACTGACAAATTTTGATTTTTAATTTGCCATGCCCAGAATTAATAACAACAGCCTAATGATTCTAGTTAACGGAAAAGCCGATAGTAGAATCAACGTTTCAGATCGTGGCTTGCAGTATGGAGATGGTCTTTTTGAAACGATTGCTTACCGAAATGGCGAAATTGAATTTCTTGAAGCGCATTTAAATCGTCTTATGCTAGGATGCGAACGCCTAGCTATTCCTTTTAAACAGCTTAAAAAATTGCAAGTAGAGTTATCAGTTCTTTTAGATGCTCTTGCAGACAACGATGCCGTCATTAAAATAGTTATCACTCGTGGTAGCGGTGGACGAGGCTATTTATCAGATAAAACGGTAGAACCTACTCGAATTATATCGATATATCCTTTCCCTATTTATCCGGAAAAAAGTGGGGAAATAGGCGTTACAGCTAGATTTTGTCAGCAACGCTTATCTGAGAATTTAAGTTTGGCGGGTATTAAACATTTAAATCGTTTAGAACAAGTGTTAGCGCGTAATGAATGGGTAGATAATGGCATTGCTGAAGGCATAATGCTCGATCAGCATAATAATGTTATCGAAGGTACAATGAGTAACCTATTTATTGTAAAGGCAGGGGAATTGCTTACTGCCAAGCTCAATAAGTCTGGTGTAGCAGGGGTTCTTCGCGCCGAGATATTGCAGCTTAGTATAGATAATAATATTTCTTATTCAGAGACCGAAATATCTAAAGAATCATTAGCTAATGCTGATGAGGTATTTATCTGTAATAGTATTATTGGTATTTGGCCCGTTATTTGTATTTTAGATGCTAAAATAAACAACACTTATCCGATTGGGAAAATAACGAAGCAATTACAAAAATTATTAGCGAATTAATATGCGACTTATTAAAAACATCTTTTTATTTTTACTCCTGTTAGTTGCAATTGCTATGGCTGTTGCTTGGAATCAATATCAACGATTCTTATCTACACCACTTCAAATCGGTGAACAAGGCATTCATTATACGGTTAAAAGTGGCAGTAGTTTGTTAGCTATTGGTGAAGATCTTTACATGAAAGGCTATTCATCATTGCCAGCTAAATATTTGTATTTTTATGGTCGCATGCAAAATAAAGCCCATTTAGTTAAAGCGGGTGAATATAAGATTGAGCCAAATACAACGTTTCCAGAATTATTAGATCAACTGGTGAAAGGTCAGGTTATACAATACTCTTTTACCCTTATTGAGGGTATGACAGCGCAACAATTTATCAATGCTATCACTGCTGATAAACGCTTTGAAAAGACATTAACAGATACAAAATTAGCAGCTGTGATGAAAGCGATAGGTTTAGATAAAACACATGGTGAAGGCGAATTTCAGCCTGAAACCTATAACTTTACAGCGGGCACGACTGATAAAGAGATGTTACTGCGTGCTCATGCCATGATGACTGCAACCTTAGAACTTGAATGGCAAAATAGAGCTAAAAATTTGCCATATAAAACACCTTATGATGCTTTAATTATGGCATCTATCATTGAGAAAGAGTCAGGGATTGCAGAAGAACGCCCCCAAATTGCCGGTGTATTTGTTCGTAGGCTACAAAAAGGCATGCGTTTGCAAACTGATCCAACCGTTATCTATGGTATGGGTGATAAATATAAAGGCAATATTCGTCGAAAAGATTTAACAACAGATACGCCTTATAATACCTACACACGATCTGGCTTACCGCCCACTCCTATTGCTCTGCCAAGTGAAGAAGCTATTCACGCGGCATTACATCCTAAAGATGGCAAAAGCTTATACTTTGTTGCCACAGGAAAAGAAGGCAGGCACTACTTCTCGAAAACACTAGCTGAGCATAATAAAGCGGTTAGAAAGTATCAATTAAAGCGATGAAAGCCAAGTTTATTACAATTGAAGGGATAGAGGGCGCAGGCAAGTCAACCCAGCTAGCCTTCATTCAAAGCTATTTAACCGATCAAGGCCAATCACTTACGGTAACCCGTGAACCGGGCGGCACAGAACTAGGTGAGCAAATTCGTGACTTATTACTGACACCTCGCCCACAAGGTATGGCAGTAGATACTGAGTTATTACTTATGTTTGCAGCGCGTGCAGAGCATGTCGAGCAAGTCATTAATCCCGCACTTGAACGTGGTGAATGGGTGCTTTCTGATCGTTTTACCGATGCAACATTTGCCTATCAGGGTGGAGGTCGTGGCATTTCTCAGCAGCGAATTACCGATATTGCTGACTGGACATTAAAAGGGTTGCAACCAGACTTAACCTTACTATTTGATTTGCCTGTTGAAGTAGGGCAGCAACGTGTACTAAGCCGAAATGAAGCTATTGACCGATTTGAGCAAGAAAAAGTGGATTTCTTTCAACGCATCAAAGAGTGTTATCTCGAGCGAGCAAAACACAATCCAAAACGAATAAAAGTAATCGATGCCAACCAATCAATTGCGGATATTCAAGCCCAATTAACCACACTATTAGATCGTTTGCTTGTATCTTAATATGTATCCGTGGAACCAAGAATTATGGCAACGCTTTTGCCAACAACAACAGCAACAACGCTTGCCTCACGCCTTATTATTATCCGGCATTTCAGGTTTAGGAAAAGAAGATTTTGCGAAATCAGTTGTCGAAAATGTATTGTGCATATCTCTTAAAAATGACAGTTCACCATGTGGTCAGTGCCATAGCTGTCAATTATTAAGTTCTGGAAATCATCCCGACCATATTAAAATTATGCCTGAAGAAGCAGGTAAACAAATAAAGATAGATCAAATTCGATCTTTAAAAGATAAGCAGCAACTTACAACAAGCGTGGCCAATTGGAAGACTATTATTATCTCACCAGCAGATGTAATGAATGTCAGTGCCAGCAATAGCTTGCTTAAATTATTAGAAGAGCCGCAGCAAAATACACTTCTCATTTTAATAACGGATAAGCCTGAAAAATTACCGATCACGATCAGAAGCCGTTGCCAGAGCTACCCTTTTTTAAGCCCACCAACAGAACAAGCGCTAGCATGGTTGGCGACACAAGATATTAATAATACAAACAATGAACTTGAAAAAATATTACAGTTAGCGGGTGGGGCACCGATAAAAGTACTAGAAATGCTTGATAATAATATAAGCGATCAATACCATCAGATTGAGCGTGATTTTGATGCAATATTATCAGGGCAAGCAAACCCTATTGCACTAGCAATATCGTGGAAAGATTTTGACTTAAGTGAAGTATTACATTATTTACACTATTTGCTTAAAAACCGCTTGATAGAATTATTAATAACAAAACAAAAAAACACGAAGAGTAGACATTATTTTAAAATATCTGATTGCATCATGAGCACAATAAAGCTAACATCTTCATCAAATAACATTAATAAAACATTGTTAACAGAAGACTTTATTGTTTCTGTCATGCAAATTGGAAAACAAGGTTAGGTAATCACCATGGCAATGTCCCCCGGAAAAGGTATTCTGGCATTAAAAATAGCAGATCAAAACATGCTCTATCATGCTTTTATGCCCTATTTACAAAATGGCGGCATATTTATCCCAACGAACAAAGTCTATGAATTGGGAGAAGAGGTTTTTATCGTGCTGAACCTAATGAACGAACCGGATAAAATTCCTGTTGCGGGAACAATAGCTTGGATCACGCCAAAAGGCGCACAAGGTAATCAGGCGGCTGGTATAGGTGTTCATTTTAGTGATGACGATGGCTCGGCAACGATGTTACGGGGTAAGATAGAAAATTATCTAGCGGATAAAAAACCCGATAAACCTACTCACACAATGTAATTAGAATCAACTATGTTTATAGATTCACACTGCCATCTCAATATGTTGGCACAAGAGGAGGGCGGCATTGATGCCGTTATAACGCAAGCAAAAGAAAATAGCGTCGATCATATTGTTTGTATTGCAATAGATAGAGCTAGTTGTGATGAGGTGTTAAACCTTGCCAAACAGTACCCTGATATGAGTGCCAGCGCTGGCATACATCCCAATGTTGAGCCAACTCCTGAAGAAACATTGACCGTTGAACAACTTGTAGAAATTGCCGATCACGATAAAATTATTGCAATAGGTGAAACCGGCTTAGACTACTTTCGCAGTGAAGGTGATTTAGAATGGCAAAGAGATAGATTCCGAATTCATATTGAAACCGCAAAACAAATCAACAAACCGCTTGTTATTCATACTCGCGAAGCACGTGAAGATACCATGACAATTTTAGAACAAGAAAATGCACAACAAGCCGGTGGCATTATTCATTGTTTCACCGAAAACTGGCAAACGGCACAAAGAGCGCTTGATATTGGTTTCTATATTTCACTTTCTGGAATTGTCACCTTCAAAAATGCAAAAGAATTACAAGAGGTAGCAAAAAAACTACCGCTAGATCGTATTTTGATTGAAACGGATGCTCCTTATCTTGCACCAATTCCGCATCGAGGCAAAACTAATAAGCCGGCATTTGTAAAACACGTAGCTGAGTTTCTAGCCGAACTAAGAGGGGATACGGTAGAAAATATTGCACATGCAACCACCGATAATTTCCATCGTTTATTTCCTACGACACAGTGAAAACACAGATGATCAGGCTGTTCGCATTACTATTTCTAACCGTTCAACTGATTGCCTGCTCTAATGACTATGCCCAATTAACAGCGCTGGATGATGAAGCCATAATTTTAGCTTTTGGTGATAGTTTAACCT